>Ga0255052_10001481_pt1 | contig 17650 bp, 17 predicted proteins | sample JV7_2_21_MG_FD_188632 | JGI IMG/M metagenome (GOLD analysis project Ga0255052, IMG submission 188632) | Seawater microbial communities from Jervis Inlet, British Columbia, Canada - JV7_2_21 | ecosystem: Environmental > Aquatic > Marine > Inlet | place: Canada: British Columbia | collected...
AACAGTTTTGACAATGAGATGCTTCCAACACTTGTGAAAAGTCTTGAACGAGAAACTTCCCTATTGGACAGACCCACACACTACTTCCTTCAAAGTATTTATTAAAGAAGTGAAGAAACTCAAGAAACAATATCAGGTTCACCTTAGAGAAAATGTCATCCGACCAGCTGGAGGCGGTCAAGCGGGAGACAAAGGGGTTCTCACTGTTGGAACCTTACAGGTTTCAATTCATGACACTATCATTGATTCAGGAAAGGTGATTCTACTCACAGATTGTTCGATCCCAGAGGGACGTGAGGGACAACTTGACATTGATATCGAGTGGCGATCCTCCATGATGAAGAACCATACTTCTGAGCATATCTTTGTTTCAACTTTGAAAGAGAAATATCCTGAACTTAAAATCGGTGATTTGTGGATTGATGGAGAGCATGTTATTATTGAACTATTGAATGTCAATGTTCCCTCAGAGGATGTGTTTATTGCGGAGCGTGATGTTCAACAGATTATCAACCTCGATATTCCCGTACAAAGTCAAATAGTTGGTGTTGACAAAATTGATCCTTCCATTCGAGCCCGTGAGGGATTGACTGCAAAACATGAAAAACTGAGAATTGTTAAGGTTGGAGATCTAGATAGCTCTGCGTGTTCCGGAATTCATGTAGAGAGTACAGGTCACATAGGGTTCTTCAAAGTAGTTGATGTGAAATACACAAATGGTAGCACAAGAATAAGGTTCGTTACAGGATATAGAGCAATATCTTTGACCAAGGAGTTATACAACACTGTTCTCCAACGTAAACATAGATACCCATTCGAAATGGAGCAGATAGGAGCTATCCTCGATCGAGCAAAGGTAGCGATTGATGCTAGATTTCAAATGATTGAGAAAATTAGTCAGCTCATCACAACAAGTGGAAATGTAGAAAAAATCGGAGATGTAGTTTTCAGGCATGAATACCTTCCAGGTTTTGAATCAATAAATCTCAAGAACCTAGCAAATCAACTCGCACTAAGTGAAACCTCAGTAGTGTTGCTCTTTGCTCCAGGAAGGAAATCACAAATCACCTTTCGATCGTTCCACACTCCTAACGATGCAAGACACTACATATCAAGTGCAGTTGAAAAAGAAGGAGGAAAGGGAGGCGGAAGTAGCGATAATTTTACTGGGGGATTCACAGATGTTGAAAATCCGGAAGAACTCTATGAAATCTTGGTATCATCAGTCAGAGATGCCTTGACTCAGTAAGTTGTGTTTTCCCAGTATATTCTGTATACAGACATTGTATCCCTGCCTGCACTTGCATAAATTTCGGGAGGAATATGAACTGTGTATAATTGCTCATAAGCATACCATCGAAAGTAATATGACCAGAATCGGAATAGATCATTGAAATAGATAAAATAATTGCATCCTAGTTGTCGTAGGTAGCTCAGAGTTTCCGTCGGCGACATATTACCATGAATAATATCAGGACTGAGCAGACCAGCTAGATCTACCATCCTCCTGCCTGAAATATAACGAATTGCACCAGCATCATGAGTTGCAAAGACTGCATCTTCAGGAGTATTCTCTGCCAGCCAAGTCCCAAGACCTACGTGCATGTCATTAATCGTTCTAACAGATTTAGTGAAATTTGTAGCCTGATAGACATAACTGGGAATCAGGGGAATCACAAGCAATAGAGTGATTAGGATTACTGACAAGTAGCGTGTTTCTATGACATCCCTCATTCTCATAAATCTCACAAATATTGTTTCAATAAGCCATGCCGCAAAAACAATGGCAGCAATAAGAAACAAATCGAAGATTGGGACCAAGTATCGAGCATTATTGATTAGAGCCGCATAGGGTGTAGAGAACCTATACAGAATTGTGAGAGCCACTGCTAATATCCATGGAAATGGCTTCCCCTTCAATATCAGAAATGCACCAGCAGATATTCCAATGATTAGAAGATACATCTCCTTCACGAAGAAAAACCACCAATCGTCCCATGCTCCCAGTTCGAATTCAGTGGGAGTATGCACTTTGGCATAGAAGGTATCGGGAAGTGGATAACCAGTCACGTTTAAACAATGTAGAATCCATGGAGCTACAATGAGCAGGGCAAAGACTGCAGAAAGGAACAATGTCAGGATGCGTTTTCGGTCTACTTGTCGCTGGAATCCAAGCATTAGAAAACGCAATGGAATTAGTAAAACTGCAACAAGAACACCTTCAGGTCTGGAGAGATAAGCAAGGCCTGCTACAATTCCAAGTAGCAGGTCCGATTTGACATCGGTTCGATCGAGAAGATATATCGAGAAAAGTAGTATGGCCATGAAAAGAGGAGTTTCCATTCCTGATAGCATCAACCATGTATTTCGTGGAAGAATAACAAAACCGAGAATTCCCGCAACTCCCCAAGGAACACTCTCAGTATATGTTCGAACGATGTGACCTACCAGAAATGAACAAGCGATGAAGAAGATCATTGAGATCAGCAAGACACCCCAAACAATCGTTATTGTATCAGACGAGAAAAAAAAGAGGACTGAGAGGAGGACAGACCATAGAGGACTTGTGGAACCTGTGCTCGGGGACCCTGGAGAGTATTCCCAAGGTGTTCCTTCATAGATAGTCCGAGCAAATTGTAGATGGATCCATGAATCATCTAGAGTGAATCCAGGGTCTCCAAGATTTAGCATTACACCGAAATAGTATACACAAGAAACACTCGTAATAATTACAGCCGCGATGAAGAGTACAACTGGTTCAGGATTTTTTCGCATCCAATCAATCGGTCTCGTCCAAATCGGTTTAACGTCTGCAATGGACTCGGTTGGGATTCCCGTTTCTCTATTCACTTCAGAGGTTTCGTTCATGTGTTTCCCATCGTAATTAGCATGCGTCTACTCGTCTGATGTATATGTCTTTCTAAGTAAAGGTTACTTTCGGATATCTCCCTCACCTCTTAAGCTGTACATCTGAAAGAAGCAGAATTGTGGAAAATTGACTTAGCCATTGTACTCCCTCTATAACTTGGGTCCAGTGTAACCGGAGGTATGGTTATGGCAATTGGCCACGTAGAAACAAGACAGATGCAACTTGGACACGCAACCACGAGTAGATACGTAACAGCATTTAGTCCGCCCGGTGTGACTGTTGAGGCTGCCAAATATCCGTTGATGACAGTGGGAATATTAGCAGCCACAGATGCTCAGGAATACCTCTCAATTTTCGATCATCCAGAATCGTGGACAGGTTTGAACAGAGAGACCATCCTTTCAATGAGGCGTGAGTTGTATAGATTCACAGTCCCAATCAATGCACGAGCTATGAAGTCCTCAGAATTTATTGAGGTCCTGCAGACAATAGCTCTCTCTGTGAGTCCAGTAGCTATCGAGGTGGAAACTGCAAACCTACCCCCTAGGAATCTTCATCCTCTTGGAGGACAACTCCCCTCGAGTCCAGCAGTTGAAATACAATCAATAGAAATCGTTTCTGAACCGGAGATAAGCAAAGTAGCTCAGAGAATATCTCAACTTGATATTCCAGCATCAGAGTCAGCGTGGAAATTACTTGATTATGATTATTCTTTAGACCAAGTTTCGCGGCTCATGTCAGTAGGTCTTTTGGGTCGAATTGATGGCAGAAGACTTGTTCCCACACGTGGAGCCTATAAAGCAGTGATTGACGGTTATATCAACCGTAGTCTAATTGAATTGATAGAGAAGCCCATGGCATCCTCCTATCGGATATGTACTTCTGAACTTCTTGGTGAGAATTTCACAATACTCATCCAACCGGGTGAACCCCGAGTCGACTATCTCAGGATTGAAAGAACTCAGAAGGGACTAGAAAGTGGAGCAAGCTTAGAACGTCTGAGAAATGCAGTTTCTGACCCAAAGACTTCGGTCTTTGCAGATCATGCTAGATTCTCTGCATATGAAAAAATGGTACAACAACAAGAAAATTCTCACATGACAATATTCCATTTTGCTCGAAACAACAAGAACAACATACTTGGCCCATGGGTGGTCAGAGCAGGAGTTAAGGCTGCACTCGAATCAAACCCCATTGAACTTGATGATAAAGAGAATTCGTTAATGATTCTTGAATCACTGCTCTCTCCCAGTCTAGCTGTGTGGACAGAGAGAAACACATTGCTCGATAGCTTCAGTGGATCATACAAAACTGTAGAGCATAGTTCTCCCTTGAGTAGGCTTGGTTGAAAAAAGAAAAGGAAGGGAGTGTAGGAAAACCTACATACCCTCTTTGGCTTCTTTGCGGGAAGCTCCTTTGGCCATTAAGACTAGACCAATAATTGACAGCAGTCCACCAGAAATCAGGCCGCCGCCTTGTAGTATCGGACCAAAGCTTAAGCTTAGAAGGTCTAATGCAAGTGCAATAAGACCAACACCAATCAAGAGCATTATTAGACCTACACCGATCCCAGCTGCTCTCATCGCCATTGAGCGTGGATACTTGCTCTCAATCACATATCCCGTTGGGGCTGAAACTGAGGCTTTGTATTTTCGATTCCCATAGCGATATTCAAGTTCCCAAATAGGTACATGAATCAGAAAGGTCTCACCGACTTCTAGTTTGTCTACTCTCGATTCGATCTTGTCGACTTCCGAAAGAACTAGTTGAGTCTGCTTATCCTTCGCTATCTTTTCAGCCAAACTTTTTGCCTGTTCCAAGGTCATATTGCTATGAAGCACTTTTCCATCGAACTCTTCGGCATGTGCATGACTGAAGTATTCCTTAGCACGAGTTGGTATAGGATGACCACGAATATCCGAATCGATGTCTTTTACGGCAGCAACGTTGATCTCATGCCGTCGGACAAATTGACCGGATTCAGGTTTCCAGAAATACTCAAACCTCTTGAAGGCTCCCCTACGTTGAGGCCACTCGTTGTGGAAATGAGCATCTCGACCAAGTCCACTGTAAGTTGTGTCAGCATCGACTCTACTTATCCAGAACGGATACCAGATCTGTTCAGATTTGAGGAACCTAGCTTTTGCAGGTAAGTCCTCAGGAGCACCGAGCTGTTTTGAAACCCAATCGAGAAGGGTTGTTTGTGACTCGTGTTGGTCAAAGTGTACTCTAATCATGTAGTGGTCAGTAAATTTGACCCCATCAGTTGTCTGAGCCGTACCACAGTATGGACAGACAAGTAGAACATCACCAGGACCAGTTTGAAAATCTGCATCGCAGAACGCACATCTCGCCATGATATCACCCCTTCTTCGTTCGCTGAGTCATTATCAGCACCCTAAATCCAGCAAATGTCATAATCACACCAAGAATAGCCGCAGCTATCCCGATGATGATTTGCATCGTGTCAGGCTCTGGAACAGCATTCATTCCCATTAGCAGGTACTCGCCACCAAAACCAGCCAAGATTATTCCGATGAGTCCCAACAGCGTCCACATGATACGTTGGCCCATAGTAATTGGAATTTCACCCTGTACAACTTTACCAGTATGACCGTCTAATGCGGCCTTGTACAAGTCACCTTGGAATTTGTAGCGTATCAAAGAAAATGGAGTCTGTAGATAGGTCGTGCCTCTCACACTGGTGGAGGTCCTACAGTCGAAGAGCTCAGTCAATCCACTGGCTGCTTGTGATCTGTGCCTATCCGCCACTCGTCCATGAACAGCTAACTCGAACTCTTCTTGTCCGATTTCAGCGTTTAACATGGCTGGTTCAAGATCCTTGATTTTTTCATAGTCATAGGGAACTGTTTCGGTCAACTTGATGGTGTCTAAATATCCCTCAAGCCCGTAGAACCTTGCACCTTTCCGAGCCAGGAATGGTTCGTCAGTGTCAGAATGAATCTCATCCTGGACGGGGATGTAGCCAGGTTCATAATCTGTGTAGGTTTCGGTTCTTGAGTTCCCATCAGAATCTCGAACAGTTCTCGTTTTTTGGACCGGGATTTGGACGGTGCGGAATCCCTTGTAGTATGAATCAGCTTTTACTTTAGCTGTCCACACAGGCACATAGATCAGACGATTCTCAACGATTTGAGCACCCTTTACCAAGGACTTATTCATGCCCTTGTTCTTGTCGAGGAAGTCCTGGAACCCTTTGATTCGAGCGTCTTCATCGACAGCGGTCTCCATGAGATGATCGCCAATCGCTTTGCCTTCAATTGTGGTTGTTACGCCGCAATATGTACAAGTAATTACAACATCGTCGGGCCCGGTTTTTACATTGCCATTGCAAACACTGCATTTAAACATGTCAGCGGCTTGTGCTTCAGAACCCATTGTATCAAACTCTCCAGAGTCTGTATCTGAAGGCAGTTCGTGGTCTAGACATTTAAGACTTCGTCAGAGGTGTTCAATTGCATTTTCGCAGGATTAACGTCGTAGCTCATCACGCAGCCGCGCAGCAGAAAACTCGTCCACTCGATCCTTTACTTCCTCGCGAGCTGCTTGATGCTTCTCTAGAAACTCCATCATCATGGGTGCAAGTATCTGTTTGCACTCACCGCAGAGAATGTTTCCACCTCGACACTTCTTCTCAATGTCAGCGAGATCCCTGTCATCTGGCATGAAAATGAAGTTGTAGTACTTGAATACACTACATATGTCCGGATTAGCTCCTAATTTCCTCTGCTCCTCCACGGTTGTCCTTCCACCGGTGAACGCAGCCATGACTTTCTTCTTTGCCATCTTAGGAGTATCAGTTGTGAATACGGCAGACATTGGTTCAGAGGATGACATCTTTCCCCCTTCCTTCAGCCCTGGAACAAATGAGCATTGGATACTAGCAGGTTTGTAATAACCGAGCTTCTCTGCAATATCTCGGGTTACTCTCCAGAATGGGTCTTGGTCAATCGCACAGGGAATGATGCAGGGAGTCTTCTTTCCATAAATCCATGAATGCAGAAACGCTGGAACTGCTTGGATTGCAGGATGCCAGGTTGATCCAATGTTTGTGCTATTGTCAAATCCAAATGTAGCCTTCACTGTGGAGAAGGTCACCTTCCTTGCTACCTCGACTGCAATCTCATAGAGAAGATCAATATGTTCAATGTCTTGGATGATGTAGGTGTTCTCAGGTTCAAATCCGAGCGCCAGAAGATCCAGTGTATTATCATAAGTGTATTTCCGGACATCGTCAAGACTCAGATGTGAGTCAAAGAAATACTTCTCATCATTAGTCATCTGGAAATAGAGAGTAGTATCAAATTTCTCTTGCATCCATTTGGTGAATATCCATGGAACAAGGTGACCTATGTGAGTTATTCCACTTGGACCTCTTCCAGTGTAGAGTACGAACTTGTTACCCTTCTCATATTCATCTAAAATCCAGCCGAGGTCCCGATGAGAGAAGAAGAGATTGCGTTCAAGTAGAACATGTTTCTCTTTTGTCACTTTGTACATTCGGTCTTTGAGCTCCTCGGTGATTCGCTCGGTTCCAAATTGTTCAATGAGACGGTCGTAGTCAACAATACCTTCTACTTTCCAAGGGGTCACTACAAAGTCTTTGTCTTCACCCATAGGATGTACTTCCTTTCAGGTAATTGAGAGCAAGTGATTCTAAAGTTCCAATTAAGGGTGCTGGTTAATATACACAAAAGAGAAAAAGAGTTACTCTAAAAAGGATTGAAACACAGAAACACTAGCAATTGCACCGAAAATAAAAGGAGAATGCAAGATGCGCATTGAAGATTATGAATACGAACAGGAGAGAACTCTAGCAAACCTTGCTGATTTGTTAACCAATATCGCAGACCAACTGCGTGACAATGGTGAGCTTGAGCTTCCAATGCCTACACTTCAGGAGGGCATTGTTAAGATTCCAATAGGGGAACCAGTTGAAACGGGAATTGAAGTAGGCCTTCGTAAACACTTCATACACCTCAAAATAGCCCTCTCTTGGCGGCGTCCAACAATTCAGGAGGAACCATCAAGTGACTGAAGAGCAGGTGCAGGTGGGTCGAACAGAGATTCTCAATCATCTATCGAAAATAATTGAGATTCAACAATCCATTAGTCAGTTCGTTGAACAGAAACTATGTGGGACCTTTGATGATGCGGATGTTGAGGAATGGGAAAACAGAAGAAAGAAGGCCTTCCAGCACTATAAGAACATCATCGAGCGATACAAGTTTACTAAGATGCTTCCTAAGGATGATCTTGGAATTATGGCTCAAGCTGCTGTTTCATATATGTTCAAACTTCAACATTCACTTGGTGAAATTCTCGTCATAGTAGATATGCTCGGGAATGAAACTTTTAGCGAGATCTACATGGACTCGTTCACCACTATGTCTTCCAAGGTGACTGAACAGTTTGGTGTACTGAAGAAAATGGTCGAGGTTCGTACTGAAAACACAGAAAGCGGCAATGAAGAGCTCGAACTCATCATTAAGCTCGAGAGACAGATTGATGAGGACAATATTGTCATTTGTAGACAAATATCAGTCAAGACTGGTGGAGAGTCAGACTTCACATGTTACATGATGCGAAAGATTGTTGCTGAACTAGAGCATATATCGGATTATATCAAAGAGTGTGCGGAAATCATCGCAGACATCTAAGGTGGAGAAATTGGCGACCGGTTTTGAGCTCTATATTGCAGTTTTCTTTATTATCGTCGGTGCTATTCTAACTAGAATCGCTGAGCGTTATCGTTTTCCTTACCCAATACCGTTGATAGTATTAGGATTAGGTCTGCAATTGTTCATAGGGCGAGATGCGTTAGGTGAGATACCACTGGACTTTCTTGCTCAGCTCACTCTGGCCGTGGTTTTGTTCTATGCGGGACTTACAATGAATATACAAGAAACTCGGCTTTCGATCAGGTCAGTGATGTTGTTGGCTACACTAGGTGTGCTACTGACATCAATCATCGCTGGAGCTACGATTTCGATATTTTCACCAGCGGGTGTAATCCCTCTTGCAGTGGCATTATTAATTGGAGCTATTTTATCACCCACAGATCCAGCAGCCCTATTTTCTGTTCTTGAATCAGGAGGCGTGAGAGTAAAACGTAAACTATTCTCAATTCTAGAAGGTGAGGCAGTTTTCAATGATGCAACTGCGGTTATCCTCGTTATCTCAGGATTTCTTCCCTTGGTCAGTGATCCTGGCGAACAAAATTGGGTGATTGTCATAGGACAGTTTGCTGGAAGTATGGGACTGGGAGTGGTATTAGGTCTAGCAGCCGCTTACGGTATGGGAAAACTTCTACTTACATTCGGCGGGGGTTCCAACACATCTATCCTTACTGCAGCTACTCCAATCTTGGCATATGGTCTAGGAGAGGTCTTCTCCCTACTACCCATAGATTTTCATGCTGGAGCATTAGCGGCAGTCTTTGCAGGAATCTTCATGGCAAACTCACGGAGAATAGGACTGGAGGTTCTACCGCAAAGGTCTATGAGAGGGGTGATGAAGAATTTTTCATTGGTGTTTGAATTAGCTATCTTCACATTCATTGGATTCACTTTAGACTTTGATTGGTTCTTCCAAGGCCAGAATATAGTATTCATTGGAGTGGGGCTTCTTGTGGCAATACTAGTCATATTCATCGCAAGACCAATCTCTGTATTCCTTGTCACCCTGACTGATTCAAATATGAATATGAAAGAGCGATTCTTCATCAGTTGGGCGGGTGTAAAGGGAGTTGCGAGTGCAGCTCTAGGAGCAATTGCTATAGCTGGCATCGCTGATCCAAATATAGGCAACGGCGTGAACGCGATAATCTTCATTGTAGTCTTGTTCAGTCTTGTCGTCCAAGGAATCACAACACCCATTCTTGCAAGGACATTAAACCTGATTGAAGAACAAGATTCAGCTCAAGAGATAGCTTCTCAACGTGATGCCACTAGACACTCACTATTATTTCTCGTGGATCAATATACAGAAGGTAAGGTGGATTCATCAATATACACAATTCTCAAGGCGGAGTTAGAGGAAGAAATCTATACACTTGAGGATGAATTGCTAAGAGTCATCTCAGATAGACGTTCGAAGTTGAAGATGCTAGAGATGAGGGAAGAAATCTATCGTGAGAAGTTAACGTACTATCAAGCAGAGTACGAACAAGGTAAGATTCCGGATTTAATCTATGAGGACCAGAAACTTGAACTCCAAGCAGAAATCGATGAAATTTCTACGCTGAGAAGGCAACTTAGGAGCAGTACAGAGCCTGATAACTAGAGCTGAATCTTCTTGTACGCATCAGGAATCCTAATACCAGTTTTTCCTGCAAAGACATCTCTGAGGAGCTCAACATGCTCATCCAAGTCTTTGAGTAGTTTATCTCGCGCGTTCTGTTCGATGTTGGGTTCAATCCCCCAGATTGTTAGATAGTTGGAAACTACACTAATTTCAATTGCACCTTCCTCAAAGTCTCTGAAGATTGTCAACTTGACTAGAAACTCGGACTCATACATATTCAGAATATCACGAACGCTAATCATGATAAGGTCCAGAAATCCAACTAGGTCTTCCAATTCAGGGGACTCTGTAAGATTACCTCTCATGGTTTCAGTCAATGTTTGAATCTTCGAAGAAGTATGGCGTAGATTCTCGAACATATGCATTAGTTTAGTGAACTCTCTAATAGAACTCTCAAGTGCAGGCACAAGTCGATCGTAGAGATTCACCAGGAGAATACCTTTAGCATTCTCGCGGATGTTTTGAAAAGACTCAAGCTTACCTAGTGGTCCATCCAAATGCTCAATCTGCATGATTGTGTTAGTCAGTGCTTGGATGGATTTGACAGATTTCCTCTGGATGTTTGCCCATTTTTCAACAAACGTATCAAGCCCTTCACGGAGGTCATCCAGGGAGTCTAGGTAGTGTGTCATTGTATTCCAAAGGAAACTTCTTTTTTCCCCATATAAGACATTCTCTTAGACAAAAGAATTCGATGATTCAAACGAGTTCCAACCTATGAAGAATATGAGTTTCAAATTAGCTTGAGAAGGTCAGACCGCGTAATGATACCCTGAATTCGACCTTGAATCTGAACAAGCACAGCTTGGTAATTCCCAAACAGAGGTATGATGACATCAACTGATGTAGTTTCATCGACCATAAGAACACCACTAGGACTCATGATAGCCTGAACAGAAATCTCATGAAGATCATGTTGCAAGTTTTGGATGATATCCCACTCAGTTATGATACCAACCATCTGAGTTCCACGCAAAACTGGAAGCTGGGAATAGTTGTTTTCTTGCATCAGGGACACTGCAGTTGAAACCACATCCCGCGCATCAATCGTCAAAGGCTCGGAGGTCATTATGTCAGAGCAAAGCTTCCCTGTTTTACTCTGATGACTTGTCAACACTTCGACGATCTTGTTCACAACGGAGAGTTTAGGGTCAAGTGATTTTCTCTCAAGTCTTGCAATGTAGGATTGAGAAACCCCAACTTCAATAGCTAACTCTGCCTGAGTCATACCAATCTCTCGTCGGAGATTTTGGAGGCGTTCAACTGACATCATTTGTCTTCATCTAATGATATTCGATATAGTAATAAAAATCTTGAGATTATTACCCTTGGGAATGACCCATGACAAGTTATTTATGCACTTTTCTTCGCGGCTGGTGAAAAGACGAGTTGATTAATAATGAATCTAAAAGTCACGCGTGGAGCCGGCCCTTCTGTCGACAAACTCTCAGTTGAGATTGTGGAACGTAAAGGCAAGGGTCATCCTGATACTTTAGCTGATAAAGCTGCTGAAGAATTATCTGTTCGCTTAAGCGAATACTACATGGAAATTTTCGATCAGGTTCAACATCATAACGTTGACAAGGTCCTAATTGTTGGCGGACAGTCCAACGCCAAATTTGGTGGTGGAGACGTAATTGAACCGATTTACATTCTTATGAGTGGTAGAGCTGTAGATGTTGTAGACAGAGATTACTCACGTCAAGTGCCTGTTGGTAAGTTCGCTGTTGAGCATACTAGAGAATGGCTAAGCAAAGACCTTCCACACCTCGATGTAAACTCCGATGTAATCATCGATTACAAGATTCGTGCTGGAAGCACGGACCTCGTTGGAAACTTCGACTTGGAAACTGGTATCCCAAGAGCAAATGACACAAGCTTTGGTGTAGGTTATGCACCCTTTTCACCAACCGAATTGATCACTCTTGAATCAGAGCAGATTCTAAACAGCGAGAAAGTGAAAAAACAGTGGCCTCAGATTGGTGAGGACATCAAGATCATGGGAACAAGGATAGATGATAAAATCCACATACAGGTTGCTGCAGCAATCATCTCAAGTGAGACCAAGGATAAAGATGAGTACGCCAATGTCATGGATGGCATCGCTAATATTGTGAAAGACCTCTCAGCCAAAATCACCGACATGGAAGTAGATGTGAGCGTCAATACTGCAGACAGTCCAGAAGACAACCTATTCTACCTGACAGTGACCGGAACATCTGCTGAGCATGGTGATGATGGTCAAGTTGGTAGAGGCAACCGGGCTAACGGATTGATCACTCCTTACAGACCGATGACCCTTGAAGCAGCTGCTGGTAAGAACCCAGTGTCACATGTCGGGAAGACATACAATGTTGCAGCCCGAGAGATCACTGAGAGAGTTTACAAGGAACACCCTGACCTTTCGCAGGTCTATTGCTATCTCGTGAGTCAGATTGGTGCGCCAATCACTGAGCCATTAGCAATCAATGTCGAGCTTTATGGTGATTGCGACATTGAGAAGGTGACAGCCTCAGCTCGCTCAATCACAGAGGAAGTCATTGGCAAACTGCCCCGAGTTTGGGAAGGCTTTGTCAAGAGACAGTACCAACTCTGGTAATTCAATAGTAAAAACAAAAACGAGTAGGGCAGTTTATTCTGCCCTACAATGTTCTTTCTTTCAATCTTTGCCGAGTCCAAGGGACTTCATGAAAGCATCAGAATTCATCTCTCTACCCAGAAAGCTTTGAACCATCTCATCAGGATCACGGCTTCCTCCAGGAGATAGAATCTTCTTTCGATACTCTGTACCTGTCTTGGTGTCCATGAAACCGTTCTTCTCGAACTTTGTGAAAATATCTTCAGCATAGACCTGAGACCATAGATAACTGTAGTATCCAGCCTCGTAGCCACCCATCAAATGTCCGAAACCCGCATCCATTCTTGTTTCATCCGGTATCCGAATTTGTGTGAAATCACTAAGCATCTTGTTGAATGCACTTGTAGTATCTTCAGTACCTTCAGTATGAAAGAGCATGTCAACGAGGGAAAAACATACCTGTCTGAGTGTAAAGGCACCGATATCTACAAGTTTTGCTGCAATGAGCCGCTTGATTAAATCTGAGGGAAGCTTCTTCTTCGAATCCTTGTAGTGTCCAGATATATTGGATAGAACTTCTTCCTTCCATGCCCAATTCTGAAACATCATTGATGGAGTTTCAATGAAGTCTGGGAGGACTCCGCCGAGACTAAATCTTGCATACTTGGTTTGGCTACTAATAACATGCATCAGGTGGCCAAACTCATGGAAGAATGTTTCAACCTCTGAGTGGTTGAACAAAGAAGGTTGACTCTCTGTTGGCTTCTGATAGTTAGACACCATGGCACATATGGGAAGGAGTTCCTCTTCATCTCTAACACGGCGACTGAGAAAATCAAACACTGCATAATGTTTGAACTTGCCTTCCCTTGGAAAGAGATCTAGGAAGAAAACACCCAACAACTTACCGTTTGTCTTGTCAGTCACTTTGAACTCCCTAACATCTTCATGCCAACCTGAAGGAGTACTAGATTCCTCAAAATCAATATCGAGCACTTTTTGATAAACGTCAAGAACACCATCTATCACTGTATCGGCAGGGAAGTATTCCTTTACTTCATTCTGATCAACAGCAAATTTCTCTCGCATAAGCATCTCATGATAATAGAATAAATCCCAAAGTTCGATACTCACATCGTCTACTGGAATGTTGTGTTCCTTGGCTTTGAGTTCTTTAAGCAAGACCATCTCTTTTTCCATGAGTGGTGTTAGCTTTGTTTTGAGATCGTTCATGAAACCAATAACTCTTTTCGGAGTTTTTGCCATCTTCCTGATGATTGAATACTCGGCAAAGTTAGAGTGTCCGAGGAGCTTTGCTAAACGCTCTCTCAAAGCCAGTGCATCCGAGAGTCGTTCGCTGTTCGCCTTACCACCACGCTGATAGAAGGGGATTATGATCTTCTTCCTTGTTTCTGGATTAGTTGCACATTCTCGCACAGGAATGACTACTGGATAATCAAGCGTGAGTAAATACTTATCACCATCTTTCTCGAGGTTTTCATAGACAACCGGAGGTACACCATCGAGCTCATCAATAGTACAAGGAACGGTTGTTGTAATCTCATTCAGAACCCTACCATATTCAGATTCTAGGACTGAGATGTTATTGGCAACCTCAAGGAACTCCTTTCTCTTATTATCTTCAAGAGCAGCCCCTCTATGTCTGAATTCCTTTAGAGTCATATCGAGTAATGTCTTCTCTTCAGGTTCCAATGAATCCATTATTGGTTCAAGACGTGCAAAAACCTCATAGAGGTCTTTTCGTCCCCAAATCTCATTCTCAAATTTCTGGGTATCCTTTTCAACCTCATCAGCAACATCGCGCTGGGCTTTATCTCCCGAGATATACTTCAGAAACACTAAAGGAACAAGTGCTTCTCCTACAGCACCAAGCACTTCCTCAAAACGCTGAAGAGTTTCTAGATTTTCTTCTCCAGCTGGAACACTAGCGATAACTTTCAAAATCTTCTTTGATTTTTCAATTGCTTCATCCGCAGTGGACCGTATCATAGCAGGTTTAATTGTCCAGTCCACCTTCCGGATTGTACCCTGCTTCGTCATAGTTTTCGAATCAGCTAGACTTTGTATTTAAGCTAAGCCATGTACGCGTCATTCTGAGGTCTGAGAAAGGCGGAGAATGTTGTAACATGTTTTTTAAGGACTCAAGTATAGTTCCAATCAGGTCAACCCACTTGTCGTTGTAGGGTTGTAAACTATCAGGAGAATTATCAGCATGGGCAAAATAACGGACCCCATCGCCAAGCGAATCAGAAAGAAGGCTGCCAGGGATATCAAGGGAGGCTTCTTTGGCACAATTACTCATTACATACCTGGCTGGCACGGGTATCAAGAGAAGGAAGAAAGGCGAGCCGCAGACAAGGTCCTTCGTGAGTTCGTTGCAGATCAGCTACGCCTGGTCAAGCAAGACTTAGAGAAGCTCCAGATGATGGCCGTCGATTATAACTTAACTAAGACCTGGGAAACATTCGACAGGATGCTTGCACTCACTGACAAGATTGAGTCAGCCATTAGGTATGCCGATTATGGGTATGCCGCATGGGGCTCAAAAGAGAAGATCAATGAGAAGGAACTCAATCAAGGCTATGAGTTCGATGCAACCCTCATTGACGACATTGGTGATATCAATGACGTCGTAGAGGAATTCCTAGATCAAATGAACCAAGGCAAGTTTGATGAAGCTTGGAACTACACCTATCGAATGTGGACTATCATGCAGCGTCTTGAAGAGAAATGGAACCAGCGCGAAGGCTACATGAAAGGCTACCAAGAATAGTTTCTTTGAATGGATTGGGGGTTTATCCCCCATCCCCTTCATTCTTTCTTCTGTAAATCTAGTTGATTCTATTCATCATTTTGAGTATCAGTTAATGTGACTGCAACTTCGTTAACTGACTCCATCCCAATCTTCAAACCAACGGGGATTATTAGTTATTACTTCTTCAGCGTTGAGAACTACAATTTTCACATCTGGCGATTCAACAATTTCTAGCTTCACAGCTTTTGCGGCTCGTTCATTCCGTCGGATACTAAGAAGATTCTCAATATGCTGTATCTTCCGCTCGTCAGTCATAAACTCAAGTGGATCGTCGATAATTTCTAACGCATCCCAGATTTCCTCAAGGAGAAAGAAGACAAGCTTACGTTCACTGAATGTATCTGCTACTTGCTGCAAAGTAGATTCAATGGCCCCACGGTTCCAATTCATTGTCCATGTGTCAATGATGTCATACAGCGTCTTCATCATTTTACAGCTTCTCTAAACTCATGCATAACAGGCATTGTTTTCAATATTCCGAGATATTGCTAATTAATCACGACTCCAAAAAGTGGTAGAATGGATGGTATTCAAGATTCGCACCATAATCATATTATGGGGGTTATCCCCAAGACATCATAAATTGGGAGACTATTATTGATGCAGTTCACACCCGGAAACTCAATAGAACTCTATTTCGTTCTCATACTTGTTTTTTCACTCCCGTTTCTATATGCAATTATCAGGGTTCGATTCAGTGGAGTTCTGTCCCAAATGAAGTCGTATCTAGGTGCAATTATAGCCGGAGATATTATGGCAATAATCTTTTTCATCTTCGGATTATCAATATACCCAGAAGAATCTGACAAGGCATATCTTCTGGTCGCTGCTCTAGCAGCAGGGATAGGTACAATATTGATTGCTAGCGATTTCGTTTTTCGAATTAGACATATAACGAAACCCGCTAGTCGGAAAAAGAAGTAGCCCAGTTTTCTGCCATATCGCAATATCTAATTCTGTTTAGAGAAACAATTCAGATGAGAAAGAAAAAATGCAGGGTGCATACCTAATCATTACTGTAGGGATTGAATTCTTCATACTAGTTGGGTACTTATTCTACGCAATCTTTCGAACATATCCAGAAGGTGAGGATCGAATAGCACTCATGTCCTGGATAGCAGGACTCGTAGGCATTCTCACATTGGGACTTGTAGTTTCGGTTACGCTCGTGGCATCACGGATGGCTTTGTTTGACATCATCGTTTCAATGGCATTATTGATTGTGAATATTCTAGGTTTGTATCTTCTCGTGGATGATACACGAAGAACCGCAAAGAAGTTTCAAGACCAGGAAAAGAAAGAATAGTCAGATTTCTGTTATTTCATATGATTGTAGACCGAGGTCTCGCATTGCGCGTTGAATCAACCTCATACTCAAGAACTTGTCACAAGATCCACATGAAAAAGTGTCAGGTCCATTCCATTTGACGGGTTTACTGAAGATTATCCCATTCTTACAAGTAGGACATTCTATTTGACTACTCAGAGAGGAGGATAGGAATTTCTTTGTGAGTGATTCGAAATCCGAGGAGATCTCTCTTATAGGCTCTGTAAAAGGGGACTTCGATGTTGTTATTCTTTCACCCATTTCAAATCACTATGTGTGATATTGAAAGCTGTACTATAAGACTGAGCAATACCGATAGTTGCAATCCGTTACCAAGTGGGATATACGATTGCTGAGAAAGAAAGTACATTATTGGTTCAATTGAATTAGGATTGTTTCATAATAGAAGGTGAAGAGCGAATATGGTTGATCAATCCAAATTAGCAGCTTTGATAGTTGTTGCCATTGTAACTGGTTTTGGAACATACATCGGACTGATGTCTGTGATGATACCAAACAATACTGGCGGCAATACAACAGTGACAACAACAGAAACACCACCAACTACAACACCACCTCTAGATGATGAGGACGAACTAATTCCGGATATCTTCACCTTTGAAGGGATTGAACTGATGTGGATCATTATCGGCGGCTTCAAACTGAAGTTTAATCAGACAGTGGTCTATATTGATCCATACAACATTGATGATC
>Ga0255052_10001482_pt1 | contig 17646 bp, 11 predicted proteins | sample JV7_2_21_MG_FD_188632 | JGI IMG/M metagenome (GOLD analysis project Ga0255052, IMG submission 188632) | Seawater microbial communities from Jervis Inlet, British Columbia, Canada - JV7_2_21 | ecosystem: Environmental > Aquatic > Marine > Inlet | place: Canada: British Columbia | collected...
CGAAAAAAAGATCCGTCTCAAAGAGGCGTCAGAAAGTCTTTGCCGCGGTGTGACAAAAATCTCGTTCGAAACCGACCTTGACAGCGCTGGTCGGTGGTATGATCCCGAGCATCAGATGGGAGAAATGGGAGGTCATGATGAAGAAGTTCATTTGTCTAACAATCTGCACTCTTCTGTGGGCAGGGCTCGTCCAGGCCCAGGGTGTGACAACCGGATCCTTGACCGGTGTGGTCCTGGATCCCAACGACGAAGCGTTGCCCGGGGTCGCGGTTGTCGCGACACTGCCGGCCACCGGCAACCGCTACGGGACCGTGACCGACGTCATGGGCCGCTTCCGGATGGTCAACCTCAAGGTGGGCGGACCATATGAGGTCGCGGCGAGCCTCTCCGGCTTCAAGACCGTGACCCTGGACAACGTCTTTATCCGCCTCGGCGAGGCCACTCACCTGGAGGTCGCCCTCCAGCTCACGGCCGCGACCGGCGAGATCGAGGTGGTCGGCGAGTCGAGCCCGCTGATCGCCCCGACCAAGATGGGCGTCGCGAGCTCGGTGTCGCAGGGCTCTCTCGAAGCCCTGCCCACTCTCGACCGCAGCGTCTACGACATGGCGCGCACCAACCCGGTGTTCGCGACCTACAGTGAGGGGCAAGGGGAAGCGACTGTGCTCTCGGTGTCGGGCCGCAACCCGCGCTACAACAACATCTCGATCGACGGCGCGGTCAACAACGACGTCTTCGGTCTCGCAGACAGCGGCACGCCGGGCGGCCAGACCGGGACCAACCCGATCCAGCTCGACGCGGTCCAGGAGCTGCAGCTCGTGACCTCGAGCTTTGACGTCCGCCAGGGCGGCTTCACCGGCGGCAGCGTCAATATCATCACCAAGTCGGGCACCAACAACTTCCACGGCGGCCTCTTCGGCTATACCAGCGACGACGGTATGGTCGGCGGCGGCCCCGATTTCTTCGGGGAGTTCGGCACCTACGAGGACACCGAGTACGGTTTCACCTTCGGCGGCCCGCTCGCCAAGGACAAGCTCTTCTTCTTCGCCAACTACGGCCACAACACCTACGACCTCCCGACCGGCTGGTCGCTCGACGGCACCACCGGTGAGTGCTGGCAGAACTGCGACTTTACCGACGAGGCCGCGGACTTAATACAGTACATAAGCGACACCTACGGTTACGACGCGGGCGGGCTCGGCGAGCAGACCCGCGAGAGACCCAGCGACAAGATCTTCCTGCGCTTCGACTGGAACCTCAACCAGAGCCACAATTTCCTCCTGCGCTACAACTATGTCGACGCCGCCAACCTCGTCAACCGCCCCAGTAGCTGGACCTACGAGTGGGACAGCGAGGCCTACGATATGGAATCCGAGACCAACTCGTTCGTCGGCCAGTGGAACGCGGTCTTCGGCGGCAACTCCTTCAACGAGCTGCGCCTCACCTACCAGACCATCCGCGACCGCCGCGCCCCACCCGGCGAAGATTTCCCCTGGATCGAGATCGAAGACCCCTTCGGCACCGGCGGTGAATGGGAGATCGGCAGCGAGGCGTACTCGACCCACAACGCCCTCGACACCGACATCATGGAGATCACCGACGACTTCACCTTCTTCGCCGGCAACCACGAGATCGTTATCGGCACCCACAACGAGATCTACTCCTTCAAGAACCTCTTCATCCAGAGAGGTTTTGGTGGCTATGAATTCCGCGGCATCGACGCCTTCTACGAAGGCATCGCCCGTCGATACCAGCACAACTACACCAAGGATCCCGACAACCCGGCCGACTCCTTCGACACCGCTCAGGTCAGCCTCTATGCCGGCGACACCTGGCGCGTGAAGTCGAATTTCACCTTGATCTACGGTCTCCGCGTCGACGTGCCCCTCTTCCCCGACACACCGGAGTACAACCCGGCTGCCGAGGACGTCTTTGGCGTGCGCACCGACACCATCCCGGATGGGAACATGCTGTGGTCGCCGCGGATCGGCTTCAACTGGGACGTCTCGGGCGACGGCACCAGCCAGCTGCGCGGCGGCGCCGGTCTCTTCACGGGCCGCACGCCCTACGTGTGGGTCTCCAACAACTACGGCCGCACCGGCACCCGCCAGGGGTCTGTCTATGCGACGGGTGAGATCCCCTTCAACCCCGACCCCTACGACCAGCCGACAGACATCGGCGGCGCCGCCACTGAAGAGATCAACGTCATCGATCCCAATTTCAACTTCCCGCAGACGTGGCGCGCCAACATCGCCTATGACCACCGCCTACCGTGGTGGCGGATGGTCGCCACCGCCGAGTTGATGTACGCCAAGAGCACCAACGAGATCGACTACAAGAACCTCAACATCGAGCAGACCGGTGCGGTAACGCCCTTCGACGGCCGGCCGCTCTACGAGACAGTGGACGGGGACTACTCTGGCGCCTACTACCTGACCAACACCGACAAGGGCGATGCTTTCAACGCCACCCTCAAAGTCGAGCTGCCCTACGGCGAGCAGCCCGTCTGGGGCATCGCCTCCTACACCTATGGCGAGGCCAACGTGGTCAACGACGCCACCTCGAGCCGCGCGATCTCCAACTGGATGTACAACGAGGCACCGGACCCGAACAACGTCGGCCTCTCGACCTCCGACTTCCAGATCGAGCACCGGATGATGATCAACCTCAACTACGAGTTCAACCGCGCATCCAGGTGGTCGACGACCGTGTCGGCGTTCTGGAACCACCAGAGCGGCAGACCGTACATGAGCATTCTCGGCGGCGGTTGGCCCTACACATCGATCAATGGGGACGGTTTCACCACCAACGACCCCATCTACGTGCCCTCGGGTCCGGACGACGTAGTCATCACCAACGGCACCTGGGCGCAGCTCGAGGCCTACCTCGAGAGGACCGGGGTCAGCGGGTACGGGGGCAAGATCTCACCGCGCAACCCGTACAACGCCCCCTGGATCACCCAGACCGACCTCGCGATCCGCCAGAACATCCCGATCCCGGGCCGGTCGTCGCTGCAGATCTCTTTCGACATCTTCAACTTCTGGAACCTCATCGACAGCGACTCGGGCATCGTGTGGTACGTTCCGTTTGGCACCCTCAACCCGATCGAGTACCAGGGCACCACCGAAGGCGGGCTGCCCATCTACGAGCTGGAGAGCATCGTCACCAACCCGGAGGACAACCCCCTCTACAACTACGACAACCTCCGCTCGCGCTGGCGGATGCGGCTTGGTGTGCGCTGGTCCTTCTGATCTGACGCATCATCTTTGAATCACTCCCGGCCCGAGCGCAAGCTCGGGCCGGATTTTTTGTGGCTCGAGGCCTGAGGCTTGAGGCTTGAGGCTCGACCCACCCAACACCCCTCTCCGCCTGTCGCTTGGCCACAAGCCCCAGGTCTCAAGCCCCAAGCCCCTGGTCGTGGTGGGCGGGTTCTCGATAGCGATAGCGATTTCGATAGCGATAGCGGAGGACCATTTCGGACACGGACGCGGGCGCGGGCACGGACGCGGGTGATGGACGACACAAAGCGGGGGGAGATTCGTGGACGTTTCTGAGGTAGGATGGCAGACCCATGAGCAGCACGAGCACTGGAAACGTGGTCAGCGGGCCCGGCACGATCGCCGACCGGTTGCCGCACGACCCCGAGGCCGAACGCGCGGTCCTCGGAGCGGTGCTGCTCGACCCCGGGGCGATGCTCCACATTATCGAGAAGCTCCGGGTCGACCACTTTTATCTCGAGAGCCACCGCATCGTTTACCAGGCCTGCCTCGATCTGCACGAGAAGGGTGATGCGGCCGATCTCGTGACCGTTCGCAACCATTTGACCGAGCAGGGGCGGCTTGAGCAGGTCGGCGGGGTCTCGTATCTGTCGTCGCTGGTCGATGCACTGCCTGATGTGGCAAATGTCGTTCACTACGCCGAGATCGTCCACGACAAGGCGGTCAAACGGCAGCTGATGGCGGCTGCTCAGAGCATCATCACCACCTGCTCGCTCGATCATGGCGAAGCCCGCGAGGCGGTGGAGTCGGCCCAGAAAGACGTCTATCGAATCGCCGAGGACACCCTTTCCGGCGGGCTGGTGCCGATCCGCGGCCTCACCGACTCGGAGCTCGCCAACATCGAGGCGGCGCGCGAGACCCGGTCGACGCTGACCGGCCTCGATACCGGCTTTGTCCGCATCAATGAGCTCACCTCAGGCCTCCAGCGCAAAGACCTGGTGATTCTCGCCGCGCGGCCGTCGATGGGAAAGACCTCGCTCGGAGCCAACATCTGCGCCCACGCCGCCCTGCGCGGTGGCAAGAACGTCGCCATCTTCTCGCTCGAGATGGCCGCCGAACAGCTCGTCCGGCGCCTCCTGTCGTCCGAGGCGCGGGTTGATCAGAAGCGGATCGCGGGCGGCTACCTCGCCAAGTCCGACTGGCCCAAGCTCGAGATGACCGCGCAATCGCTGCGTGACGTCAATTTGTGGATCGACGACACCCCCGGCATCACCGCCCTCGAGCTGTCGGCCAAGGCGCGGCGCCTCAAACAGGAGCGCGGCCTCGATCTGGTGATGGTGGACTACATGCAGCTGATGTCGGGCGGCGCCCGCTTTAACAGCCGCAACGAGGAGGTCTCGGCCATCTCCCGCAACCTCAAGGCGGTCGCCAAGGAGCTCGACGTCCCGATGCTGGTCCTGTCGCAGCTCTCGCGCCAGCCCGAACGGCGGGGCGGCGACCACCGGCCGCAGCTCTCGGACCTTCGCGAAAGTGGATCCATAGAACAGGATGCGGACGTTGTGATGTTCATCATCCGACCTTCGGTCTACGACCGCGAGGTCGAGGACCCGCGGCGCGCCGAGCTCATCATCGCCAAACAGCGCAACGGCCCGATTGGTGAGATCGACCTCATCTTCCAGCACGAGTTCACGCGCTTCGAGAACGCAGACTTCAGCCACGAGGACGGCGACGCCCCGTGGTAGAGGCAGCTGCCCACCCGGCGGGCATCGTCGGCTGGCTCGATCATTTCGGGAGCCTCATCGTCCGAGCGCTCGACGACCTCGGACGCTTCTTCTACATCATGGCATCGGGCGTGATGTGGACGTTCCGTCGACCCTTCGACGGCAACGAGCTGATGCGGCAGATGGTTCGGGTGGGGTGGGATTCGATCCCTTTGGTCTTCCTGACCTGCCTCTTCACCGGTATGGTGCTCGCGCTCCAGACCTATCGCGGCTTCGAACGATTCCATGCCGAAGGCTTTGTCGGTTCGGTGGTGGCGCTGTCACTCACTCGAGAACTGGCGCCGGTCCTGACCGGATTGATGGTGGCGGGAAGGGTTGGATCGGCGATGGCCGCCGAGCTCGGCACGATGCGCGTCACCGAGCAGATCGACGCCCTCTACGCCATGGCCACCGAGCCGATCCACTACCTGGTGGTGCCTCGGGTCAATGCCTCGATATTGATGCTGCCGATACTGACCCTGGTCGGCGATGCGGTCGGCATCATCGGCGGCTGGCTGGTCTCGGTCGGCCTCTTCGGCGCCAACAGCTACCTCTACATGGAACGCACATTCCAGTTTCTGGAGGTCAACGACATCACCTCGGGGCTCATCAAGGCGGCCTTTTTCGGGCTCATCCTTTCGGTCACCGGCTGCGCCAAGGGTTTCTACACCTCGGGCGGCGCCGAGGGAGTCGGAAGGTCCACCACCTCGGCGGTGGTCACCGCCTGTCTCTACATTCTCCTCTCCGACTTCTTCCTGACGAAAATCCTCTTCTGATGTATAGCCCGCATATCTCACCGACTTCCTGCTGCGGCCACCGATGCACCGCACCCAGCGGCGTTTTCTCGCCTCGGGGTGCTCGACGTACTTCGAGTACGCGCTCCGCGCCCCTCAGGTCGAAAACCCCACTGGGCAAGGCGCCTCGGCGCCCTCGCGACGAAAGCCGGTAAGATATGCAGGCTAACTCGGCCACCTCCGCAGCACGCAATCCGGCCAATCCGATGATCAGCGTCATCGGCCTCTACAAGTCCTTCGGTGAAAACGAGGTCCTCAGGGGCATTGACCTCGAGATCGGACGTGGCGAGTCGCTGATGTTGGTCGGCGGTTCCGGCGCCGGAAAGTCGGTCTTCATCAAGCACCTCATCGGTCTCCTCCAACCCGACGACGGCAACGTGGTGGTCGACGGCGTCGATCTCACCCGCGCCTCGCCGGAGGCCGTGCTCGAGCTGCGCAAGAGATTCGGGATGACCTTCCAAGAAGGCGCCCTCTTCGACTCGATGACCGTGGGAGACAACATCGCCTTTCCGATCCGCCGCCACACCGAAAAGTCCGAGAAGGAAGTCGAGCGGCGGGTCCGCGAATGTCTCGAGCTTGTGCGGCTGCCCGGCATCGAGGACAAAATGCCGTCGGAGCTTTCGGGCGGGATGCGGCGAAGGGTGGGGTTTGCCCGCGCCATCGCCCTCGAGCCCGAAATCCTGCTCTTCGACGAACCCACGACCGGTCTCGATCCGATCAACACCGCCGCCATCGGCACCGTCATCAACCAACTTCGAACCGAGCTTGAAGTCACCGCGGTGACCATCACCCATGACATGGGGCTCGCTACCAGAATCGCCGACCGGGTCGCCATCCTGCGCCGCGGGCAGATCCTTCTGATCGACACTCCGGATCGCTTCCTGGAATCGGACCACTGGTTCGTTCGTGCCTTTCTCAACGGTGAGGTTCCCGAGGAGGACCACCCATGACCCCTGCAGCACGCATCGGCCTGTTCATGATCGCCGGAATGATCATTCTCGGCGTCTTCATCATCAAAATCGAGGACATCCCGGTCGGCGAGCGCGGCGATCGCCTCGAGGTGACAGCCCGGTTCCAGTCGGTGGCCGGGCTCGACCGCAAGGCGGCGGTGCGGATCGCCGGTGTTCGAGTCGGCAAGGTGGAGGCGGTCAGCCTCGATGGCTCCGAGGCCCTGCTCTATCTTTCGCTCAACCCCCAGGTACGGCTCCATGAGGGCGCCTGGGCGCAGATCACCAGCCTCGGAATGCTCGGCGACAAATACATCGAGATCCTGCCCGGTGATCCGACCGCGCCATTGCTCCCTTCCGGAGCCGAGCTCGGAGGCACGACCACGCCTTCCTTCGATGACGTCATGCGGGTAGCGACCGAGATCGGAGAGGATGTCAAAGAGGTCACTGAAGCGCTGCGAGGTTCCATCGGCGGTCCGCAAGGCGAGGTTGCGATCGAGGAGATCGTCGCCAACATTCGCGACCTCACGGCATCACTCAAGGTGCTGATCGCGGAGAACCAGGCCAACGTCAACCAGACGACCGAGAATTTCAAGGACTTCTCGGCCACCCTGCGCGACGAGATGCCGAAGATCACCGACAAATTGAACACCCTCGCCGACCAGCTCAACGGCGTCGTCGGGGAGAATCGGGACGACCTCCAGGCCTCGATGGGCAACATCCGCGAGCTCACCGACCGGCTTCAGGTTTCGGCAGAGAACCTGAACCAGATCACCGGCAAGATCTCCTCCGGCGAGGGATCGATCGGTAAGCTGGTCAACGACGAGACCACCGTCGACAACCTCAACGAGACCCTCGATTCCATCGAAGGTGGGATCGACACTCTCAACGAGACGATGGGCCGATACCGCCGGTACCAGCTCGAGGTGGCGCTTCGCGGCGAAGCGCTGGCGTCGACCGACCAGAGCCGCATGGCCTTCGGCTTCGACCTTTGGACGACCAAAAACCGCTTCTTCCGCATCGAAGGGGTGGACATGCCGTACGGTCGGGTCCGCACGGACGCCCAGTACGTCACCACCACCTACCCCGACGGGACCCAAGATTCGTATCTCGAGGAGAGGATCAAGACGTCCGATAAGATCGGCATCAACGCCCAGGTCGGGTACCGGATCTTGCCGGACACCATCGTGCGGGCCGGGCTCATAGAATCGGCCGGCGGTATCGGCGTTGACCACAGCATCAAGCTCGGCAAAAGGCCGCTGAGACTGATTTTCGAGGCCTATGATTTCGGCCGCGAGTTCGATGAGGGCGTTCACCTGAAGTTCGAAGGCAGGTACTTCATCAGCCCGCACATTTTCGTGACCGCGGGTTGGGACGATCCCCTGGTTTCGGACAAGTCCTCGGTCCTCTTCGGCGGTGGCATCACCTGGAACGACGACGACGTCAAGTACAGCCTCGGACTTGCCGGCAGCGCGCTCAACTGACGGCTGCCGATGGTCGAGACAATCTTTTTCTGTACCTCCTGCGGCCACGAGTCGGGCAAATGGCTCGGCCAGTGCCCGGGCTGCGGCGAGTGGAATAGCTATGCCGAACAACCGTCCGCCCCGCGCAAGAAGAAGGGCGGCTCAGCACCGCGCCGTGGCGCCCAGGCGGTGCCGGTGACCGAAGCCGCGGCGACACCCTCGACCCGACTCACGACCGGTCTCGAGGGCCTCGACCGGGTTCTCGGAGGAGGACTCGTGCCTGGCTCGCTGGTGCTGCTCGCCGGTGAGCCCGGGATCGGCAAGTCCACCCTGCTCCTGCAGGTGGCGGCGGAACTCGCCCGGGACCACGGCCCCGTGGTCTACGTGACCGGCGAGGAATCCGCGGAGCAGGTAGCCCTGCGCGCGCGGCGGATCGACGGGCTCCACCAGGGACTGCTGCTGCTGCCGGAAACCTCGTGCGACGCGGTGCTCAGCCAGATCGAGGCTCTCGAGCCGCGGCTGGTGGTGGTGGATTCGGTCCAGACCGCCGTCCTCGATGACGTCGATGCTGTTGCCGGTTCGGTGAGCCAGGTGCGGCAGGTGGCGTCCCGATTCCAGCACTTTGCCAAGACTCGCGGCGTCCCGGTTGTGCTGGTCGGCCACGTCACCAAGGAAGGCTCGATTGCCGGGCCAAAGCTGCTCGAACATTTGGTGGATGTCGTGATGGCGCTCGAGGGAGAGCCGGGCCATGACCTCCGCGCCCTCCGCGCCGGCAAGAACCGCTACGGCACGATCGCCGAGCTCGCCCTCTACTCGATGACCGGCCACGGCCTCGAACCGGTGCAGAATGCCTCGGCATGGTTGCTCGAAGACCGCCGCAGCGGCGCAGCCGGTTCGGCGGTGGCGGTGGCCCTCGAGGGCACCGTGCCGCTGCTGGTCGAGGTGCAGGCCCTGGCCGCGCCCTCGGTGCTCGGTACGCCGCGGCGGGTGGCGCACGGCCTTGATTCGTCCCGCCTCGCACTCCTGTTGGCGGTGCTCGAACGCCATGCCGGCGTCTCGTTTGCCGACCGCGACGTCTTCGTCAACCTGGTCGGCGGCTTATCGCTGCGGGAGCCCGCCCTCGATCTGGCGGTGGCGGCAGCGTTGGTGTCCTCTGCAGCCGACCTTCCGCTGGCGTCTGAGCTCGCGATCTTTGGCGAGATCGGTTTGCTCGGCGAGGTGCGGGCGGTGAGCAGGGCGGCGGAACGCGTCCGTGAGGCCTCCGCGCTCGGCTTCGGTCGGGTCGCCCTGCCGGCGCGCGATGCCAACGGCAAGCTCGAGCTCCCCACCACCGCGATCGATACCGTCGCAGATTTGCCCCGTCTGCTCGAGGCGGGCGAATAACCACAGAGTCACAGAGAACACAGAGCCCACCCATCCACCCCCGTCGCAAACACGAAGGCACAAAGACACAAAGAAATCACGAAGCCGCCCATCCGCCCAGAAGAGAGGTAGAACCGACGTGCCACAGGCACGTCGGCCGGTGAGAAGACCGGCGGCGACGGATGCTTGCATCCGGAGTCGTCGGGCTTCTCACCGGCGACAGGCGATCCTTGATCGCCTGTCGTTCTGCCGAAAAGAAACGGAAGTGCCCTACCCACTCAGTCACCGCCTCTTTGCGTCTTTGCGTCTTCGCGCCTTTGCGTTATTGGGTGGGGGGGGGGATCTGCGCTCATCTGCGTTATCTACGGTTTCTCCGGGCATGCGGATCTGTGTTCATCTGTGTGATCTGTGGGCAGTTCGGGTGGGCGGGGAAACTTCGTGTTTGCGACGGCTTCAGAGAGGCACCTCTGTGTTTTCTCTGTGTCTCTGTGCCTCTGCGGTTTTTCGTTACTTCAATCGGCGTTCGAGATCGACCAGGGTTTTCGGCCAGTCAGCCTTGGCTCGACTCCAGGTATACCTGCGGGAAGGTGGCATAGAACGCCATCGCGGGTTCGAGCTGGGCGAGCGGTATCTGGTCGTTGACCGTGTGCGAATGAAGCTCGTCGGCGGGGCCGAAACCGACCGTCGGGATGCCGTAGATGCCCGCCGTGGCGCACCCGTTGGACGAGAAGGCCGAGCGGTGGATGCGCGGCGTACGTCCCAGCACCTGTTCCGCAGTTGTCATTGCCGCACGCACGGCCGCGCCGTCTTCTGCGGTCTCCCAGGCAGGAAAGACCTTGTCGGTCGGGTAGGTGAAACCACGCCACGAAGGCAGGCCATAGTGCAGCAGACGCACCTCGGCTCCCTCGGTAGCAGCCTCGGCAACGTCACGCATCTGCGCCAGCGCGTCGTCGGCTGTCTCACCGATGGTCAGACGACGGTCGATGTGCACCACGCAACCATCCGGAATCGCGGTCAGCGAGGGCGACTGCGAGGTGATACCGGTGACCGCCAAAGACCCGCAGCCGAGCATGGGGTGATCGACCTCGAGCTTCCGGTGGAGGCGGTTCAGTCCTTCAATCACCGGCATCATGGCGGAAATCGCGTTCTCCCCCCGATCCGGTTGCGAACCGTGGGCCGAAACTCCGGAGGTCGCAATCTCGACCTCCATGCGACCGCGCTGGCCGTAACACACACCGAGGTGCGAGGGCATGGCGATGACGACCACCTCGGGCCTCAGAGGCGTCTCGTTGAGGAGATACTGCCAGGCAAGACCGACACAGTCTTCGCCGTTGACGGTCGCCGCCACCCACACCGTCACGTCGTCGGGCAATCCGACCTGGTCGGCAAGCGCAGCGCCGTGGACCACCGCAGCCAGACCGCCCTTTTGATCCGATGCGCCGCGTCCGAAGAGAGTGCCTCCGGTGACGATGCCTCGAAACGGATCGTAGCGCCAATGGGTCGGGTTGGAGATGCCGACGGTATCGATGTGGGCGTCGTAGGCGAGAATCCGGGGGCCCGAGCCGACGCGTCCAAGGACGTTTCCCATCTCGTCAAGGTGTACATCGCGATAGCCGAGCAGCTCCATCTCGCGCAATACCCGCTCGCAAGCGAGACGCTCGCCGCGACTCGGTGACGGCACGGTCACGAGGTCGTGGAGAAATTCGATGCAACGAGGCGCCGATTGCTCTGCGAGCTTAATCACGGCCTCGAATTCGCGTTTTTCAGTTCGGTTGTGTTCCATATGTCTTCAATCACCTGACCGGCTGAGAATTTTTTCACAAAGTCAGCCATTGGGCAAGGAGTAATTGAATATTTGCTCGATCGAACTGAGACGACGTGACGACGGGCTGGCCTCGACAGCCCAGTCGAAACGTCGTCCTGAGCGAGGGACGGTGCGTAGCGCCGGAGCGAGTCGAAGGATCCATTCGACTTGCCCTACGGCCTCGCTCAGGACGAGCCTGGGTGGGCGGGAAGCATCGGAACGGCTTGGAGTCAGCCTCGTGGTCCAAAAATCGCGGTGCCGACACGGACCATGGTCGCGCCCTCGGCGATGGCGATTTCGAAGTCGTGGCTCATACCCATCGAAAGCTCGGGAAGCGGGCGGCCCATTTCGTCTTGGAGCCGATCACGCAGCTCACGGAGCTTTCGGAACCATGGCCGCGAGGCCTCCGGGTCCTCCACCCAGGGCGGAATCGCCATCAAACCGCGCACTGACAACCGATCGCAGCCGAGGGCGTGTTCGAGGAGCTCGCTCGCGTCCTCGGGAAACGCCCCCGCTTTCTGCGGTTCTTCGGCCACGTTTATCTCGAGCAACACGTCCAGTTTCCGTTCAGGCCAGTGCTCTGTGAGCAGGTACTGGAGGCGGTCTGCTATCTCGAATCGATCAACGGTGTGGACAATGTCAAAGACATCGAGGGCGGACCGGGCTTTGTTGCGTTGCAGCGGTCCGATGAGATGCCACCGCGCCTCGGAGACTCCGGGCTTCTTGGCCACCGCCTCCTGCACGCGGTTCTCGCCGAGATCGGTAGCCCCCGCCGTGACGGCCTCGTTCACCACCTCGGCTGGAAAGGTCTTGCCAACGGATATCAAGGTGATCGTTGCCGGATCCCGTCCACAATTGCTGGCGGCGGCATCGACGCGGTGCCGGACCGCGGCCAGCCTATCCGACAACCCTGATGTCATTGCTCGGCGGCGCGATTGTCGTCCGTCAGCGTCTCCTCGATATAGAGGATGCGGTGGCAGTGCTCGCAGTCGATGATCTCTTCGCATCGCCGCACCCGCTGCTGGAGATGGGGCCGCAGCGCAAAGTGGCACAGCGAGCACGACCCGTCGACAACCCTGGACACCGATGTGCCCTGCTTGCTCTCGAGCAGCCGCAGAAACAGGGCGCGGTTCTTTGGCTGGATCTCTTTCTCGACCTTCTTGGCCTCTTTTGACAGCTTATGCACCCGCTTCAGGAGCTTTGCCTTTTTCTTCTCCCACGAGGTGACAACGTCGGTCTGCGCCGTCTCCTCTTCCGGACGTGCATCGCGCCGCTCTTCGATCTCCGTGGCGAGCTGGGCGATCGCCTCCTCGAGTTCCTTCCGTCGTGCGGAGGCCTCCTCGATGGCCTTGGTGGCGTAGTCGATCTCCGATATCACGGCTGTGAACTCACGCTCGTTGGTGACCGAGCCCTTCTGCTTTTGAAAGTGCTCGAGCTCGAGCTCCGACTCCGCCTCCTTCTTGCGCACTTCCTTGATCTCGTCCTCGTGCGCCTTCTGCTGCCGTTCCATCTCTTCAAGCTCTTCCAGGCGCAGACGATTCGCCTCCTCCAGACTGCGGATCTCCGACGGCGGAGTGTTGTGTTCTGCGATAGCCTCCGAAATGGAGTCGTAAACCTTCTGGAGTTGGACCAGGTGGACGAGATCGTGATATGCGTTGCTCACCATTGCCCCTCGCTGCGTATTCAATACAACCCTTTTCTCGGCGGGCCGACAATGGGCCCACCAGGATTCGAACCTGGGACCGACCGGTTATGAGCCGGCGGCTCTGACCGCTGAGCTATGGGCCCCGGCGTATGGTACCGCGATGCGGGGCGTACAGCAAGAAATGAGGAGTTGGGAATTAGGAATTAGGAATTACGGCCCACTCCCCGGAAACGGCGAGATGGGCGTGTTCCTCGGAGGTGCCTGGCATCCCGACATGATGTTGTCCTCAAACCGCCGGCGGCAGCGGAGTGAGCTCAGGCCTCATCCGAAGGAGGAGGCCATGAGCCACGCGCTGGCGACGGTGCTTCACCACGGCCGCAAGGCCGCGAGTAACATCATGGCGGCGTGCCTGGCAAACCGCCGGCGGCAGCGATGTGTGGCCGAGGCAGGGGATCGCCTGCCATCGGCCACTCGCTGGCGACGGTGCTTCACCGTGGCCGCAGGCCGCGAGTAGCCTCTCGGGAAGCGCGTTGAGAAACGGGCAGCCCTGAAGTCGGAGGCGCCTCACCGGCCCGCCTCCTGCACCCTGCACCCTGAAATCGGGCAGATCAGCCTAGCTTGGGCCGTCAGAGAACGGCTTCAACAAATGAGATCGAGTCGGGTGCCGCAGTTTGCGCAGCGCCTTGTACTCGATCTGGCGGATGCGCTCGCGGGTGACGTTGAAGGTCCGGCCCACCTCCTCGAGGGTGTGCTCGGTACCATCGCCGATCCCGAAGCGCAGCTTCAAGACCTGCTCCTCGCGCGGGGTCAGGGACTTGAGCACGTTCTCGGTGTGATCCTTGAGGGTCCGCATGATCACCGCTTCGATCGGCGATACCGAGTTGGTGTCCTCGATGAAATCTCCGAGGTGGGAGTCCTCCTCCTCTCCGATCGGAGTCTCGAGAGAAATCGGCTCCTGCGAGATCTTGTGGATCTTGCGGATCTTCGAGACCGGCATCTCCATGCGGGTGGCGATTTCCTCCACCGAAGGCTCGCGGCCCAACTCCTGCACCAACATACGGGTGGTGCGGGTCAGCTTGTTGATGGTTTCGATCATGTGAACCGGGATCCGAATTGTACGGGCCTGGTCCGCGATCGCCCGGGTAATCGCCTGCCGGATCCACCATGTGGCATAGGTGGAGAACTTGTAGCCGCGCCGGTACTCGAACTTGTCCACCGCCTTCATGAGGCCGATATTGCCCTCCTGGATGAGATCCAGGAACTGCAGACCGCGGTTGGTGTACTTCTTGGCAATCGAGACAACCAGCCGCAGGTTGGCGACGATCAGCTCCTGCTTGGCGCCGTCGGTCTCGGCCTCGCCACGCCGCACCTCGGTCAGAAGGACCTTGAGGCGCTCAAAGGGAATCTGGAAGCGTTCTTCGAGACGCTCCAGCTCTTCCTCGTAGCGTTCGATGCGAGAGGAGTAGAACTGGCGGCGCTCCACGCTGCGCTCCTGCTGGAGCTTTTTCCTGTCCCGATTGATGGTCTGGATCGGGATCGCGAACTGGCGCTCGACCTCGCCAAAGAAGGTCAGGAGGCGGTTACGGGTGGTGGTCGTGAAATCCGCGCGCCGCACGAGAATGGCTGTGTCGGCGGTGTTGGCGTCAATCTTGTCCGACAGCTCCTGATAGCGCTTGCCCGCCTTCTTACAGCGACGCAGCCGCCGCCGCAGTTCGCGCGACTCTCCGTCCAACCTGGTGATAGTCCGGAAGAGCTTGAGCCCCTCTCGCACCCGGTCTTTGGCCTTGTCATCGAGCTCGCCAGTATTGGCCTGGAGCAGCTCACGAACACCGCGCCGTTCCCTCCGCGCCTGCTCGTTGGTCCGTAAGAAGAGCTGGAGGAGGTTCGGCTCCTTCGACAAGGCGATAAAGACCTTTGCCTCTCCGGCTTCGATGCGCTGCGCGATGTCGACCTCACCCTCGCGATCGAGCAGCTTGACCGTGCCCATCTCGCGCAGGTACATGCGCACCGGATCGTTGGTCTTCTCGAGCTGCTCGGTGGCTACCGGCTTCGTGGCATTCTTTTTGGCGGCTGGTTTTTTTCCGTTTTTTCCCTTCTCAGCCGCTGCTTTGCCGCGTTTGGAGGACGCCTTGTTGGCGTCCTCGGCGCTCTCGGCGTCCATGATGTCAATATCGAGCTCCGACAGGCGCATGTAGATGTCGTCCAACTCTTCGGCGACACCTGTGACCTCTTCAGGCAGGTTTTCGTAAAGCTCCTCATACATGATGAACCCGCGCTCTTTGCCCGTTTGAATGAGCTTGCTGAGCTCCGGATACTTCTCTTCAACCTGCACACTCGACTCTTTCACCACTGGTTGCCTCCCTTCGAGGGGGTGAGGATGTCCCGCGAGACAGAACCGCCGCCATGCTCCACCGTCGATCGCATCCAGCGACGCCCTGGGGGATAGCAGTTCCCGCAGGCATCGCATTCCCGTATCGGGTCAATCAATAGTGTCTTCCATCAAGAAAAATACGTGGTGGGCGCTTTGCTGCGTCCGAAGGCCTTTCGGCCAGGCCCCATCGCCATCCAAAGGAATATGGGTCGCGAAATCGTTTTTGGCAACCCCTCACTGCAAAAAATGTCAGATTTCTGCCAATTCCCGCCTCAAACGCGTCTTCTCCGCCAAAAGGCGGTCGACTTCAGCATGGTCCCCCCGCTTTTCGGCCGCCGCGATCAGCGGTTCGAGGCGCTGCGAGCCTTCGCGGGCCTGGCGTTGAAGGAGGGTCTTCAGTTGGACACGGATGGAGTCGTCGGTGATCTCGGGCATCGGCGATGTGCAGAGTTCGGCCACCAGAGTGCTCGCATCGGGGTCTGTGCAGTGGCTCAGGAGCTCGCTCATGAAATCGGCGCCGGAGTCGTCTCCTGTCACGATCGATTTTGTGTCCTCGAGCAACTGGCGAACCCGGACATCCTGAATGTACTCGACGTGAACGATTTCGAGGATCCTCCTTCGCCACTCATTCGAACAATCAAGCAGAATGCGAGCGAGCTCACGCTCACCCGGAGGCATCGGGCTCCGCTCGGCTGCAGCCACGACCTTCGCCCCACGGCGCCCCTTTTCGCCGTGTTCCTCGATCTCGCGCGGCCGGAGATAGAGCTGGCGTGCCAGCTCCTCAACGAGGTTCTGGCGTACGGCGGGGTCCGACGCCGAGCAGACGAGCGTCGCCAGCTCGAGTCCAGAACGACGCCGAGCGGCGGGGTCCGGAGGAAGATCTGCAAGCAGGAATTCGAGAAGGGGCGTCGGGTGTTCGAGGAGCTCACGGAATGTTTCCTCTCCGCGCTCTCGGATGACGTCGTCCGGGTCCATGCCGGGAGGCAGCACCATCATCGCAACCTCAACACCCGCTTCGAGCAGAACGCCGGCGCCGGATCCTGCGGCCCTGCGGCCGGCCGAATCCGCGTCATAGCACAGGAGGGCGAGGCCATCAGGCCCGAGGCGGCGCTTGAGAAGTCGGGCGTGGTCCGGCGTCAGCGCCGTGCCCAGGGTTGCAACCACGTTCTCCACCCCGACGCGGTGCAGCGAGAGACAATCGAAGTAACCCTCCACCACCAGCACCCGTCCCTTATCAGCCAGGCTACGGCGCGCACGGTCGAGGCAGAAAAGTGTCGACCTCTTCCGAAAGAGCGGGGTTTCAGGGCTGTTGAGGTACTTGGGCTCGCCGTCGCCGAGCTGACGTCCGCCGAAGGCGATGAGGGCGCCGTCACCGGATCGGATCGGAAAGGTGAGGCGGTTTCGAAAGCGATCATAGGGAGAGGTGCCGCTGTCCGGGCGAATAGCAAGACCGGACTCTACCAACGCCCCCTCGGGGTGGCGGCGCTTCATGTGGTCGAGGAGGCGCCGCCAGTCATCGGGGGCGAAACCGAATCCGAATTCCCTCCAGGAGTCTTTCGAAAATCCCCGGCGATCGAGCTCGCTACGCGCTTCCGATCCTTCTGTGTCCTCGAGGCAATCGGCGAAAAACCGTTGTGCCTCTTCGAGCAGTGCGCGCTGCCGTTCACCGGCTTCCTGTCGTTTCTTTGTCTCCGGACTTCTCGGCGGCAGCTTTACTCCGTAACGTCTCGCCAACCGCTCCACGGTCTCAGGGAAGTTGAGGTGTTCCAACTGCATGACGAACTTGAAGACGTCACCGCCCTGGTGGCATCCGAAGCAGTAGTAGAGGCCCTTGTCGGGGTCGACCGAAAAGGACGGAGTTTTCTCCTCGTGGAAGGGACAGAGGCCCTCCCAACCTCGGCCCCGTTTCTTGAGGCGCACGTGATCACCGACGATGTCCAGGATGTCCGCCGCCTCGCGAACGCGGGCTACGGAGTCACGGCCGATGTCGATGTCAGTCATAGGTGTTCATTCTCGCATGGCTTGGCTTTGGGGCTATGGGCCATCGGCTATAAGCTATAGGCTATAAGCTATAAGCTCAGCCTCTTTCAAGAACCAGGATCTCTCGTAACCCCGCCCCGAACGACAACAGGTTCGGCGATCTGTAGGGGCGGCATATATGCCGCCCTTGAGAGCCCCAGAAGACTTCAAATAACAAGGGCGGGATATATCCCGCCCCTACAGGAGAGGCGCCGGTTTTTGCAGGAGGCTCAGCTATAAGCACCAACCGCCCAGCCCCCCCCCCC
>Ga0255052_10001485_pt1 | contig 17636 bp, 16 predicted proteins | sample JV7_2_21_MG_FD_188632 | JGI IMG/M metagenome (GOLD analysis project Ga0255052, IMG submission 188632) | Seawater microbial communities from Jervis Inlet, British Columbia, Canada - JV7_2_21 | ecosystem: Environmental > Aquatic > Marine > Inlet | place: Canada: British Columbia | collected...
ATTCAGATACAGTTTATTCGAAAGCCACCGATTCTGCCTCGATCAGCACGTGGCGCCGGCACCGCTAGCCCGCATATTGCACCAGTATCCCGGAGGCTGGCGCAGGACAGGTGCGGCTGGACGCCGGGCTGGACTGAATACCATAGCCGTAGCTATGGTATGAAGGAAGCTCAAGTCCAGGCGTGCATGGACAAGCCAGGACCGGGATAGGTATTGGGTCTGGTACAAACTGTACTTTTAAATTTTCCGGTAAAAACACAGTATTGTCCAGTTAATTCAGTTGGTTAGTTGACGGCCCAAAACCGACTGGTGCAATATGCGGGCTAGCCCGGTTCCGTCGCCCAGGGTTACGGGGCAACATGAGGCCTGGGGGAAAATGTATACTGTTTTTCATTTCAAACTAAAATCACAGTAGATGATGTCGAAACCACGGCGCCCATTGATAGCCTTGACCAAAGACCTGGTTATCGGAGTTATCATCCTTGGCTTCTTCATGTTGGGATGGCGGCTCGTAGAGGAAACGGGGATACAGCTTCTGGCGCTGTTACCAGTAGAACCCGAATGGTTTGTGACCTCATGGTTGAAAACCACGCTGAGCGTAATTCTCATATTTATCCTGATCCTCATCCTCGGACGAGGATGTCAAGTGCTCCTGGGAAGGCGTCTGACGACCATCCCGGGATTTCGCCGACTCGCAAGGTCCGGGGAATTACTGATCACCGAGCTCAGCCCAAAAGAGAGCCAGGCTTTCAAAGTCGTTCTGGTCAAACTTACGCCAGGACCAAACCGACAGCTGGCGATCCTCACTTCCATACTCAAGGATTCGGAAACCGGGGGCAAGCTGGCCACGGTCTTTGTTCCGGGCACTCCCAACGTCAGGGTTGGTGAGACTCACGTGCTGCCATTTGATCACCTCATCATGACAAACTGGACAGTGAGTGATGCCATCACCTTTTTGATGTCCGGCGGTACCGTATCGCCCTCGAAGATTCACTTCACCAAGAGCGCACCTGAGTGAAGAAAAAATGGGCCGGATACATTTAACCAAATCGTATCGGGTCCTTTCAGACCCGTCTATCCGGTGGTGAAAGTAAGCCCGGCACTGGCCGGAAGACGCTTCAGTAACGCGTCCCCCATGGCGGAGGCTGGTGTCCAGAAACCACCTTCTACGGGCAGTTGATCCAGCGCCAGGCACACACCGCTTTCGCCCAGGATTTTCGACGTCGATCCATAGCCGGGGTCGCGGTCGCCGCGGACTGTTACCGTCAGTGATTGCCCCCCGTCGACTTTGCCGCGCAGGATCAGCTTGTAGAAGCCCTGCTCCCGCTGGTCCTGGCTGGGTCCTTCACCGGGCTTGGGCAAAAAGAACTTTTGCAGGGCCGAGCGGAGCATGCTGACCGAGCCGGCGAGCATGACCCCGCCAAGCGCGAGGGTCACCTGCATGGCCTTCAGATAACCACCCATTCCGGGACCGGTCGACATGGCTTCCTGGTAGCTGAATTCACGGCCATACGCAAAATTCATCAGCGCGTTGCTGCGTCGAACCACCTTGGTGTTGACGCCGGCCATGACGAACGGCGCCGTCCAGACGTTCAGATCCGTATCCAGCAGGGGGCCGGTCTGGTCGCGTTTGTCCGGGCCGCCGCGTGCGTGGGTGGGGCAAAGGCTATAGGGTTCAACAAGAATACGGGCTACGGCGCGATCTCCCCGGGCTTCCTGTATGGCATTCAACATGCTGGCCATGGTTCCACCGCTGGCGCTGCCCCGCAGCGCCATGACGCGCATTTTTACATTGCTGCAGGGCTTGCCAAACCTGCGTAACGCCTCTTGCTGCAGGTAATACACACCGATATCCGAAGGGATCGAATCGAATCCGCAGGCATGCACGATGCGCGCCCCGCTTTTCCGGGCTGAAGCTTCGTACCGGTCGATCATCTTTCGCATCCATTGCACCTCGCCCGCGAGGTCGCAGTAATGGGTACCGCTCTGAACACAGGCCGCAACGAGTTCGGATCCATACCTGGCGTAAGGACCGACCGTGCTGATAATGACCTGCGACCGGCTGACCAGGCTCCTTAATGTTTCCGGATCATGGCTGTCGGCCATAAACACGGGCAGCTCGTTTGCCGCGCTGCCCAGGTCATCCTTGAGTGCAGCGAGTTTGCTTCCGTTGCGCCCGGCAATTGCCCAGCACAGATCCCGGTTAACGCCATACCGCGCCAGCAGGTATTCGACAACGAGCCGGCCGGTAAACCCGGTGGCTCCCCAGACAATGACGTGAAAATCAGCTTGTGGGTGATTCATCCTGTGTTCTCCCTCTGGTTCCCATGGCGTCTTCCTTACCCAAACAGTACGGTTATCCATGTTTGAGTATATGATATGCGGCTCATACTTTTAGCGATCAACTGAACATGAAAATACTGATGGTACTGACATCGCACGACCAGCTTGGCGACACCGGTCAAAAAACCGGCTTCTGGCTCGAGGAGTTTGCGGCCCCTTACTATGTATTCAAAGACGCCAACGCAGACGTCACGCTCGTTTCACCCTTCGGGGGGCAACCACCGCTTGACCCGAAAAGCGATGAGCCCGATTTCCAGACCGCTGCGACCAATCGTTTCAAGACCGATAAGGACGCGCAAACCGCACTCGCCAACACGTTGAAACTATCAGCCGTGGCCGCGGATGATTACGATGCGGTCTTTTACCCGGGCGGGCACGGGCCACTCTGGGACCTGGCTGAAGATAAGCACTCCATCGCCCTGATCGAGACAATGTACGCCAGCGGCAAACCGGTGGCCGCCGTCTGCCACGCCCCCGCGGTGTTGCGTCACGCCCGCGCGCACGACGGTTCGCCCCTGGTTGAGGGGAAATCAGTTACAGGTTTCAGCAACAGTGAAGAAGATGCCGTTCAACTCACGGATGTTGTGCCGTTTTTGCTGGAAGACGAATTGAAGGCCAAAGGCGGAAACTACTCCAAGTCTTCGGATTGGTATCCCTACGCCGTGACCGACGGTAAGCTGGTAACCGGTCAAAACCCGGCATCATCAGAGCTGGTGGCCAGGGCAGTATTGCAACTTGCCGGATAGTAACCAGCCAACACCCGGCACATCCTGTGCATAATCGCCGCGAGGAGAAGGTGAGACCGGGAACCGGTCGAGAGGCTGGCCTGGGCCAACGGGAACCGGCCGAGAAGCTGGCCTGGGCCACGCGCCGCCCACTACACTTCACCGAATGATTTGTTGGCATTCCGGGGATGAGCGGCTAGGCTTAGGTGTAATAGCACAGCAAAAAAAGCCTGTTTATGTCTTTATTTAACGAACTTAAACGCCGAAATGTCTTTCGCGTAGGTATCGCCTACGTGGTGGTGGCGTGGCTGGCCTTGCAGGTGGCGGATGTCATCCTCAACAACGTAGAGGCGCCCGGCTGGGTGTTCTACACGACCCTGATGATGCTCGGTATCGGCTTCATCATCGTGCTGGTGTTTTCGTGGGTGTTCGAGATGACGCCGGAGGGCATCAAGCGCGAGCACCAGGTGGATCGAACCAACTCCATCACCCCGCATACCGGCAAAAAGCTGGATCACCTGATCACCGGTGTACTGGTAGTGGCGCTGGGGTATTTCGTGATCGACAAGTTTGTGCTTTCCGCCGGGCGCGATGCCGCGCTGATCGAGGCCACCACCCAGGCAGCAGCAGAGCAGGTCGCAACAGAACCTGAAGCAGAATCCAAAGCTCCAGCCGAATCTGAAAAATCCATCGCGGTGTTGCCTTTCGTCAATATGAGCGATGATGCCGGCAACGAGTACTTTTCCGACGGTATTTCCGAAGAGATACTGAACGCCCTGGCCAAGGTCAAGGAACTGAAAGTCGCCGGTCGGACGTCCTCCTTCGCCTTCAAAGGCCAGAACCAGGACCTGAGAATTATCGGTGAGACCCTGGGTGTGGAAAACATCCTGGAAGGCTCGGTGCGTAAAGCTGGCAATAAGGTCCGCATCACCGCACAACTGGTCAAGGTGGATGATGGATTCCATTTGTGGTCGGAGACCTATGACCGTGAACTGACCGATATCTTCGCCATCCAGGACGAGATCGCCACCGCCATACTGCGGGAACTGAAGGCGGCACTGCTGGATGGGACCACAACATTGGTCAGCGCGGCGAGAACCGAGTCGGAGGTTTATGACCTTTACCTGCTGGCAAAGCAACGTATGTACGAGCGGACTGAATTAAGGATCCAGTCAGCCGCCGACCTGCTGGATAAAGCCATCGCCATTGATGCCGGCTATGCACCCGCTTACGCACAGCGTGGTATTGCGGCGCTGCTTTTGTCGGAAACCAGTTATGGAAAAATTCCAAATGACCAGTCCAATGCGCAGGCCAAAGAATACTTCGATAAGGCACTCGTGCTGGATCAAAATCTTGCCGAGGCCTGGGCCGGGCTGGGTCTTTACTACAACGGTCCACCACCGCAACCGGTAAAAAGCATAGAGGTTCTTGAAAAAGCACTTGCCATCAACCCAAACCTGATCAACGCTGGCAACTGGCTGGTTTTGGGTTACTGGGCGGTAAACCGTGTCACGGACAGCATGGCATTACTGGATAAACTCACCGAACGCGATCCCCTGTACAAGCCCGCCTTTAGCAACCGGGTATTCCAGATGACACAGATGGGCAGGGCTGAAGAAGCCAGGGTTTACGTGGACAGTATCGAGCCCTTCATGCTTGAGGAAGGGCAAATCGAGCAGAATCGGGCGTGGATCGACTACTCAGAGGGCAAGGCAGCAGCGGGTTTGAAGCGTATGCAATCCGCACTGGCAAAGCAACCGTCAGACCGTGTCTATAAGGTCGGTGTCAACCAGGGCCACTACTTCACCCATCAGTATGACGAGGTATTTGATGATCATTGGTCAAACCTCTATATTCTCGCCCTGTTCAACCTCGGTCGAAATGAAGAGGCCAATATCGTGGCACAGGAACAGGCGAAAGACGGTGTCGTCGGGCCTCTGTTTGCTTTACTGAACGCCAGCGATCAGTCTGAACTGCTGGTTGACTACCTCGAAGACCGTTGGCCGAACCTGGAAGCTTTTCAGCAGGCAGTACCGGCTTCAATGTTTGGGTACTTTGAAATGGCCGATATTGCCCTGGCCTATCGTCGGGCCGGAAATATTGAGCGCTTTGACGAAGCCATGGTGAGGCTTGATGCCGCCAAACAGCACTCGATCTCCCAGGGCATCCGGAACCACTATTTTTCGATGCTGCTGGCCATCTACCATGCAATGGCAGGTGAGCCGGAACAGGCACTGGAACGTTTGGCGGAAGCCATTGATGGCGGTCTGATCATCTCGGAAAAAATCAGCAGGGAATATCCGTTTTTCCAGGAACTGGATGGAAACCAGGAATACGAAGCCATCCAGGCCCGCATGCTCGAGCACTTGAACCGCGAGCGGAAGCAGCTTGGGTGGGAGCCGATCTAAATTTCCGGAAACCACCACCTGACCTGTGGGAGGCGCATCCCACAACAATGTTCTCGCAACACAATTGTGAGTTTTTACTCCGACCCCGGTTTTGATTGGTATTTTGACCATGCAAGGTAAATTGAAGGCCCTTCTTATCATGGCGATGGCTACCGGAAACCTCTACGCAGACCCGCCTGGCATTGTTTATACAAGCCAGTTGCGTGAGCAGCTGGATGCTGGTTTGAAGGCCCTTGGGCCGGGTTACCAACCGCGCACGGAACACCTACACGAGGACGGCCAGCCCCACTTCACCAACCGGTTGATCCTGGAAGACTCGCCCTACCTTCGCCAGCACGCCCACAACCCGGTGGATTGGCATCCGTGGGGCGCCGAGGCATTTGAGACCGCCAGGCGGGAGGGCAAGCCCGTATTCCTTTCCATCGGTTATTCCACTTGTCATTGGTGTCACGTGATGGAGCGGGAGAGTTTTGAATCCACCGAGGTGGCCGAATATCTCAATACCCATTTCATCTCTATCAAGGTCGACCGTGAACGCCGTCCCGATATCGATGAAATTTACATGACCGGGGTACAGGTGATCACGGGTAGGGGTGGTTGGCCGATGTCGAGTTTCCTGACTGCTGATGGCAAAACCTTTTTTGGAGGCACCTATTATCCGCAAGCCCAGTTCATGACGTTGCTCAAGCAGGTGGACAAGGTCTGGAATGAGAATCGCGATGGCATCTATGATCAGGCAAACCAAATAACGGTCGCAGTCCAGCGCCACCTGGACCAGGCACAGGCAGCGGGTTCACTGGCCCAAGACGCAGCGGAAAAGGCGGTCCAACAATTGTTTCAGCACCACGATACGGTGCACGGTGGTTTCAGCCCGGCGCCAAAATTTCCCAACGAAGCCAATTATTTGTTTCTAATTGATTATGCATTGCGTAATGCTGATCAGAAATTGACCGAGCTGATTCGCTTTGATCTTCAAACCATGGCCAGGGGCGGTATCTACGACCAGGTGGGCGGAGGTTTCCACCGGTATTCCACCGACGACGACTGGTTGGTCCCAAATTTTGAAAAAATGCTCTATAACCAGGCGCAATTGGCACGCGTATACCTGGATGCAGCAGCCCTCACCGGGGAGACTCAATTCACGCGGGTGGCCCGGCAGATACTCGATTACGTACTACGCGACATGACCGAATCGGACGGCGGCTTTTTTTCAGCCACCGATGCCGATAGCGAAGGCGGTGAAGGATTGTTTTTCCTTTGGACACCAGCGCAGTTGAAAGACCTGCTGTCGAAAAATGATGCTGAGTGGGTGATCAGGCTGTTTAACATTTCCGAGACCGGGAATTTTGAAGGTTCGAACATACTGCACCTGTCCACCGCAGTGGATGCGATGGCGGTCGAAGAAGGCATATCGGAAGCCTCATTTTTACAAAGGATGGATGATATCCGGCAACAGTTGTACACGGCCAGGGAGCAGCGCGAACACCCCGGACGCGATGAAAAAATTATCACCGCCTGGAATGCCATGATGATCATGGCGCTGGCACAAGCGGGTCAACTACCAGCAGGTGAGCGGTATGCAAAAGCAGCACTCAAAGCCGGTGAGTTTCTGTGGCAAAACCATCGTGACGGCAATGGCAGGCTGTACCGGGCCAGCCTTGATGGCCGTGCGTCCGTGCCGGGTGTGCAGGAGGATTACGCCTGGCTGGCCGATGCCTGCATCAGCCTCTATGATTTGAGCCAGGATACCCGTTGGCTGGAGCGCGCCCGCAGCCTGATCGAAACCATGCAGGACAACTTCTGGGACGAGACCAGCGGCGGGTTTTTCATGAACACCTCAGGCACACAAGGAGCAGGCGCCACGCCGGTGATGGGCCGACCCAAGGACGTCAACGATGGTGCGGTACCGTCGGGTAACGCGGTAGCGCTTCATGCCCTGGCCCGTCTTGCGCGTCGCAGCGGAACCAGCGATGAGTTTTTTGCAACCGTCGCACGCGCAGGCGCCCTGCTGTCGGCATTTGCACAGGCGGTCAATAATCAACCGGCGGCATTTACCTACCTGTTGCACGCCGGTCAGATTCATACGGGCGGTGAATCCGGGGCGCGGCAATATGCTGCGCATGGCGGGGTGAAAATATATGCCCATGCCAGTCCCGGTACTGGCATTGGTATTGATTCGGGGGCGGAATCCGGAGCGCTTGTGGTTGAAGTGAAAATCCAGCCGGGATGGCACATCAATGCACACAAAACCCTGTCTGAAGGCCTTATTCCAACCACACTGGAGGCCGACACCGAACCATCCACCTGGAGCCTGACGGAGGTCAGTTATCCCCGTCCCATCACCAAGGCGCTGGGTTTTCAGAGCGAAGCATTGGCATTGTACGAGGGCAATGTGCGCCTGACCGCCCTGCTGAAACAGGCTGAGAATGCACCGGTTTCCCCGCTATTGAGGTTAAAACTGCGTCTGCAGGCCTGCGATGACAAGATTTGCCTGCCGCCTGAAACCGTCGTTTTGCAGGTTCCCGTTAAATAGCAAATCATTATTCTGGCCGCTGAATGTTTTTGATCTTGGCTGGTTCTGCTGCATGGGACGCTTGACGCTGGGACAGCACTGGTTCAGGGCCCTTTTCGTCCACGTACTATGCATTCCTTTTCCTTGCTGTACACTCAGCTACAGCGATGCAGGTCGATCTGTTGGGTTAACCCGGACATTTCACCAAGGCGGACCGTAAAATGACTGACAAAGACTATTCACAACAGGCTTTTCTTGAGTTCCTGCGCCAAAGCGCGGTGAGCGGTATGATCAAGCCGGCAACAGCGCGGTCGCGCAAACTCGCAGCGGAACAACTGCTCGATCAATTGAAACCACACGAGCGCAACGACTTGCGGCTACTGGACGTTGATGAGTTGTGCTCACGGTTTCATAAGTTGCAAGGCTCGACCATCCGTCCGGAAACCTTACAGATTTATAACGATCGGCTTTCCAGCGGCCTGAAGGATTTTGTGTCCTGGACTTTGGACCCCACCAATTTTCGGAGTGTTGAAGGCGAAAAGCAGGATGCAGAATTCGTTGCCGCCCGTGATACCCCGGGGCAGGCCCAGGCCAGGGAGGAGTTGGTACTCGATCCACCCCGCAGCCCCCACGACATTTTTCCGGTGCCGTTGCGGGAGGACCTGGTGGTTTACCTCCAGAACATACCATTGGATATGACCCGGGCCGAGGCGGGCAAGATTGCCGCCGTGGTGCACGCCCTGGCGCTGCCCGAAGAGGACCAGTGAGTTGAAACGATTGCTGGTATTTGCGCCGTTGATGGTCTTTGGCGTTGTTGGATTCTATTTTCTGTACGTTTTCCTCAAGGACAGCAACGTCGGCGCGTTTCAGAATAACCTGATGCCGGAACTGATCGGGTTTTGTCTGGAAGGGTTCTTCCTGGTGGGCTTGTTTTCGCTGATCCAGCGTCGCTTGGAGCGCGACCGAAAACATGAACTGCGTCAAAGTCTGCGTGGAGCAGTACGGGAGATATTGAGTCATCTTGATGTCGCACTGCTCGAGGAAAACGCGGAACCCGCCAGTACCCAGTCGCTGGATCAGGATCCAAGACTTGTTAGGACCCTGTTTGGAAAGCTGCATAACAGTGAACTGGACCTCAACAGCATGCGCAACATCAAGGAGGCCGCGGCCCGTAATTTCAGCACCATGCACGACCTTATCCCCGTGGCAGCTCAACTCAGCGCCAATCATATGCGTTGGTGGCTTGCAATCGCCGAGAGTGTGCGTCGTCTTTCCGAAGCCACCGACAGGACCGGTGTCAATTTCGCTGCGCAAAAGTTTATGAAGAACCTGGGGGAATTTGATCAGCTGCCGCTATAAGCAGTTTTGACATACCCCCAAGCTACACACCCGCCGCACAGACTCCGCCCCCTTCCCGAATGATATAAGTCAATAACCGGACATTAGTGCAGGTGTACCATGAGATCATCCCGGTTCCGGGTGGTGTAACGAGAGCAGGAGACATTTCAATGAAACTTGACGTGAAAGCATTTGCACTGGCCTGTAGTATTTTGTGGGGTTTAGCACTGTTCCTGGTGACATGGTGGGTCATCCTCCTCGATGGTGCCAGTGGTGATCCTACGTGGCTCAGCCAGATTTATCGCGGCTACAGCATCAGTACCGTTGGCAGCTTCATAGGCCTGGGCTGGGGGCTTGTGGACGGACTGATCGGCGGCGCAGTCCTGGCATGGCTGTATAACAGGTTTGCCAAAAGCGTGGCATAAAGCAATTTCTGTTGCTTAGAAAAGTTCCATATTGGCGGTAGCCCGTTTGGCTGTCGCCACTGCCCGGCATTGTTTACCGTTTGCGAAATTTGGTGAATCATTCCTTACACGGTATGAACGGGCTCCTGAGCACTGACCAAAATCATTAGGGACCAAATTCCGTGTATTTCTTCGCATTTCCCCTGGCCTTATCCACGGGGTATTTCCGCTCGTTGAGCGCGATTTTGTTTTGCGCGGCGCTTAGTAGATCAATATCGAGTTTATCCGCCAGGCGGATCAAATAAAGCAGCGTGTCTGCAAGTTCGGTCGCCACTTCATCGAGTTTGTCCTGCGGAAGGCTCTTGCTTTGTTCCTCGGTGAGCCACTGGAAATGTTCAGTAATTTCCGCAGCTTCCACGCTGAGCGCCATGGAGAGATTTTTGGGTGAGTGAAACTGGTTCCAATCGCGGGTATCTGCAAATTCACGCAGGCGAAGTTTCAGGGTATTGAGATCGGAATTGTTCATGCGTTGATTTGATCCTGTGATTCGATTGGGCTGCCGGAGTCCCGGCAAGTGATTCTATGCAACTACAGCCAAGGTGGGCAAGCGCAGCGCCACCCAAAAAGTGCCTCGGACACAGGCGCCGAGTGGGCTCCAATTGTACCCCTGATTCCAGGTTTCCTAGCGGAAACGGGACCAGAGTGGCCGTGAGATCAACATGGCCAGAAACATGGTCGCCGGCCCCAGCTTCTTTTTGCGCCACAAAAACTTGAACTGCGCCTTGATAAAAGGTGCACTCAAAAACGCATCAGCGAGATCTACTGACTCACGGGCATTGACGGCTTTGAGTTCATCGCGCCCGCTCCCGCCCCGAAAACCACGCTCCGCGCCAGCGTCTATCCACTGTTGCGCAATCCTGTGGGTCTCTTGCCCGAGTTTGTCATGCGGAGCCGTCCACTGGATCAGGCCTGCCTCGAGCGCTTCCCCGGCCGTTGGCTTCCAACCCTCCTGGCCGAGCATTCTCTCGGCATTCGCCGCGCCCATGATACGTGCGAAATGCACGCTCGAGCACCCTTCAGGCGTGATCCCCAAGGCCGCAAAGGGTGTTGAGAATGTTGCCCTGTCCGAGGCAATAATGCCATCACAAAGTGTCGCGGAAGTCACGCTGGCCCCGATGGCCGGCCCATTGACAGCCACCAGCAAGGGCTTGGGGAAATCCAAAAACGCGTCAAATATTGCCTGGTTGTGCTCAACGATCATCGCGTGCAATTTACGCGGATGCCCCAGGCGAAGCGTTGCTGCCAAATTAACCCCTGCGCAGTAATATGGATCCGCGCCGGTCAATACCAATACCCTGGTCTCGTCATCCGTGGCTGCGGCTTTGAAACCCTCTTTGAGTGCATCCATCATCTCCATGGTCCAGCCATTGAGACGCGCGGGCACGTTCATGGTCAGGGTTGTCACCCCATCCCGCTTGTGTGTGAGGAGGGGGTATGCGTCTGCGGATGTCTGGTTCGCTCTGGCAGTCATGGTTGTTTCGGTGCCCCAGTTAACGGTGCCGTTGAGGTTTCCGGATTAATCCTTATATGGAGCAAACCGGAGCGCGACGGATATCAAAGTCCGTGGTGACGACCAACATTTCCTTATCCTCGCAAATAAATGGGGTCATAGTAAAGTGGTGACACACGCCGCCTCATTGAGTATTGTGAAGTTGAGTTGACCGGTCTGCAGCGGCAAGCGGTGTATCTGATCTGAGTCTCAAAAAGGCAAACGATCCGTCATTTCCGTGTATATCCGTTAATTTGAGAACCTGATGAAACAAATTCATTTTATCTTTCTGACGATGTTTGTTTTCGGGCTAAGCGGCTGTGAAGAAAAACTTGATTATGAGTTCTCGTCAGAAGCCGGCGCTGATTCAGAGGGTCACAGTGCGCCATCCGAAGCAACCCGGTTGGAAAATTTAGCGTTGGAGGGATCGCTGCCATTTTCTGACCGGCAGGATTTTGAGGATGCCCGCAGGGGTTTAATCGCCACTGATCCGGACCTGCTGGTCAGTACTGATGCAGGGGGCGTGGTATGGAACCCGTCTGCCTACGGATTTATCAAAGATAGGCCACCAGCCAGTGTCAACCCCAGCCTGTGGCGACAGGCCAGCCTGAATAACATTCATGGTTTGTTTGAAGTGACCCCGGGTATTTACCAGGTACGGGGTTATGACCTGTCGAATATGACCATCATCGAGGGCAACAGCGGCTGGATTATCGTCGATCCCCTCACTTCCAGGGAGACAGCGTCCGCGGCCATCGAATGGGTGCGAAGGCATCTCGACCCGAGGCCCATTGTGGCCATCATCTTTACCCACAGCCATGTCGACCATTTTGGTGGCGTGCTCGGTGTTCTGAGTGCTGAAGAAAAGAATGCAGGCAAGGTCCTGATCATCGCACCCGAAGGGTTTATGCACGAGGCGACAAGCGAGAACATCATCGCGGGTTCGGCGATGAGTCGGCGGGCGGTTTATATGTATGGCAAACAACTGGCCAGGTCAGAACGTGGGCATGTAGGTTCGGGGCTTGGAAAAAGCCCGGCTTTTGGCACCTTTGGCATACTCGAGCCAACCGAGATCATTGACCACACACCTCAAACGCTGGATATAGACGGTCTTGAATTCATATTCCAGAACACGCCCGGCTCTGAAGCCCCTGCCGAATTGACTTTTTACCTGCCTGCGTTCAAGGCTTTCAATGGAGCCGAAGTAACCTCACACAATCTGCACAATCTGTATACATTACGTGGTGCCAAGGTGCGCGATGGCCTTAAGTGGAGCAATTATATCGATGAAGCCCTCGGGCTTTTTGGTGATGCCGAAGTGTACTTGGCCAGCCACCACTGGCCGATTTGGGGCAATGAAAGGATTACCACATTTTTAAAAGTGCAGCGCGATACCTACAAATACATCCATGACCAGACCGTCAGGATGTTCAATGATGGTCTGACCCCCGGGGAGATCGCCGAGCAGATCAAGCTGCCAAAGTCGCTGCAAAAAACATTTTCAAACCGTGGTTATTACGGCACCCTCCGGCACAACTCAAGAGCGGTTTACCAGGCGTACCTTGGATGGTATGACGGCAATCCAGTCAACCTGAATCCATTACCACCGGTTGAGAGGGGCCGACATTACGTCGACTCACTGGGCGGGGCGGAAGCTGTTATTGAGCGTGCTGCCGCCGCCTACGAGGCTGCAGAGTATCGTTGGACAGCCGAGTTACTGAATCACCTGGTCATGGCGGAGCCGGGCAATGCTGAGGCGCGCGCACTGCTGGCTAAAACCTACGATCAGATGGGTTACCAGGCAGAGTCCGGTCCCTGGCGTGATGTCTATCTGAGCGCGGCGTATGAACTGCGTCACGGCCCGGCTGAGCAAGGGATCGATATTTCGATAATGGCCGACATATTGCGTGAAACACCTGTTTCAAGGTTTTTTGAATCGATGGCCGTGCGGCTGAACGGTCCGGATGCGGAAGACGTTGTGTTGAGTGTGAATATCATATTCACCGACCGCAACGAGAGTTATCTGCTGGATATTGAGAACGCCGTGATGCACCACCGGCCCTCAACCCCGGATACGGTTGCCGATGCCACTTTGAAACTGACCCACGAGATGTTTATCCGTATGTTGATCGGGCAGGTGGGTTTGAAAGAAACGATCCTGTCAGACGATCTTGAAGTGGAAGGCAGCACCTTGGACTTGCTGAGCTTTTTCTCCCTGTTCGACAAGCCGACAGGAACATTTAATATCGTCACGCCCTGATAAACCAAAAAAAATGCAAGAATAGATGGGGTCAGCAAATAGATGGGGTCAGACGCTGCGCGTGGCCACTGCCGGTGGCACGGATGCCGCGCGGCGTGCCGGTTCAAGCACGGCCAGCGAGGACAATACCCACAGGGTAACGATGCCTGCCGGCAGATAGCGCCAGTCCAGTCGCTGCAGTTCGAAGGATACCTCCAGCCAGTAGGCGACGATCACGGTCAGAATAATGCCAAGTGCCGCACCCGCGGTCGTGATCAACCAGTTTTCCAGCATGAATTGGCGAACGATATCGATACGTCTTGCCCCGAGCGCCCGGCGCGTACCGATCTGTTTGGTACGTTGTGTGACATGGAAGGAGCTCAGACCCACGATCACCAAAGCGGTCAAACCGATCAGCAGGGAAATGACGATAGACAGAATAATGGCCATGCTGCGATCTCTCCGATAGGACCGCGCAGCCAGTTCTTCCAGCGATCTTACACTCTTGACGACGCGACTCCGATTGGATTCACCTAAAGCCTTCTAGATGATCGGCATCATTTCATCGCGCATACCGGCCTCGACCCGGATCATGTACTTGTTGGTTGTATACGCCGGTTTGCCGGGCTGTATGACCACATTTTCAAGTTTGTCCCAGCCCACCCAGGATCCATGCATGCGACCGATGATGCCGACAATGGTTGATGGTTCCATGCTGCCCCAGTACACGGTTTTGCCGAGCGCATCTTCTTCACCGAACAAATCGTCTGCGAGTTTTTGAGTCACCAGGATGGAAGGCGGCGTAGGAGGATCTGATGCAGGCAAAATGTAATCCACTTCTCCCGGCAAAAAATTCCGGCCTCTGGATAATTCAACCCCCAGCGACTCCAGACCTTCTTCACTCCACCGATATCGCCCCGTGGCTACTGATTCAATGGCTTCATCAGGTACGGTACGCAGACCGGTACCCGAACCCGAGCCACTCAACGGCACATGGTTGGAAACGGTGGCAGCCACGACACCTGGTATCGATTTGATCAGGTCGATATCGTTGGTGATACTGTCAACAATATCAAAGTCCGCACCGAAACCGCGCACATAGGTAATGATGACGTTTTCAACATCGATCCCCGTTTCACGGTTCATTTTTTCCACCCGCAACACGATGATGTACAATGAGTTGATAACAATCGCCAGGGTCACAGCAATCTGGAGCGCCACCAGTATCGCCCCGGTTTTGTTACGCATCATCGATGACACCATCGGTCCGAGATTCATGTGCCAATCCTTCATTGCCAATCCTTCATATTGTTGTCCTTATTGTGTTTTCAGCTGGGCGGCGGGTGGGATCTTGCAGACCCGCCAGGCGGGATAGAGACCTGCGATCATGCTACTGACGATTGCGATTCCAACCGCCGTAAACACCATCAGCCAATCAAGCCTCACCAGGCCGCCCGGTGAGTCATACAGGTACTCGATGCCCTGCAACCCCAGCGCGACCAGCAACAAGCCGATCAGACCACCTGAAAAACCAATAACCCCGACTTCGACAATCTGTTGATTGAATATCGTTTTGCGGCTCGCACCCAGCGCGCGGCGCAAGCTGGTTTCGGCTTTCTTGCCGACAAATTTCGTCAGCGTAAGCGCGATCGTGCTTAGCAAGCAGACCACCAGGAACAGGAACGACAGGCCTACCAGTACCTTGGAATCGTTGGCCACGACTTCGTGGTATTCCATCCACTGCTCGACATTGTAAATGTGGTTATTGAGTGGCCGCTCGAAGCGTCCGAGTCGCTTTTGCTCACTCACATACGCATCGAGGTGGGCGACATATTCTTCACGATCGCGCGTGCTGTCGAGTTCGATGAAGTACTGTACCCAGACCGCCTCGGAATTGAGCCACTGCTCGAACGAGGTAATCTCTTCCGACTTCCAGCCCCAGTCGCTGCCGGCGGATTGCAACTCCAGCACGCGTGTCAGGGCATACGGTATGAACATGTCGTTGACTTCCTGGAAGGCGCCGTTGATCGGATCATAGAATCGTGGTGTGGGCTCCCAGCTATCGATAACACCGACCACCTGGAATCGTGTTCCCTCCATGGTCAGCCAGTTTCCAACGCTGTCCTCCCCGCCAAACAAGCGCTCATTGAGTTGTCTGCTCAACACCACCACCGGCTCGGCAGCAGCATCGGCTGACTTGTCCCAGCCACCGCCATAGATAAACGGTACGTTGAACATCGCGAAGAAGTCACCGGATGTAACACGTGCACCGGCCTCGAATGGCAGGTCGTCCTGGTCGAGCGGTTCGATGATCAGGCTGGATTCAAACATCGCTGCCTGGCGTCTGGCCTTGGCCAACGCGACCAGCCGTTCGGCATCATGAAAGGTCACCTGGTGTGGCGCGCGCTCCGGAGCATCATCATCAAATGGGCGTAATGGACTCCAGCTATCCAGCGTGATGGCGAACAACAGGTCACTTTTTTCCGGGATAGGGTTGCTGCTCATCATGTAATAAACGGTCAGCGTCGTGATACTGACACCGATACCAACCGCGATGGCCGCAACCATCAAAGCCGTCATGACCGGGTTGCGCCGCATGCTTTTGAGGGCGAGTTTTACATTGTATTTAAACATTTGAATTGCCGGTTCAGATCTGTGCCGACAACGGCTGACTGCCGTTAAGCCTGGCCGCTTGCAGGACTTCTTCCTGTATATTCGGGTATTCTTCTGCCTGCACACACCCATCGACCAACTGGATAGTTCTGCCGGCACGGTTGGCAAGCTCCGGATCATGGGTCACCATCACGATGGTCGTGCCGTTGGCGTGAATTTCTTCGAGTAACTCCATCACCTGGTGTGCCATGACGGTGTCCAGGTTTCCGGTTGGCTCATCCGCCAGCAAGAATTTTGGTTGACCCGCGATGGCCCTGGCAATGGCAACGCGTTGCTGCTGTCCACCCGACAATTGTGCCGGAATATGCTTCATACGTGACGCCAGGCCAACGGTCTCCAGCGCGTGCTCGATGCGTTGCCTGCGTTCACTTGATGGCAGCCGCCGGTAGCGCAGTGGCACATCGACATTTTCAAACAGGTTGAGGTCCGGAATCAGGTTAAAACTCTGGAATATAAATCCAATTTTCTGATTGCGATAGTTCGATCTTTCATCATCGCTCAGACCACTGACATTTTCTCCGTCCAGCAGGTAAGTACCATGCTCAAAGGATTCGAGCAGGCCGGCAATGTTGAGAAATGTCGTTTTGCCGGAGCCCGACGACCCGGTCACAGCGACAAACTCTCCGCCCGTCACCGACACGGATAATTCGCGCAAGGCGTGTGTTTGGACCAGTTCTGTATGGTAAATCTTTTGAATATGTGTCATCTGGAGCATAAGTTTCTTTCCTGACTGATTATTATTTCGCTCCTAATTGGATGTTGTGAACGGTGAAAAGGTTACTAACTACGGAAAAACACATCCCGGTTTTTGTTATCATTAATAAAATAAATTGTATTGCTACAAACGATAGAAGGATAAGCTTGTGATGCATCATTTCTCAAGATCAGGAATACTTTTATTATTGGCTGCTTTCGCCCTGATGGGTGCGCTAAGCAGCTCACAGTCCCAGGCAGCCCACCATGAAATGGACGCTGCCACCAGCGCAGCACTGGATTCTGCAATTGCCGGCGATAACCGTAGCGAGGCCAGTAAAGCGCGTGACAAGTTCCGGCGCCCGAAGGAGACACTGGCATTCTTCGGCTTCCGTTCCGATATGACGGTGGTGGAAATCTGGCCGGGGGGTGGATGGTATACCGAGATTCTCGCGCCAGCGCTCAAAGATTCGGGGAAATTATATGCCGCACACTATTCGGTCAATCCTTCCTATGCCTATCAAAGACGCTATTTTGGCTCTTTTCTCAGCAAGCTCGGCGAGACGCCCGATGTCTATCGGGATGTTGAAATAACGACGTTGGATTTCCCCTATTCATTGTCCATAGCGCCCACCGGTACCGCGGACATGGTGCTGACGTTTCGAAATGCACATAACTGGGTGAACCCGGGATATGGCAAGCAGGCCGCCCCATTGAGTTTTAAAGTCATGTTTGATGTGTTGAAACCAGGC
>Ga0255052_10001486_pt1 | contig 17634 bp, 14 predicted proteins | sample JV7_2_21_MG_FD_188632 | JGI IMG/M metagenome (GOLD analysis project Ga0255052, IMG submission 188632) | Seawater microbial communities from Jervis Inlet, British Columbia, Canada - JV7_2_21 | ecosystem: Environmental > Aquatic > Marine > Inlet | place: Canada: British Columbia | collected...
CCATGAATATCTTCGGGTCGTGTTTCTTCGCGAACGAGTATGAGTTTTTCACCCGACCTGCCAAGCTTTTCGGCCAGGTCGGCGTCGAATACGCACTTGCCGGCTGCTGCGCCCGGAGAGGCTGGCAAACCGGTTGCGATCGGATCTGCTGCACGGGCGTGATCCAGGCTCGGGTGTAACAGTTGCTCCAGCAATTCAGGATCGATTCTGAGCAGTGCCTCCTCCTTCGAGATGAGGTCCTCCCCGAACATGTCGACCGATGTCTTAACCATGGCCGATGCATTCATCTTGCCGTTGCGTGTCTGCAGGCAATAGAGCGTACCTTTTTCGATCGTGAACTCGTAGTCCTGAACTTCGCGATAGTGAGACTCGAGCTTGTTACGTAGCTCAACCAGTTGCGCGAACTGCGTTGGCATTTCTTCTTCCATCTTTTGCAACGGTTTCGGTGTGCGTATGCCGGCAACGACGTCTTCGCCCTGGGCGTTAACAAGATATTCGCCGAACATCTCGTTCTTGCCCGTGCCGGGATTGCGCGTAAAACCGACGCCTGTTGCGCAATCGTCGCCCATGTTGCCGAAGACCATCGTGCAGATATTGACAGCGGTACCGTTCGCCATCTCCGGCGTCACGTGAAACTCGCGCCGATAGTCCACTGCTCGTTTTCCCATCCACGAGCGGAACACGGATTCGACGGCGAGCTGTAGTTGCATCATTACGTCTTGCGGGAAATCACGGCCGGTCTCACGGCGTACCACCGCGAGAAACTTCTCACTGATGTCTTTCAGGTGCTCGGCATCCAACCCGACATCGGCTTTGACGCCGGCGCGATTTTTTACTTTCTCGAAATGCTCATCAAATTTTTCATCACCGATGCCAAGTGCGACTTTTCCAAACAGCTGAATGAAGCGGCGATAGGCGTCGTAGGCGAATCGCTCATCGCCTGTCTGCTCGATCAGGCCGGCCAGCGTCTCATCGTTGAGCCCCAGGTTCAGGATCGTGTCCATCATTCCCGGCATCGACATTGCCGACCCGGAACGAACGGAAACGAGCAACGGGTCCGGACCCGTGCCGAAGGTCTTGTTCGTGGCCGTTTCGAGCTTGCCGACCTGCTCCCTGACCGACTCCATGAGCCCCGCCGGCAGCTGATCCTGATCAAGATAGTCGAGGCAGGCATCAGTTGTGATGACGAATCCGGGTGGAACATTGATGCCGATCTGGGTCATTTCGCACAGGTTCGCGCCCTTTCCGCCCAGGAGCTTCCTGTTCCGGCCATCGCCATCGGCGAACGCATAAACGTGGTTCTTTTTCATGGACTTAGCTGCCTCAATATTGAATTTTTCTGCTTTCCAAATGATCCCAAATGGACTCATTCCAAACCATTGCGGCAAACCACTAGCCGCGGTGGTCAACACGGACACATCTCTGCGATTCGCGGTGCGACTGATAAGATATGCGAATGATACGACGCATCGCAACACTAACTGTCGGGCTACTGCTGGTCGTCATTGCCACGTACAGCATTTATCTTGCTGTTCCCCGCTATGACTACTTCCTCGAGCGTACCGGCACGCTGGTCGACGCCGAAGTCATCGAGGAACAGCGGCCGACCGATCGCAGTTACACGGTTCGCCTTAGATCGTCCACCGGACTTGAAGTCGACATGCGTGTGCTGCGGCCCGAGGTCGACGTTACGCAAAGACTGCCCCTTGTCCTCATCCTCGGTGGGCAGGAGACCGGCAAGGATGCGATAGAACTCGTCGGAAACGCCGATGGCATCGCGTTTGCGGCAATCGACTATCCTTACGATGGCAGCCAGGACCTCGACGGATTCTGGAAGTCGATATACGCCATTCCGGCGGTGCAGCGTGCGTTTCTCGATTCTCCGCCTGCCGTGTCGCTTGCCCTGACCTGGTTGTTGCAACAGGAGTGGGTTGATCCCGAACGGGCGGAGCTCGCCGGCGTCAGCCTGGGCGTGCCCTTCGCGACCGCGGCCGGCGCGCTCGACAAGCGCTTCAGTCGCGTCTGGATCCTGCATGGCGGCGGCGACAACGTCAGCTGGGTCAGCCATAATGCACGTCGACATATCGACAACGATGTCTTGCGGCGGCTGACAGCGCGTACAGCATTGTTCATCGTCCACGGTAGTTCGTTCGATACGCGGCGCTGGATTCCTGAAATCTCACCACGACCACTGGTCATTGTCGCGGCACACAACGACGATTATGTGCCACCCGAGGCACAGGAACCGCTAATCGAGGCCGCACAACGTGACCATGTCGAACTCATCTGGACCGAGGGGCGGCATATTGGTCCCAGTCGCAGCGACGAACTGCAACGACTTCTCAGCATCGTGCGCGACCGCATCCTCGGCGCTGAACGACGACTGACCGGGCCTGTTCACCCGATTGAAGCCCTGCAATGGACCGGACCAGAAGCCGGTGAACTTGTGTCCTTGCCCGACCTCAACGACATCGATGCCTTCCTGCGCCTCGAGCTGGTCGATCGTTTCGGTGGGCAGCTCGATACTTTGCTTGTCACCGACGCACTGATTGACAAGATCGTCGCAACGGTCGACAACCTCCCACGCAGTCATGTCGCCGAGCGCGTGCGACCCATCGGCAGAGTCTCGGGTGGATTTACCGCTGATGCCCATGATGACGGTGCATCCGTGTTGAACGAGTCCAATTTCGACCGCTACCGAATGCTTGTCGACATGTTTACGCTTGCCGATCCCGACAGCGTTACCGATGTATACCGGCGCTACTACCCGTTGCTACAGAAAGCGTATGAATCGCTCGGCTATCCGAACAGACATTTCAACGATCGCGTGGTTGAGGTGATCGAGCACTTGCTGGAAACGCCGGATCCGCAAGAACCATTGCGGCTGGTCCGGCCGCATGTCCTGTACGAATTCGAAAACCCCAAATTTGAGGCCCTGTCGAGCGGGCAAAAATTCCTGCTCCGCATGGGCACTGAAAACGCCGCCCGTACGAAGGCGGCGCTCGAGGCGCTGCGCGCCCGAATTACCAATTAATTAGCGAATTGCGTTGCCGGGCTAGGTTGCCGAGGCTGCGGCGATGCTGCCAATAGACGAATCAAGCATAGCGTCGTACTCGTCTGCGCTCTGGTTAACATTGAGCCCCTCAGACAAGGCGCGCGAGAAACTGGCAACCATGCCATTTTGCCGCGAGAGCCGGTCGTTCGCCTCTTCGCGCGAGTATCCTCCGGACAGGGCTACCACGCGGGCGGCGTTCGGATGTGCAACACAATCCGCATAGAGATTGTCCTGCTCTGGCAACGTCAGCTTGAGCATGACGATTTCATCCGCACCCAAGATGTTGAGATGCTCCATGATCGCTGCATGCAGGATGTCTTCTGCAGCTGCTTTGTCGGGGCAGTGAATATCAACTTCGGGCTCGATGATGGGCACGAGTCCCGCAGCAACGATACGACGTCCGATTTCAAACTGTTCGTCCACGACCGCCTTGATGCCTGCCGCGTTGGCTTGCTTGATGACTGAGCGCATCTTCGTACCGAAAATTCCGGCCGCGTTGGCCTTCGCCAACAGGGCATCGAGATCCGGCATCGGGTTCATGACCTGTGCACCATCCACTTCGTCCGCAAGCCCCTTGTCGACCTTAAGGAATGGCACGACGTTCTTTACGTTCCAGAGATAAGAAGCCGTCAACTGCCCTTCGACCTCACGGTCCATCGTGTTCTCAAACAGGATGGCGCCAAGAATACGGTCGCCGCCGAAAGACGGGCTCGTCATGATGCGTGTGCGCATCTCGTGAACGACCGAAAACATTTCGTCGTCGTTCGACCATGCATCCGGTGTAACGCCATATAGGCCCAGTGCCTTGGGTGTGCTGCCACCGCTCTGGTCGAGCGCGGCGATGAATCCAGGGGTATTTTTGATCTTGTCGAGTTGCTGTTCGTTATTGCTCACGAGGCTACCTGTCTGTTAAATGTACTGAATGAAATGGTGAGCGAGATTTTACATGAGACCGACGGAATATCGAGCACAACTGCGCCGTTTCCTGGCGCTCACACTGCTCGCGCTGGGGCCATTGGCCAATCCCGCCTTGTCATCGCCGCTTTTCGACGACAATTCGGTCCTCGACGTCGGGCTGAGCGGCCCACTCAGGACGCTGGCCAGGGATAAGAAGAGCGCAAAACGTGTTGAGTTTCCCTTCATGCTCAGCATAGATGGCACGGACATTCCGATGGAAGTCAGGGTCCGTGGCAAGAGTCGCACGATAGTATGTGGCTTCCCGCCAATGCGCCTGAGGTTTCCGGCCAAGGGCACCAGCCAGACAGTGTTTGCGGGCCAGGACAAACTCAAGTTGGTCACACACTGCAAGTCCAACAGGCAGGGTTCCGAGAACAACACGCTCGAGGAATACACGGCGTACCGTATATTCAACCTGATATCCGATTCTGGTTACCGCGTGCGCCTGCTACGGATTCATTACGGAGACACCGACGGCGGGCTCAAGCATCTTGACCGCCCCTATTACGGGTTCCTGATCGAGTCTGACCGGGAGCTTGCCGCGAGAACAAATAGCGAAGTGTCCGCGGTCGGTGGGGTCCCGTACTCGCGCCTCAATGACAATCAAACGGCTCTCGTCTATGTTTTTCAGTACCTGATTGGCAACACGGACTGGTCATTCATCAGGGGGGCCGGACAAGACGTTTGCTGTCACAACGTTCACATGATCGAAAAAAATGGCGGCCTCTTCCCCATTCCTTACGATTTTGATATCTCCGGCCTCGTGAACGCGAGTTACGCAAAACCAAGCTCGATCGTCGGAACGAAACGCGTCACGCAGCGCGTTTACCGCGGCTACTGCAAATTGCCGATTGACCGGGTCGAGCCAGCGCTGGAGAAAATCACAGCTCTACGTGGGCCAATCATGTCACTCGTGGAAGAGTCACCGGTCGCGGGTGATGAGGACACCGACTCGAGGGTGCGCTACATCGGCCACTTTTTTAAAGAGGCCGAGAATGCTGCGAAACTGCTTAAACAGTTTGACGGCGATTGCGTCGGACCCCGATAAGGCCGGCCAGCAAGCAAAGGAACCACGGACCGGTTGCACCGCCGCCCGAACTATCATCCGGATCTTTGACCTCGATCCTGCCGTTGCCGCTGTTGTTTGACGGTACAAGGTCAGCCTCGAGAGCTGACAGTGTGACTGTAATGTTCGGGTTGCCCGCCGCGATGCCGGTAGCAGTAACGTTGATTGTCGAATTTGACTGCGCCGCGAATGTCGCCGCCTGGCAGGTCACCTGTTGGGCAAGGACCGTACAGGAGCCAATCGACCAATTGGCGGCCGTAGCCTGCAGCGCGTTACCCAGATCAACAGTCAGCGTGACACCAGTGGCATCGAGGGTCGCTCTGTTCTCGAGCGTCGCATTGATTGTCGTGCTCTTGTTGAGCTTGACCGAGGCACCCGTCGGCGCATTCACGACCAGGTCAACCGCAGGATCGACCGTCAGTTGCAGCGTTTCCTGATTATTGCCGGGCCTGTCGTCTGTGTCGGCAGAGACCGTTGCGCTGATCATGCCCGGCCCGAGCGTCGTTGGCGTTGTCGTAATATCGATGGTGCGGTTACTCATTCCGGGCACATCGCCCAGCGCGCAATTGACAGTGCCGGCACCGCTTGTGCAGGTGCCAACCGATGCGCTTACGGAGTCCAGGGTCAGGTTGGCAGGTAACGTGAAGTCGGCAACGACATTCGTTGCATCAAGTGTGCCGTTGTTCCTGACGTCATAGCTAATCACTGCGCTCGCACCGAACAACACCGATGCACTACCACTTAGCGCAATCTGCATGTCGATGGACGGCAGTGCACTAATACAAGAAGCGCCCGCCACGAAGGGCGACATCTGCGCGATGCTGCACGCAGAAAACTGATCACTTCCGTTCAACTGCGGAGCCATGATGAAGCTGCCGGTTTCTGACTCGCACGCGGAGCCGCTTTGACCGTCATGCGGAGCACCAAAGTTGTGGCCGATCTCATGAGCGGCAACCAGGCTATCGAACGTCGAGCTGCGATTACCTTCACTGAGACCGGCGCCAAAAAAGTTGCTGCACAGGGCAACGGAAGCGCCGCTGCTCCACGCGATACCAACGGTTGTCCCGCTCAGGTCCCTGCCTGTGTAGAGATGAGTTAACCCATTGCTGTTCTGCGACGGCGTCGTCGAACGATACGTTGACAGCTCGTCCAGTAAAACCGACGCTTCTGCTACATCCGTGAAAGGGTCGTTCGATGTACTGAACGTATCGATGGTCGTCACATTGATCTGCACGCCGAGCTGCTGGCTGTAAATACCGTCGACATTATTCAGGCGAGTCGTGATCGCTGCCGCGGCCGCCGCATCACCGCCCTTGCTATTCGTGAACTCGAAGTCCCCGACTGCGCCCATCTCGAGCTCCGAAATGGCCCCGGGGGCCTGCGAAATTGCGCCGAGCTCGCCAAGGAGGCCATCCATCGCGGCCGAGCCCGTGTTTGCCATTGACGCAGAACCGCAGCTCATGGAGCCGGGGGCAATCTGCGCGTCAGCGAGACGATAAATAACAGACACATCGGACTGCACGATGCTGTCGCCGGGCGCTTCGATTGCGTACATCTCGTTGCCATCCCAGAACAGGCCGCTTGGCATGCCATTGAATACGACGATGCGTGCCCACGAACCTGGCTGGCCGGCCAACTCGCCGCGATAGATATTGACGCCATCAAGTAATGGGTTCTGACGTGCAACGGACACCAGTCGGCTATTCGCTTCTAGCTCGAGGTCGAAACGACGACCGAGCGCATCGAAACTCATAACAAGTGGCGCAGCTCCGCCGGCCGTTTGTGAGGCATTGGCTGTAGCAGAGCTCACAGTATTCAGCGTTAGCTGCTGCAACGGCTCGTAATGTGACAGCGTCACATCATCCGCCATGGCAGCGTCTGCCGTAGAAAAAACAGCGGCAACAGCGGCCGCCAGTGCCCATTTTAAGTTGTTCATCCGAGGCCCTCAGCAATTTTCCCGGCGAGACTCCTAGCTAACCAAATGAGTCTCAGGACGACAAGGACATAAGCGTCGCCTTCTGACGACATTGGACAATAAAGTGTGCGCTGGCCCGCAGTTTTACTCATTATCCACTGGTGGTTACTGGTTGCCGGACGGATCGGTGGCCGGTCCCAGTGGCATTCGCGGTTCGTCATACCAGTCCCAGAAATTCGCCAGGTTGTTGTTATGGCCCGCTACCAGCCGCTAGTAGCAGAAAAATGTCGACAAAACCACCAAAATTTTTGTATTATCGGTAAACATAACAGGTTCAAATAAAAATTATATATTTGGGCGAGGCATATTGTCATCGTCCATATTGACTGGGGGTCGTTATGAGCTTAATCAGCAGGTTTTCCCGCTATTTCTTCATTTCCATTGCAGCACTCGTCATTGCTGCGCCGGCAGCCGCGCAGCTTGAAGAGATTATCGTTACCGCGCAGAAACGCGAAGAGTCTCTGCAAGAGGTGCCAATTTCAATCAGCGCGCTTACGGGCGACCAGTTTGACCTCTTCAACGTTACCCGCGCGGACGACCTCGAGTTTGTCTTTGCCAATGTCGGCACGAATCGTAATTCGTCCGGTAACACGGGTATCTCGATACGCGGCGTCGGCACCGACAACGTGCATCTCTCCGGTCAGCAGTCGGTGGGAACCTACATGGACGGCGTTTCGATGGTATCGCCCTTTGTAAGCGCCCTGGCCGTGTATGACATCGAGCGCGTTGAAGTTCTTCGCGGCCCACAGAACACGCTTTACGGCCGCAACACGACGGGCGGTGCCGTGCTCTGGCACTCCAACAAGGCGAACCCGGGTGAGGGTACCAATGGCTATGCGCGCGTACGCGCCGGCGATGGTGGTCTGATGCGCTTCGAGGGCGCCTTCGGTTTCGATCTCGGCGAGAACTGGGCAGGCCGTGTTTCTCTGCTGAGTGACGATTATGACGGCATATGGAAAAACGTCGTCGACGGCAAGGACACGGGCGGTGCGTATGATCGCTCAGGCGGACGTTTCAACCTGACCTGGGACAATGACAACGGTACCCGCATGGAGCTAACCGTATCGACCGGCGACGTCGAAGGCGAAGACCTGACCGTGCGCATGAGCGGAAACCGGCTCGCGAGCGGCCTTGAAGATCCCGACTTCGTCAATCGCAGATCCGACAAGCTTACTGGCAGGGATAACAACTATGTCGTCACCAGTGCAGCCGACGTTGCGGCGACGCCGTTTCTTCAGGACCAGTACGACCAGGGCACCGGCATGGTCATCGACAACCCGCAACCGGGTCCTTTCAATCGACTGGTTAATTATTCGACGCCAATGGGCTGGACCTACCAGGACCCGGAAGACGGCTATGAAGCAGAGTGGGATGGCTTCCGCCTGAACTTTGAGTGGGAGTTCGAGAACGTGATGGTGTCATCGTTGACCTCCTACGACGAGACCTGGGTGATCGAAAAGAACGGCCAGGAATTGACCGGCTTTAGCCCGTCCCGTGAAGGTGACTGGCAAGTCTGGCAACAGGAACTGCGTTGGACATCGACGACCGACAGCGCAGTACAATGGCTGGCCGGCCTGTACTTCACGGGTTCCGAATCAACGGAAGACACCTGGGTTTCGAACACTAATGCGGCTGGTGGCATGGGCGTACGTCCCGGCATCGACATCGACAGCGAATACGATGCCTGGTCTGCTTACGGGCAGTGGGACTGGAGTGTAAGCGATGCACTGACGTTGAGCGCGGGTCTGCGCTACACCGACGACAAACTGTCCGCAGACAATGACAACTGGGTCCGTACGGTATGCGGGTTCTTCCCCACGGCAGTTGGTTCAATTGAGCAAACCCGCGACTATCGCGCGGAAGGCTGCCCTGGCGCCATCAGACTTGCCGGCAACACCGATTCACCGGTACAGGAGCTTTCGGAAATTGGCTGGCGCATTGGTGGTGATTACAAGTTTGGCGAAGACTCGATGGCCTTCCTTAGCGTATCGAAGGGTTTCAAGGGTGGCTCGTACGACAACCGTGCACTGTCAACAGGTGATGATCCAATTGGACCGGAGTTCCTGACGGCGTACGAGATCGGCTACAAGGGAACATTTGCCGACGGCAAGATACAGCTCAATGCCGCGTACTATTTCTACGACTGGGAAGACCTGCAGTTGTTCGAAAGCTATGGCGGCGTACCGGCGCTCGTCAACGTTCCGGGTATCGAGATCTCTGGCGTCGAGGTTGAACTCAAATGGGCGCCAGCCGAAAACTGGTATATCCAGGGCAGTCTCGGTACAGCCGACAGTAAAGTTGTCGACATCACCGGGCTGAATCCGGCCTCTGCGGCAGAGAAAGGCAAGGAAGTGACCAATACGCCGGACACGAACGCAAACCTGCTTGCCTCTTACTCGATTCCGATCGGCAACAGCGCACTGGATTTGTCACTTAACTATCGATACACATCATCCATGTACTACACGTTCGTGCAGGACAATGCGCGCGATGAGTCATCGAGCTACAGCTTCCTGAATGCCCGTGCATCGTACGGCTTCGGGAAGAACGACGAATTCTCAGTCGCGGTGTGGGGCAACAACCTGACCGATGAATTTGCCTGCTCCAGCGTTATCTGGGGTCCGGGCGCAGCACCGGGCGGCAACTACTCCTGCGAAGTCGCCGCGTATGGCGAGGCCATGTACGGCCTGACGTTCGAGGCAAATTTCGGGGTCAACTAGCCGCTAACAACGCTCTCCATGAGACGACGAACGGCCCGGAATTTCCGGGCCGTTTTGTTTTCGATATGATGTAGGCATCACGCCAACACGAGCAGGTCATGCGAGCACTCCTAAAACTTCGACCCATTACTGTTTTTGCCTTGATAGCAGGCATCCTGGCTACAGCTCCCACGCAGGCTGCGACCGAAAAACCCATTCTGTACGGCAAGAACTGGGTGGCGATCACGGGCAAGCCAATGGCAGCGACGGCCGGTGCCAAGATATTTTTTGACGGTGGCAATGCGGTAGATGCCACGTGCGCAATGCTCGCTGCTGCGGCAACGATGTGGGACACACTCCATTGGGGCGGCGAAACGCAGGCTCTGATTTACAACCCGCATACTGGAAAGGTCATCGGCATCAACGCGATGGGCGTCGCACCGACAGGAGCTACGCCGGAGTACTTCCAGGCGATGGCCATGCCGTATCCCCCTGAGTACGGACCACTTGCCGCCACCACACCTGGAACGCCCGGCGGCCTGATGGTGATGCTGGCCGAGTACGGCACGATGAGTCTTGCGGACGTCCTTGCGCCGGCAATCGACATGGCGGACGGCTACCCGATAGAGGCGGGCGCTGTGCAGAGACTCCAGGACAATATTCACGAGATCATAAAGTGGCCCTATTCCAAAGCGCTGTTCCTTTCGTCAGAAGAAGGCAGGACCCGGGGTCCAATCGTCGGTGATATTTTTCGACAGCTGCATCTAAAGGCCACGCTTGAGAAGCTGGTCGAGGCAGAGCGCATCGCACTGGACGCCGGACTTGACCGGAAAGAGGCCATTTACGCAGCCTACGATCGTTTCTATCGTGGCGACATTGCCGAAGAAATCGTTCGCTCCATGCAGGAGCAAGGCGGCCTGATCACGATGGATGATCTGGATGAGTGGGAGGTCTTTGTCGAAGAGCCGGTGACGATCAACTACCGTGGCATCGATGTCTACAAACTAAGCACCTGGACCCAGGGGCCGGTTTTGCTGCAGGCCCTGAATATTCTCGAGAACTTCGATCTCGCCAGCATGGGATATAACACGGTGCGGTACATCCACACGGTGTACCAGGCCATGAACCTCGCGTACGCCGATCGTGACTACTACTACGGCGACCCGTACTTCCCGCCCGAAGAGCCTATTGAAGGACTGCTGTCGAAAGACTACGCAAGAGAACGCGCCGCATTGATCAATCCGAACCGCAATAACCCGCTGATTCGCCACGGCAGGCCACCCGGCGTTGAAGATGAGAGAAATCTCTTTGAGAAGATCTTCGACAACCTGGTCGGTAGTAACAAGTCAGACAACGATGAGTCGTTCTTCCGTGGCACGACATCGATACAGGCTGCCGACAAGGAAGGCTGGGTTGTCTCGGTGACGCCAAGCGGCGGTTGGATACCAGCCGTTATTGCGGGCGAGACCGGCGTGGGGATGAGTCAACGCATGCAGAGCTTTGTGCTGGATCCGGAACAGAATCCGTACAACGTTCTGGAACCTGGAAAACGGCCGCGGGTGACGCTGACGCCGAGCATGGCACTCAAGGACGGCAAACCCTTCCTGTCGTTTGCAATGCAGGGCGGTGATGCCCAGGACCAGATGTTGCTGCAGTTCTTCCTGAACGTGGTCGAGTTCGGCATGAATGTCCAACAGGCAGCTGAGGCCGATAACTTCCTGAGCTACCAGATGCATCAGTCGTTCGGTGACCATGCGAATGAACCCGGGCGACTGGGTGTCAACGAATCGGTCAATGACTACACACGAGAACGGTTGCGCAAGATGGGCTACCGGGTCGAAGTCGGCTTGTGGGGTGGGTATGAAAATACTTCGGGGCCCATCAATGCGATTTATTTCAATTGGGACAACGGCACGATGCAGGGCGGCTCCAGCAACCACGGTGACGACTACGGCATAGCGTGGTGAGAACGACAATCGCCGGGCACTCTGACCCCGGGCGCGCTAAGATTGGCGCCTGACTATTTCGGGGTAATTTCCATGACACGCAACATTCTCCCTGCGGCCATCGCATTTTTCCTGTTCGGCCAGGCCGCCGCCGATTCAATAGAAGACAGCTTGGCCGCCTGCACAGCCATGACTGACGAAGCCGCGCGATTGAGCTGTTTTGACGGGGCAGCCGGCGCTCTGAAACCACCCGTTGTTGTCGCCGAGCCGCCAGCCGCGGAGCCGGTGGCAACTTCGGAACCCGAACCTGAACCTGAACCTGAACCTGCTCCGCCTCCGCCTCCGGAGCCTGCCGAGGCACCCGCCGATCCGCTTGCCTTGTTCGGCATGAACCCGGAACTCGCCAGCCAGCAGGAAACTGCGCAGGCCGAACTAAAAGAGATCAAAGCAGTAGCAGTCGAAGTCACCAAGCGCACACGCGGCGAGCACGTTGTAACGCTCGACAACGGCCAGGTCTGGACCGAAAAAGAAGCCGAAAGTTATTTTCGTGTCAAAGTTGGCGACACAGTCACCATCAAGAGAATTAGCATGGGTGGGTTTCGCATGGTGGGGCGTGGCAACCGCGCCAGTGCCGTACGTCGCCTCAAGTAAGGGAAAACCTGCATGTTCATCGAAATCCCGGATTTATTAGGCGCTGCCCAGGTCAAGCAACTGCAGGATATCGCTGCCAAAGCGAAATTTGTCGACGGTCGCATTAGCAATCCTCACAACGAGACGAAGAACAACCTGCAACTCGATCAGGGCGATTCGAACTACCTGGAGTCTTCAAAGATTCTTGCCGAGGCAATGATATCGAACGAACAGGTGAAGAATTTCGCGTTCATCAACCGTTTCGCGCCACCGTTGATCTGCCGCTACCAACCCGACATGGCCTACGGCAAGCATGCCGACAACGCGTTTGTACAGGTTGCGCAGACGACCATTCGCTCCGACATTTCGTGCACGATCTTCCTTGCCGAACCCGACACCTACGAGGGCGGAGAACTGGTCGCTCACCTCGGAACAAAGACTGTTTCTGTCAAAGGGGCCGCGGGATCAGCCATCCTCTATCCGTCAACGACAATCCACGAAGTCATGCCTGTGACCAAAGGCGAGCGGATGGTTGCGATCACGTTTATCGAGAGCCAGATCGTCGACGAACACAAGCGCGAACTCCTGTACACGCTCAACGAGGTTGCAGCATTGGAAGGATTCAACATCAGCTGGGACAACCGCGTCCAATTGCAGCACGTCAGTTCCAGTCTTCACCGCATGTGGTCGACCTGAAGCGATCGATCAGCTTCATCCCTTTCGAAATTTCGGCGGCGTTTCTTTGCTGCGAATCTGCAATGACCTCCTCTCGCAACTTGGGGCCATATGCATGCTCGGGAGCCTTGGAGTAGGTACGCATGATCGGCCCGCTTACAGCCGCGGCACATGTCTCCGCCGTCGCAACTAGCCCGAGGGCTGCACAAACGTCGGCCAGGCTATCCTCCGGCTGCTGCAAGAATGCATCGAAATCCAGCTTCAGCACCTCACGCCCCTGCATCGATTGACCGCCTGAGGACACTTCGGCCAACCAGGTCATAGCCGCGAGTTCGCCGATACTCAGACTCGCGAGTGGCGGCAGATCGGGAGCGAACGCTGCAAGCCTGCGATAGCGATTCTGACCAAACCCACGCAGGTCCTGCAGCGCGTTCTCGCCTGCAAGGATGACGGCGAGATGTGTTTCGGCTGGTTGATACAGAAACACCACGGGCGCGTCGGCGTTCACTACATCAACGATATTCGTACAAATGCTGGTCGCCTTGACCGTTGCCGGTGCCCAGATACGTTCGAACGACCTGGCTCGCTTACTGAGCTCTTCATCGCCCAACATGCCCGCACTGCCATCGGCACAGTCGATGGCGAATGTCCGCAATGGCAACGGTTCGCGTATCGCTTGTGCACCCGATGCCGCGGCGGCCAGGCGTGACAACAGGGTTGAGCCGCAATGACCGATATGGAAAATGTAGGACGGCGACTCGTCAGGCAGGGTTGTAACTCTTGCCTCGAACTGCTCCCAGGGAACCCACTCGAACTTCATATCCGGCCGGAAAATGCGCTCATCGAGAAAACTGTGTTCGCTGAGCTCCGACTCATTGAGCTCAACCAGCAATACACTGTCATTCAGCAGATTCAGCTGGTGAGGATAGACCAGGACATCTTCGCCAAGTCTGTTCAGTAATTCGCTCAATTAATACGCCCGTCAATTAGTGCGATCACTCGCGTCCCGAGGATTTCGACACACACTATACTTTCATGCGGCGCAATGCTCGATCCCAACCGCCACAATTGGCCACAATCGCATCATAGCTTCAGCACTTTTTCGCGCTTTAATCTCCCTGGATTCAAGGGAGATTTCAAATGCAGGCAATACTGTCCCGGTTACGCCAGTCGGCCTCCATCAAGGTCTTGACGATCGGTTTTCTTATTCTTGTACTGCTAATTCCGCTTGGGATGATTAAGGGCACCGTCGCAGGCAGGGACCAGACCAGCCTGGCCGCCAAACAGGATATTCAAAGAACCTGGGGCAAGTCGCAGTTGATTGCGGGTCCTGTTCTCGTGGTTCCTTACGACATCGTCCACGTCAACGATCGCGGTGAGCGCATCATCAACAAGTCACAGCTGTACTTTCTGCCGAAGGACCTGGACATCGAATCGGCTGTTGATGCCGAAGTCCGTTATCGCGGAATCCACAAGGTTCCGGTCTACTCAACTCTCACAACATTGAGCGGGACCATCAACTGGCCGGCCGCCGAAGGTTTGGGAATCGACGCGAACAACATCCATTGGATCAACGCTTCGATAGCGGTTGGCATAAGCGATGCCCGGGCGATAGCTGAATCCCCGAATCTCCAGCTGAATGGTCAGACCGTGCCGTTTGTTCCCGGTGGCCAGCAGATTGTCGGGTTTCCGCCGCTCATCCTTGCGCCGATCGGCAAGTTAATCGGTGATGACCTCCCGGAGAACCTGACATTCAGTATCACGCTCAGCATCAAGGGCAGTGATGCACTTCGTTTTCTACCGCTGGGTGACACCACCACTGCCAACATGCGATCAGGATGGTCGTCACCCAGTTTTTCGGGTAGTTACCTGCCCGATACGCGCGACGTCAATGATGCCGGCTTCACAGCAAGCTGGAAGATTTCAAGCATCGGCCGAACTCTCCCAACAAGTTGGTCGGCACGATCACGATCAGCTGAACTGGCCTCCGATTCTGCTTTCGGCGTTGACCTGTACATGCCGATCAGTGTGTATCGGTTGACGCTGCGCGCCACGTCGTACGGCATTCTTTTTGTTGGTTTGACCTTTGTTGTGTACTTCCTGTTCGAGACAGTGGCGGGGCTACGACTGCACCCGTTGCAATACCTGATGGTGGGGCTGGCAAATGTCCTTTTCTACCTGCTGCTTGTTTCCTTCGCCGAACACATTGGCTTCGGCCTGGCATATCTGTTGAGTAGCACGGCATCCAGTGCGCTGACCGTTGGCTACAGCCTGTCCGTTTTAGGTGGGCGTACCAGGGGCATGGTCATGGCGGCGATACTGGTTGTCTTGTACAGCTTCCTCTATCTAACGCTGAACGCAGAGAATTATGCTTTGCTTGCGGGCTCACTGGGCCTTTGGGTCACACTGGCAATGATCATGTATCTCACACGCCGGATTGACTGGTATACAAAGTCCGCCGGCGACAATAACGAGGCCTGATCAGGACTCCTGGTTGCCGCACGTGGAGCTAGTGCCTATTGGCGCTCCTCATAGGCGTCGCTGTATCGTCCGATATTCCAGGTTCCCAGGTAATCGCCGTTCTCGAACTGGGGACCTCTCGCTGTCACCTCAATCATTGCCTGGCCGATCTGCGTTGCCCGCACTGCCGCCCCGACCGGCCTGAAGAACCAGTAGAGGAGGTTTTGGCCGACGTGTGCCTCTTCTTTCGTTGGCCCGATGTAGTCCGGCCGGTAGGCGATCACGCGAAGTGTCGTTCCGTCGGCGAAACCGAATAGCATTTTTTCAGCGCGCATTTTTTCTCGCGCCCACATCGCGCTCGACTCTTCGGAAATGTCACTCGAACTTATGTAGTGAAAAGAGATGTCGGGTTTGTCACTGACGCCAGTCCACTCTTCCACAAACTGGAGCGGAAAATCGACATGGATCAGACCGTAGGTTTCCTCGTCGACACCGACCGTGCTCGTGCCAATCGCCCAGTACACGGCATCGACTTCCGCTATCTGTGCATGAATTGCTGAATAGTCGAGATAGTCCATGTGCGGCGTCATTATCACCTTGCCCGATGCAACACCGTCCTCAATGCGTGGTGTTGTGCGTCGTGTGATGATGTGAATTTTCTCGATCGCGCTGTCGGCCATCGCGGCTTTCAGAATGCCGTCGCCCGCTGTCCCGCTCGCCCCGAAGATGGCAACCGTTGCGTGATCAGCAGGTGATCCCTGCATAACCGCGATCGGATCATCATGGCGCGCGAGGGTAATGACTCCGGCGATATAAACCAGGGCAAAAAGCACGACGGGTATGAGCAGTAGTGTCCGTAGGCGGGGCAAACAGAGTCGCAACGTTCGATACTCAGCACACGCCAGAAATGATTTCGTATCTGTTACTCATCCACGTCAAAGTCTCTAGTCCAGCAGCCAATTCCCGGAATTGTTTTTCTTTAGGGTGTAACGGCCAGGCCCGGTAAAGAACAACGCGATTGGTAGCAGCAGGAAATACAGCTGACTTTCAATGTTCATCGCTCCGTGTACATCCAGTCCAATGGGAAATGGAAGCGCATAGAAGACCACTATCATCGTCACGATAATCGTCAGCGACGAAATGCGGGTAAGGATACCCAGCACTATCAGCACCGGTGCCAATACTTCGGAAACATAAACGAAATAGATGAACTGGCCAGGAATTCCATTACTCGCAAGAATCTGAAACTGATCACCGATTCCATGCACGAGTTTGTGGAAGCCGTGGAAGAAAATGATGCCGCCAAGCGCGATGCGAACGATCAGCAGACCGACATCGGAGTTTGTCCAAAAGTTCTCTTTACTAGTCACTATTATTTCTCAGCTCTTGTAGTTGTTATTGCAGACTTGGCAAGAAGCAGCTCCATTCTGCCAGAAATGTCGACAAAAGCGCAGTCGGTGAAGTATTGTCGAAATGTGCACTCTTGTATAGTCACGGTGCGGGGGCTGGGTGGCTAATACGCTACTATGTATTTCACGCTGCAATGTGGGGTTGAGTCTGTTGAATTTAGTCGAAGAACCATCCGAGAAAAGCTACACCATCGCCGTGTGTCTGTCGGCTATCTTCGGCGTCGTTGGAATCCAGCACTTCTATCTTGGTCGCTTTGTCGAGGCGACGATCGATTTTGTTCTTTTCTTTGCGACCATCTATTTCTTCCTGCAGGGTGAAATTGTGATCGCCATCGTGGTAGGTGCGATTGATGGCCTGCATACTTTTATTGTCACGATCATGCTGCTTACCGGCACGTTTCACGACGGTAACGGAAGATTGGTCATGTATCCTGGACAGAAGTTGAAAACTGGAGGTTCGGTATGAACGATGTAGCTGTGAGCGACAAAGGTTTTGTTCCCGTTATCTTGTTGTGTTTCTTTTTCGGCGTTTTGGGCGTGCACCGCTTTTTTGTGGGCAAGATCGGCACCGGTATCCTGATGTTAGTAACGCTGGGCGGATTTGGCATCTGGGCGCTCATCGATTTTATTATTATCGTTACCGGCAATTTCACCGACAGCGGCGGCCGGATGGTCAAGGCTTCGAACTGAGCAACACCTGAATGTTTGCAGGATAGGCCGACACAGCATCTAACGACCAGCCTTCTTTTTGCACTTGTTTCT
>Ga0255052_10001487_pt1 | contig 17632 bp, 12 predicted proteins | sample JV7_2_21_MG_FD_188632 | JGI IMG/M metagenome (GOLD analysis project Ga0255052, IMG submission 188632) | Seawater microbial communities from Jervis Inlet, British Columbia, Canada - JV7_2_21 | ecosystem: Environmental > Aquatic > Marine > Inlet | place: Canada: British Columbia | collected...
CAAATAGCGCGAGGCGGTGTCCGCAACTGCGTCAATACTAGTGAACAGGGTTATGATTGCATTGCCAAACACAAAGTAAACCAGCCCTGCCAGTAAAGCGATGACGGCACCCCAGAAACTGGTGAGCAATACCGCGCGCCGAAACACGCGCTGTCGCCCTGCCCCGTATGCACTGCCTGCCAATGCTTCTACCGCATGCGCAAAACCGTCGAGCCCGTAAGCCATAATGCTTTGCAGATGTAACAGGATTGCGTTCGCCGCCAGGATAACTTCACCCTGGCTTGCACTCTTCGCGGTGAAATAACTAAACGCAAACAACAGGCACAAGGTGCGGATGAATATGTTGGAGTTCGCGGCAAAGAGCTTCACCAGCGCGTCGCGAGCCAGCAGACGCGCACGGTTGAAATGACCGATTGCATTCCTGATCTGGGTACGCAACAGGTAGAAGCCGCATAGCATCGCCAGGTATTCGGCCAGCACCGAGGCCAGGGCCACGCCTTCGACACCCCAGTTAAAACCGAGCACAAACAAAAGATCGAGCAGCACGTTGGTGATGTTCAGTATCAGTTGCAACACAAAGGCAGCACGCGTGTTATGCATACCGATAAAAATCCCGGTAAAGGCATAAACGCAAAGCACCGCGGGTGCACTCCAGATACGAATGTGTGAGTAGTCGGCGGCAAGCGCTTCAACTCTCGCACTACTGTCGATCAGGTAAAGCACGAAATCGATTAACGGCCAGCCGATGACAATAGTGACCAGGCCTAGCAGTGGGGCCAGGATTAGCACTCTCAATAAGGTGTCTGACAAGCCCTTCCAGTCGCCGGCGCCGTAGGCCTGCGCGATGAAGCCGGTGGTTCCCATGCGTAAAAAGCTGAAACCCCAGTAGAGAAAACTGAATATCAGGGCACCCAGGGCAACCGCCCCAATCGACTGCGGTTCGGGTAAGTGTCCGACCACAGCGGTATCAACCGCACCGACCAGCGGCACCGAGATATTGGAAAGGATAATGGGTCCGGCCAGCATCCAGACCTTGCGATGTGAAACGATTAATGCATCCGACGACAGGACCATACCTATAGAGTTAATTTATGAGGTTTTGGAATCATCGCCGATATCAAGCTCGGTCACATGCTCGGGCGTTTCGTCATGCGCAGAGAGATAAAGCTGACTCGATGTTGACTGGGTCGCAGGGACCGCGACGAATGGTTTACGCTTGTCAGGGCTGCCATCGCGGCGACGTTTGAAGATTGCAAACGTGGACAGTACAAGACTGATCAGGGCAAAGTAGAAAAACAGCCCCTGCGGACCCAACACACCCATGAACTGACTTGCGACTATCGGACCGGTGACCGCACCGGCACCATAGGTAATCAACAGAGCACCGGCAACCTGAACCCTTTGATTGGCAGTCACCATATCGTTCGCGGTTGCCGCGGCCAACGAATAAAGGGTAAACACGAATGCGCCGAATACCATGGCACCGATCAGGATCAGCGCATATTCAGCCGCAAAAACCATCCCGATGGCGGCCAGCGCGACCAGCACCGGGATGTAAACCAACAACGGGCCGCGACCTATTCGGTCCGATAAGTGGCCGATCGGTAACTGTAAAAACAGGCCACTCATGATAATGGCTGCCATGAAGGTTGATAGTTGCGCTTCGGAAAAACCCATGTTGGTTGCATAGACCGGGCTCAAACCATGGATGCTGGAATTGACCAGGCCACAACAAAATACGCCGAACACTCCAAGTGGTGCGATGCGATAAAGCGTCCAGACGTGCATCCTTTTAGAATGCAAGGGTACCGGGGCCTTGGCACGGGTCAGCAACACGGGTAACAGGGCAAGTGAAAAAAGTATCGATGCGAGGCTGAACAGATGATATTGCGACGGATCACCGGCAGTTAACAGAAATTGCCCGCAGCCGGCAGCGAAGTAATTGGTGGTCATGTAAAACGACAGGATTTGTCCTCGGGTCTTGTTGCTGGCGGCTTCGTTGAGCCAACTTTCGGTGACCATAATCATGCCCGCCATACAAAATCCACCGAGCATACGTAAAATCATCCAGGCCACCGGCGTTACAAAGATGGGAAACAGCAATGCCGAAACCGACATTAAAGATGCAAACGCGGCAAACGATCTGATGTGCCCGACCCGGGTCACCACGCGACCGGCAAACAAACCACCCAACAGCAGACCGGAGAAGTACGCGGCGACGATAAAACCGACCAGGGTGGGGGAGAAACCCTCGACCTGGGTGCGTACCCCGAGTAAGGTCGAAAACAAGCCATTGGCGAGCAGTAACAAGCCGTAACTGAGAAGCAATGAGACGACAGTGCCGAGGGTTTTGAACAAGTAAGGTCCAACAGCAGTGGAGACGAGAATGGCTGGTACTCTAAACTAATAAACCAGTGATATCATCTCCTGATTCAAATATGTTTATTTTGAGCAACAAAGACACTCTTTGACAATAAATCACGCTAGCTTTACCCTGTGGGCACATTAGAGTGATTTATACGTAATTTGCCCCGAATCCTTGATAATATAAAGCAGTTGCTCGGATTCACCTTACGTTAATTAAACACCAGTAAAATAATAGAGACACTAAACCCGAGGAGTGAACATGAAAGACGATAAATCCAAATCTGAACTCAATTACAAGGATTTGACCCAGTCCGACAAGGATCTGGTATCAAAACTGGTAAAAGGCGGCTTTTCGCGTCGTGAAGTACTGAAACTCTCCATGGTCACCGGCGTCTCGCTGGTTGCCGCGGAACACCTTTTGTTTGATGGTAAAGCAGCGATCGCAGCCACCCCTAAAAAAGGTGGCTCGGTACGCATGGCTTCGAATCTACACGGTCCCGATGATCAACTCGATCCGCGGCTGTTTACATCAACGGTCGACTACGCACGCGGACGTGCTACCTATAACGCTCTGGTTCAGCATGGGAACGACTTAACACCACAACCTGAATTAGCGACCTCTTTCGAGCCTAACGCGGATGCAACCGAATGGACTTTCAAGATTCGCAAAGGTGTAACCTGGCACGATGGTTCAAAATTTACCGCGGATGACGTCGTATACAGCATGAACCGTCACCTGGGTGAAGACTCTACTTCGGTCATCAAATCGGTTATGGCTTCAGTCAAGGAATGGAAAAAAACCGGCCCGATGGAAGTTAAGGCCATTATGCATTCACCGAATGCCGACCTGCCCACGCTGCTCGGCATGTTCCAGAACAAAGTCATCAAAAAAGATTCAACCGGTGGTGGCGTCGGAACAGGCCCATACGTGATGGATTCATTCCAGCCCGGGGTTAAATCGGTTCATAGCCGTAACAACAACTACTGGCGTGAAGGTGCAAACCTCGATGGATGCGAAATTACCGCAATCACCGATCCGGTCGCACGGGTAAACGCGCTAATTGCAGGCGATATGGACATGGCAACCTCTATCGACCCAAATGCATTCAGACAGATAGAAAATGCATCTGGTGTAACGCTTCTATCGACACCTGCCGCCGTACAGGTCGGTACCTGTATTCTGAAGAATACCAAGCCCGGCGAAAGCGACGACTTCGTTAAGGGGATGCAATTTATTCAGGACCGCGAGCGCATCGTCAAACGGGTATTGAAAGGCAAGGGTTCGATTGGTAACGACACACCCATTTCTTCCGCACACGGCGCGGACTTCTGTTCAGAATTGCCGCAGCGCCAATACGATCCTGATAAAGCCAAATTTCATTTCAAGAAATCAGGGTATAACAGTGCCGATTTATACGTAGCACAGGTGACATCGGGAATCGAAGAGGCGTCATTACTCGCCCAGGCTAACTGTGCCAAGATCGGATTCCAGCTGAATTTGAAGAAGGTGCCGACCGATGGTTACTGGGGCGCGGTCTGGATGAAAGAGCCGCTCAATGTTGTTACCTGGAACATGCGTCCGACGGCCAATTCACAAATGGCCATTCAATTTGGTCCGGGCGGCAACTGGAACGATACTTTCTGGAATAACGCCCGTATGGGTGAGCTGTTAATCCTGTCACTGGCCGAAACTGACCCAGATAAGCGTCACGCCATGTATTGTGAAATGCAGACGCTTATCCACGAAGGTAGCGGAATGGTTATCCCGGCGTTTTCCAATATCAACGATGGTGTTTCCGACAAGATCATGGGCATGCCTACCGTACCACTGGGACAATTAGGTGCCGTCGAATGGCCGGAATTTATCTGGCTCGCGTAAGCTTAAGTAAGCATTTGAAGCAAATAAAGCCCGTATCTTCGCATACGGGCTTTTTAATCTTGGCGGTTATTTTATAACCCGTCGATACAATCGGTTGGTATTAACCAAAATACCTTAAACCCTGGCGGGTTATGCTCAACACCAATAAAACAGGTTCAAATTTGGTATAAACACTGTAGTATTAAACCCAGAAATAATAACCGAAATAACAGTGGTACCGGGGAGGCAGCAGGATTAGTTTTGAAATGGAGCGGGTTTCAGACTGGTTTTGCGTTGTTCCATGATCAACTCTTCTTTTAATGTCATAAGTATATTAAGTTTTAAAAGAGAGTCGTAGTCCCTGTACCTTCAAATGTCTTTTGGAGGATATAACTTATGATGACGCGAATGGTGGTCCAGAGGATCGGCATAGGTTTTGCCACCCTGATCGTAGTATCCATAATCGTTTTTGTCGCCACCGGAATTTTACCGGGTGATGTCGCGCAAATTATTCTGGGGCAAGCTGCAACGCCCGAAACGCTGGCAGCTTTGCGCGCAGAACTTGGTCTGGATCAACCGGGATATATTCGTTATTTTCTCTGGCTAGGAAACATGATGACCGGCGACCTGGGCATTTCCAAGGCTGGCGGGGCGACCATATCCAGTTTAATTGGTGGTCGAATTGGCAACACCATGATGATGGCGGGCCTGGTAGCGATAATTTCGATTCCGATATCAGTATCACTCGGCCTTTTTGCGGCAATGCACCCCGGTACTTCGCTGGATCGCATTGTTACCTTCGGTACTCTGAGCACCATTTCGGTACCCGAGTTTTTCATCGCGACCGTACTGGTACTAGTTCTCGCCGTCAATCTGCAGTGGCTACCCTCAACTTCATATCTATCGGGTGATGAGACTTTCTGGCAACTGATGAAATCGATAGCGATGCCGCTGATCACACTGGTTATCGTAGTGTCCGCTCAAATGATACGAATGACACGCGCCGGAATATTAAATGTGATGAACTCGCCTTATATCGAAATGGCTATCCTCAAAGGAGTTCCGCGTCGTCGGATTATCTTGCGGCATGCTTTTTTCAATGCCATTGGTCCCATTGTCAACGTTATTGCATTAAATCTTGCCTACCTGGTGAGCGGCGTGGTTATCGTTGAAACAATCTTCGCCTATCCGGGGCTGGCCAAGTTAATGATCGACGGTGTGCAAACGCGCGACCTGCCGCTGGTGCAGGCCTGTGCGATGATTTTTTGCGGTACCTACGTGGTTCTCATCATCATGGCCGATGTTGCCTCGATACTTTCCAACCCGCGCTTAAGGCAACCTAAATAGAGAGTGAGGACGGAATAATGACTGAACAAACAACAGCAAAAGAAGAAGACGTAATCGCCAAACTGGATGCGTTCGCCGAGCTACCGGATGCCCCGCCAAAACGTCGACTCAAACTTTCCTGGGTTGGAAAACTTGGCGTCGCAGTGGTGGTTTTCTGGTTGATCATAGTGGCCATTGGGCCCTCGATCGCTCCCTTCCATGAAATGGATATGGAGGGAGATGACAGCTTTCTGGATGCCTACTCTGGTGAATATGGCACCTTTTATCTCGGCACCGACTATATCGGCCGGGATACGTTCTCGCGGATCCTGTTTGGTGCCAGGAATACCATCGGCATTTCATTGCTCGCCACCCTGCTGGCCTATCTGATGGGCATTACGCTCGGCATTCTGGCTGCGGTCAAAGGAGGATGGATCGACATGGGTATCAGCCGCATCAACGATGCCATCCTCGCGTTACCGACGATTATGCTCGGCTTGATCGTAATCGCCGCATTGGGATCGTCCATATTTATATTGATATGTACCGCAGCGGTAATCTACGCGACCAGTGTATTCCGTATTGCGCGAGCATTGGGCCAGGACATCATGGTGCAGGATTTCGTCGAAGCCGCACAGACTCGTGGCGAGGGCGTATGGTGGGTTATCCGGGCAGAGGTACTGCCTAATGCCGCGATGCCGCTGGCAACTGACTTCGGGCTACGTCTCGTATTCGTAGTGTTGTTTATTTCCAGTTTGAGTTTTCTTGGACTGGGTGTGCAACCACCGGCATCGGACTGGGGTAGCATGGTACGTGAAAATCTTCAGGGATTAACCTACGGCTCGTATGCGGCAATCTGGCCAGCGGCGGCGATAGCCTCCTTTACCATCGCGATTAATTTAATCGTAGACGATATTTCGGCCAAAGCCGGCGGCAGTCTCGCCAAGAAAATGGTGTAGAGCAATGGAAAATAATGATACGAATCGTGAAATCCTGTTTGAAGTTAAAGACCTCAGAATCAGTGCCACCAGTGATGAAGGCGTTGAAATACCCATAGTCAAAGGTGTTTCGTTTAATGTCCACAAAGGTGAGGTTGTTGCACTCATCGGTGAATCCGGTTCCGGCAAGACAACCATTTCACTGGCGTCATTGGCCTATACCAAGCCCGGATTACACTTTGCCGGCGGTGAAGCAATTCTAAATGGAGAAGATGTACTCAGCATGGCACCGTTGCGAACCCGGGAAATCCGGGGTACCAATGTGGCCTACCTGGCGCAAAGTGCCGCAGCAACCTTTAATCCCGCGATCACCATCGGTGAGCAAGTGACCGAGTCTGCTGTATTGCACGGCGTCTTGAATCAGGAAGAAGCGACCAGGCGTGCGGTCGAACTTTACCATGCACTCGAACTTCCTGATGCAGACCGCATTGGTTTCCGCTATCCACACCAGGTTTCCGGTGGTCAGTTGCAGCGCCTCATGGCAGCGATGGCACTTTGCGGAAAACCAGACCTGATGGTGCTTGATGAACCGACCACGGCACTCGACGTAACCACACAAATCGAGGTGTTAAAAGCTTTCAAGAAAGTTATCAAGGAGCAGAACTCGGCCGCTATTTACGTCACCCATGATCTTGCCGTAGTGGCGCAAATTGCCGACCATATCGTGGTTCTGTATAGCGGAGAGGTAATGGAACAGGGCTCGGTCGATCAAATCATCAATCATCCAGGCCATGCCTATACCGAACGACTGATGGCGGCGGCGCGGCCCAAACCAACCGCGGGAATGGGCTCCGTTGTCGGCGACGAGCATAGCCGAGATGTCGATAATTTGGAGGTTAAGGAAATGACTGCCGGATACGGCGGTATCGTCGATGGCGAGCCGGTAATTCCGATCCTGCGAGATATCAATGTCAGCGTCAAAAATGGCCATGTGGTTGGTGTTATAGGCGAATCGGGTTGCGGTAAATCGACGCTGGCGCGTGTCATGGCTGGCATGCTGCCTGCGGCGCGCGGCGATATCATTCTGGATGGTAAAAATCTCGAAGGCGACCTGCTCGATCGCGATCTCAGCGAACTCCAAAAAGTACAGTTTGTTTTCCAGATGGCGGATACCGCGCTCAATCCAAAGCAGGTCATCAGTGATATTATCGGTCGACCACTGGAGTTTTATCACGGCTTAAAGGGCAAGGAAAAACACGCTAAAGTGGCTGAGATTCTAGATTTGGTTGAGTTGCCTGCTGCATTTGCAAGCCGTTATCCAATGGAACTTTCCGGCGGCCAAAAACAGCGCATCAATATGGCGCGATCCTTGGCAGCCAACCCTGAAGTTATGCTCTGTGACGAGGTGACTTCGGCGCTGGATAGTATCGTTGGGGCCAATGTCATCAAGCTACTGACCGACTTACGCGACAAAACCGGTGTATCGTTTGTATTCATAAGTCACGACCTTTCCACAGTGGCATCATTTGCTGACGAAATTGTGGTTCTTTATGCGGGCCGGGTAGTTGAACAGGGACCAACCGATGAAGTTCTTGAGCCTCCTTTCCACCCCTATACGCGACTGTTAATCAGTTCGGTGCCCGAAATGAGGATCGGCTGGCTCGAAGACACGATGAAGAAACGGGAAATGGCGGTTGGTATCGCACGCGGCGTCGAAATTACCCGCACCGGTTGTCCCTTTTACAATCGATGCCCAATGGCAATCGAAGGCACCTGTGAGAAAGACACGCCACCTTTAATAAAGTTGAAAGACGGTCATGAAATAGCCTGTCACATGACGTTGGAGCAATTACAGGAAGCTGAACGTGATACGCAAAAAATCTTGCACGGGTTCGAAAAGGTCGGTGACGATGAACAAACTTCGATAGCCCACTAACTATTATTGCGGACTAAAATTATGAGCGATTATCCAAGATTGACCGAAATGGGGATTCAACATCCCGAGCAAATCGAAAAATTTGCGTTGTATACGGTCGGGCGCACCGACGTGCTGCAGGTTATTTACGACCGTAAGAAGGGCTCTTTACTGCCAGTCAGCCGGCGCTACAAGTTCGCACAGATAAAGAAATCGGTGCTGGTCGATAGCGGTACCCGGCAAACCGAAACAATGTTCGAGAGCGCGCCGGCATTCAGGGAAGCCCTGCACGAACTCGAACAGCTCAAGTCGATTCGGGAACAGGGACAAGATGTGGCCGCGATGATCAGGGAGGAAGTCAAACACCTGGAAGAAGATATCGCGTTGCGCACCCAGTATATACAGTCGCTAGTCGACAAGCTTTAAATCCATCGTTACCTCTAGCCGGCGTTTCATATTGGGACGCCGGCTTTTTATTGATCCTCGTCCAGATCGAACTCGGTCTCTTCACGCGTTAACTGCTGAATCGATTCGATTGCGGAGCCCGAAGGGTGTACCGCGGTCGGCGTACTGGGTCCTTGCTTGTCGAGTGGTACCGGAGCGCTCCTGATCATCCGGTAGATCGCGAATAAACCCGTCAGGGCGTGTATCACGGAAATCGACCAGAATAACGCCTGGGTACCGAACTTATCCATGATCATCGCAAACAACACCGGTCCGACGATGGCACCAAGCCCACCTACCAGTACCAACGCGCCACTCGCCGCAATCATTTGATTCGGATTGAGGTGATCGTTGGTATAGGCAATACACACCGAGTAGAGTGGAAAGGCCAGCCCGCCAAACACGGCGATTGCCAGGAATAGCGCCTCGATTGAAACCTGTTCTGCGGGAATGCAAGCCAATGCCGATATCGACGTCAGTATCATAACCATGGTCAAAACCCTGCGGCGATCAAATCGATCCGATAGTGCCCCGATTGGTCCTTGCAATAAAACCGTACCCAGTACAGCGGCGGTCATAAAATAAGACGTATCGCGAATATTGAGTCCAATGCGCTGTGCGTAGACCGGGCCGAGCGCAAAAAATGTCGCGGTGACGAGACCGACCGAAAACATACTGACGATGCCCAGCGGCGTCAGGCGAAACAATTCGAGCAAGCTGATACGTACCGAATCATGAAATGTCGGCGGCGAACCGGCTGACAACAGCAACGGCACAACGGCCACTGAAATCAGTATCGAGATCAGGATGAACAGCTGGAACTCGAGCGGATTTGCCAGGTTGAGCAACAGCTGTCCGGCACCGATTCCGATATAGGTTACAACCATATACAACGACAGTAACTTACCCCGGGTTTCGTTAGTGGCGCGATCGTTCAACCAGCTTTCGGCGACGATATACAATCCTGCAAAACAGAAGCCACTGATCAATCGCATCGCAATCCAGAGTGGGGCGGTCACCGCCAGCGACTGGATAAGAATAGCGGTCGAAGATATCGCGGCGTAGGCGGCAAACACCCGGATATGTCCTACTTTGATCGTAATTCGCGGCGTCATGATCGAGCCGATTAAAAACCCGATATAAAAAGTCGACATGACCAGGCCGGTCAGGGTCGCTGAAAATCCTTCGAGGTCGGCCCGTACCGCGAGCAAGGTGCCCTGCAAGCCGTCACCCAGCATCAAGATGCCAAACCCGAGCAGAATTGCCCAGGATGAAGCCAGTGCGGCGCGAAAGGTAGCAGGTCGACGAACCAAGTCAGGTATCCAGGTAAGATTGATTATCGGCTTCGATGATTACCCCCTGGCTTTGCAGGAACTGGTAACAATCAGCTTTCGCGGCAGCCAACGAGAATCCCTCGGAGTGTAAACAGTATTCCAGCCATAAACCATCGATCAAAGCGATCAACTGCCGCGCGATATGTTCAGCATCGATAGTTGAACTTCCTGATTTTCCGATACTCGCTAGCGCGGACGCCAACTGTTGCTTGTACTTCCGGTATCTGCCCTGGTGCAGGGACTTAAGCTTGTCGTTGGTTGCAACCTCTCCCCAGATCGCGAGCCAGGCACGTAAATTCGATTTGTTAAAACTGTTTTTATCGAAACTGGCATCGATAAACCCGGTTACCTGTTGCCGGGGTGATTTACCTGAACTGTCACGCACCAGGTACTCGGTCATTTGCGCATATATACAAACCAGTAAGTCTTCCTTGGTTTTAAAGTGATGATTGATCAGACCACGCGATACCGCGGCCTGCCGACAGATTTGATCGATGGTAAATGCCGACATACCACCTTTCCCGAGGCAAACAATCCCTGCCTCGATCAGTTCTTGACGTCGTTGTTGAGATGGTTTGCGTTGAAACGCGATGCTTTTTACAGTCATTTTCCCGGGTTACAGCAATGCTGCATCTTTAATTTTTATTGCAAAAGCATACCTCTTGTTGTACGATCGTTCAACTATTTTTAACGTAACGAGAGAAACTAACAATGCCCAGAAATCCTCGTTACGACGTTTTATTCGAGCCGGTACAAATCGGACCTGTTACCGCCCCTAATCGGTTTTACCAGACGCCACATGCATCGGGTATGGGTACTATGCGACCCAATAGCTCGATTGCGCTGCGCAAAGTGAAAGCCGAAGGTGGTTGGGGTGTCGTCTGCACCGAGTATTGCTCTATCCACCCGAGTGCGGATGAAACCCCTTACGCCTATCTCAGTATATGGGATGACGAGGATGCCCTGATGTGTGCTGCGATCAGTGATGCCATTCATGCACATGGTTCGCTGTCCGGCATCGAGCTCTGGCACGGGGGTTTTCACTCCATTAATCGCGGTACCCGGGAGATTGCACTGGCACCATCGGCCTGCTCGTCTGAGTACATCTACCCGGCGCAGGTGCGTGAAATGGATATTGACGATATTAATAAATTTCGACGCTGGCATCGGGATGCCGCGCTAAGGGCACAAAAGGCCGGGTTTGATATTATTTATGTCTACGCCGGCCATGAATTTTTACCCTTCCAGTTCCTGTCCCCTCGCTTCAATCATCGTAGTGATAAATATGGTGGATCATTACAAAACCGAACCCGCTTATTACGCGAGCTGATTGAAGATACCCGCGAAGCCGTAGGCGATCGCTGTGCGGTCGCAGTGCGTTTAGCAATCGATGAAATTCACGGCGATCTTGGAATCACCAGCGAAGGTGAGGGTCGGCAAATAATCGAACATATCGGTGAATTACCAGACCTCTGGGATATCGCCCTCGGCGGCAGCCTCGGTAATGATTCCTGCAGCTCGCGTTTCTCGGCCGAAGGTTACCAGGAGCAGTATGCAGGGATCGTTAAGTCCTTGACCTCAAAACCGGTTGTCAGCGTTGGTCGTTTTACCTCGCCCGACACCATGGTTGGGCAAATCAAGCGCGGGGTGCAGGATTTTATAGGCGCCGCGCGACCTTCGATTGCCGATCCGTTTCTGCCCAGTAAAATCGATCAGGGAAATGAAGATCAGATTCGTGAATGCATCGGTTGTAACATTTGCCGCTCTGCGAATAACGAAGCATCGCCGATTCGCTGTACCCAAAATCCCACCATGGGTGAAGAATGGCGCCGCGGCTGGCATCCCGAATTTATTGCACCGGCCCGGTCCGAAGCTACGCTTTTGGTAGTTGGAGGTGGTCCCGCGGGGCTGGAAGCAGCATTGGCCCTGGGTCAGCGCGGCCACCGCATTACCCTCGCCGAAGCCACGGATAAGCTCGGGGGTCGCGTGGTTAACGAAGCGAGCCTGCCGGGCCTGGAAAACTGGATTCGAGTACGCGACTACCGTGCCTACATGATCAGTCAGATGGAAAACATCGATGTTTATCTGGACAGTAAGCTGACTGCCGACAATGTCAGCGATTTAGAGGCCGGGTCGGTGGTGGTCGCGACTGGATCTCAATGGCGACGTGATGGGCAGGGCGCCAACGTGCGTTCAGCTATCACAATCAATGAGCCCGGTGGCATTTATACGCCCGACGACATCTTTGCAGGCGCCAGTCTCAATGGCGACATCCTGATTTACGACGATGACCATTACATAATGGCCGGCGCCCTGGCAGAAAAGTTCATGCTCGCCGGCCACCGGGTAACATACCTGACATCGGCAACGACTATATCGAGTTGGACCGCGATGACAGATGAACAGGAATTTATCCAGGCGAAACTTTTATCAATGGGCATCGAAACCGGTTTTGCTCAAAAAATCGAACGTATAGATAAATACACATTGTATACATGTAGTATTTATAATGACGGGTCATTCGTGCATACATTTGAAAATTTGATACTAGTAACTGGTCGCAAATCCAACGATGATTTGTTCAACCAATTAACGATTCCCGCCTTTCGTATTGGCGACTGCCTGGTGCCATCCAGTATCGCCGATGCTGTCTATAGCGGGCATAAATTTGCACGTGAGTTTGGAGAAGACCCGGCACAACTCATTCCCAAACGCGAACGCGCACTGTTGCAACCTACCACTACACAAATCAATCGAGAACTAGTGTCATGACTACCAAAAGTCGGCGTCGGCCTGCGCGCAAACCACGGATTTCAGGACTCATTTCACAGCCTCCATGGAAGCAACTACGCTACCATCATTCCCCGTTCGAATTGCTGGGTAAAGATGCGATCGAGAGCATACACCAGACGGCGCTCTCGATTTTGCAGGAAACCGGTATGGTGATTTTGTCACAACCGGCCCGCGATCATTTTAGCGCGGCCGGATTCGACGTCGATCAGGATTCAGGCAGAGTTCGATTCGCCAGCGATCTGGTTGAAGCGCTGATTGCGAAGGCGCCCTCCTCGTTTACGTTGCAGGCCAGGAATCCGGCTAAAAACGTCAAACTGGGCGATGGCTGCGCGGTGTTTACGTCGGTCGGCGGCCCGGCCTACGTCATGGACAGCGACAACGGTCGTCGCAACGGCACTTATGCTGAAATGTGTGACTTTATCCGCTTGGTACAAAGTCTCGACATACTACACCAGGAAGGAGGCGGCGGTTTCGAAGCCATGGACTTACCCGCCGCAAGTCGTCACCTCGACCTTTTTTACGCCGAATGCACCTTGCTCGACAAGAACTGGGTACCCTGGACCATGGGTCGCGCTCAAACCCTGGACGCGATCGAAATGGTTGCACTGAGCCTCGGAAAATCGCCCGCGGATATTGTTGAGACACCGGCACTATGCGGAATCATCAATACCAATACGCCTTTACAACTCGATATCCCGATGGCTGAAGGCTTGATTACGATGGCGGAATATGGACAGGCAGTCGCCATTACACCCTTCACCCTGGCCGGCGCAATGGCACCGGTTACCCTCGCCGGGGCACTCGCCCTGCAACACGCCGAGGCCATGGCAGGCATTGCATTGACGCAGATCGTACGTGCCGGGGCACCGGTCTTATACGGCGGTTTCACCTCCAACGTCGATATGAAATCCGGCTCGCCCGCGTTTGGAACCCCTGAATATCTGCAGGCAGCCCAGGCCTCGGGGCAACTGGCGCGACGCCTCGGGGTACCGTTTCGCTCGAGCAATGTCAACGCGGCAAATAGTCCTGACGCGCAGGCCGCCTACGAAAGCTGTTTATCCTTATGGGGCGCAATTTCAGGGCAGGCCAATATGATCAAGCACGCGGCCGGCTGGCTCCACGGTGGCTTGACGGCATCGCTGGAGAAACTGATCATCGACGCCGAAGTGCTGCAAATGGTGGCGGCGAGTCTTCAGCCGTTCGAGGTCAGTAAGGAGACACTGGCAATGGATGCTATCCGAGAAGTCGGCCCGGGCGGGCATTTTTTCGGTAGCACGCACACCATGGAGCGTTACGAGAAAGCATTTTACGCGCCGTTGCTGTCGAACTGGAGCAACTATGAATCCTGGCTCGAGGCCGGGTCTGTCAATACCGAGCAGCGCGCCAACCAGATCTGGAAACAATTACTGCAAGAGTACCAACAGCCCGCGGTCGATCCCGGAATAGACGAAGCCCTGCAAGATTACGTTTCGAGACGCAAAATAGAGATCGCCGCTTCAGCCTGATCTTAGATTACACCCTTGCTACTCAGCGCCGCGATGTCGTCATCGTCATAGCCCAGCTCGGCAAGTACGGTCGCATTGTCTTCACCGTGTCGTGCACAACGCTGATCGAGGTCAGGGCCATGGTCAGCAAAACGAAATGCTGCGATTGGTGCGGTGTAAGGTTTATCTGGTACCCGCTCAAACTGGCTATGCTGCGCTCGCTGCAACTGCTCCTGTTCCAGCATTTCGTGTAAATCCCTGACCCTTGCAGCCGGCACATCCGCCTCATTGAGCAACCTTTCCCATTCATCAGCACTTTTGTGCGCGAGGCATTGCAGCATTTTCTCACGCAACTGCGGACCATTTTCACGCACCCACTGACGGTCGAAATCTGGCGGAATTTCTATTACTTCCTGCAGTGCAAGCAGGTTAAAGAGCTTGTGATGATGTGCCAGCGTGAAGGCACCGATCATAAGATTATCGTCGCGACAGGGATAGACCCCGTAGCCCGGTCGGTCTATTTGCACGTTGCCGGTACGCTGATCGGTTTTACCGGCATGAATGGCATTGGCAACCAGCGGTGACATCATGACCAGGGCTGCATCGAGCATGTTGGCCTCGATCACTTGCCCCTTGCCACTCAGGTTGCGTTGAAACAAAGCGCTCGCAATTGCGAAAGCCGTTTGCGCCCCCATGCCATAATCAATCAACGGTGGGCCAACCCGCAAAAATTCCTGGTCCGCAGTACCGTTTAAGGACATCATGCCGCTCGCGGCCTGGATAACCGGATCATAGGCCGGACGGCCGGCAAACGGGTTATCCTTGCCAAAACCGGTCATTTCGCAGTAGATCAAAAGCGGATTGATAGCCAACGCCTGCTCGGGGTCGAGCCCATACTTCGCCATTGTCCCGGGATAGTTTTCTACCAGCACATCGGCAGTTTCGATCAACTGCACCGCTATCTGGTGGCCTTCGTCGCTATCAAGATTGAGGCTGATTGCCTTTTTGCCCTGGTTGTTAAAGACGTAGTTGGTGCCGAGACCCTGTTCATTGAGTGCCTCATCAACACCTTCTAGTCGTATCTGGTCGGGCTTGCCGGGAGCCTCGATCTTGATGACCTCAGCCCCCATCACAGCTAGCTGAAAGGTTGCAAACGGACCCGCGTATACATGGGTGAAATCGAGAACACGAATACCTTCAAACGGACGCATTGGTTTGTTCCTGGAGGGGTAGATTAATCATTTTGATATGCTCACCGGCTGCTCAATAAATTGAATTTGTTACCCGATTCATGTTAAAACATCCGCACGACGACGTTATATATCAAGCCTTTCATAAAAGCACGTAACAGACGTCACTTCAGGAAAAATAGTACCTGAGTATAATCGCAACCAAACTTGAGGAAATGGACCAATGGTGGGCATCAATGATGCAGAGAAAGCCGCGCGCGGGGGTTCTGCCACTGCATAACATTACGCCCAGGCAATGTTTTCGTTTCATTACCTGAATGACGCCCCGATCATCGGTATCGATGATCAACCTGACCTTGGTGGCAATGTCAACGGACCTTCGCTAATCGCGGCACCCGAGTGGCTGGTTGATCCCCCGGGCAAGTACCTGCTTTATTTTGCACATCACGAGGGGCGCTCGATCAGGCTCGCGGCCAGCGATCAATTGACCGGTCCCTGGAAAATCATTTCTCCCGGCCCACTTGACTTGGAGCATAGCCTGTTTGCCACTAACCCTCCTGATGAGTCACAGCTTCACCAGGAAGCTCGTGCTTATATGCAGGACGATGCCGACGGCAACTATCCGCACATCGCCTCACCCGATGTCTGGGTCGATCACGAAACCGAACAAATTCGACTCTATTATCATGGTCGGCTCGAAGATGGCAGGCAACGTAGCCGGGTTGCGCTGTCACGGGATGGACTCAATTTTGCTGCGCGCATGGAAATAATAGGTTCGCCCTATCTCAGAATATTTTGCCACGATGGCTGGTTCTACGCGATCGCAATGCCCGGACAGCTTTATCGTTCCACCGATGGTTTGGGAAATTTCGAAGCCGGTCCCCGCTTAACGACCGAGGCTATCCGGCATCATGCGCTGCTGCAGCATGGCGACCAGTGGTTGGTCCTGTGGACGCGGGTGGGTGATTCTCCTGAGCGCATATTGCTATCTATTCTGGATACGCCAGACGACTGGCAGCAATGGGGATTTGCTGAAACCCGTGAAATCCATCGTGCACAAAAAACCTGGGAAGGTGCAGACATTACACCGCGTGCCTCACAATATGGCGGCAGCATGGAACGCGTTAATCAGCTTCGCGACCCCGCCATTTTCGTCGAAGATGGGAAAATATATCTATTGTATGCAATCGCCGGCGAACAGGGCATTGCGATTGGTGAGCTCAGGAAACTCTAGTCTCACTCTATCGGCGTGTGATTAAAACTCGGCAACGCCATAATCGCTTCCATGCCTCCGAGTGTTTCGATCATTTTTGCCTGATCGGCAAACGCCTGCCGATTAACTTCTTCGGGATCGAGAATCTGCAGCAACTGGTGACGCAATTCAACCAGGATCGTTGCATGCGCTGCGTCATCGGCCAGATTGACTAGTTCCCGTGGATCGCTTTCCATATCGAACAGCAAAGGCGGGTGTCCTTCGGAAAAATACACATACTTCCAGCGCCCCTTGCGCAGCATGAAAAATCCACAAGGGCTACCGCCGTCGTGATATTCGCTCAAAACCGGGCGTTCGGTATCGGGGTTATCAATAAACTCATGTAACGGCCTGCCCTGCCAGCTACCCTCAACGTCGTTAATCTCACCGTGAACCGCATACTCAATAGTCGCCGCCAGGTCTACCAACGAGACCGGCGTAGCGTTTATCGAGGGCTCAATGCCCGGTCCGCTTAACGTCATGGGGATACCTACCGAGTCCTCGTACATGTAGCATTTTCCCCAGATACCATGATTGCCGGTCATATCACCGTGGTCGCTGGTATAGATAATTTGCGTGTTACCTGCCTGTCCCGATTTATCCAGCGCCGCCAGCACCTGCGCCACATTGTCATCGAGAAAACTGCACAGCGCGTAGTAATTCTTGAGGCCGAGTTTTTCACTGTCGCGATCAAAGTGGTCGGCATAATCCCAGAAGCGACGCATCTCATC
>Ga0255052_10001488_pt1 | contig 17631 bp, 15 predicted proteins | sample JV7_2_21_MG_FD_188632 | JGI IMG/M metagenome (GOLD analysis project Ga0255052, IMG submission 188632) | Seawater microbial communities from Jervis Inlet, British Columbia, Canada - JV7_2_21 | ecosystem: Environmental > Aquatic > Marine > Inlet | place: Canada: British Columbia | collected...
GACGACATCGCGTTCGGTCAGGCCAATGAACTCCCTGTTGCCCATGCGGTTGGCCTGGATGGACATTTCACCGATGCTGTCGAACCCGTCGCGGGGATGTTTTTCAAAGAGGCCGACAAACCACTCGTTCGTATTCTCAAGGAGCGCGGCATCATGTTTCGCTCCGAGCGCCACAAACATAACTATCCGTTCGGTTGGCGAACGGGCGACCCGATCATCTACTACGCCAAAAACGCCTGGTACATTCGCACTTCGAAATTTCGTGAACGCATGGCCGAGCTCAATAGTACGATCGAGTGGGTGCCGGAACACATTCGCGACGGCCGCTTTGGCAAGTGGCTCGAGAACAACATCGATTGGGCGCTGTCACGTGAACGTTTTTGGGGAACACCACTTCCGGTGTGGACTGACGGAGAGGGTGCTTACGAATGTATTGGCAGCGTGGCCGAGCTGGAAGAGCTGACTGGCCAATCGTTGTCAGAACTCGATCTGCATCGTCCGGCTGTAGACGATGTGACGTTCGAAAAAGGCGGTAAGACCTGGCGTCGGGTTCCGGAGGTGATCGACTGCTGGTTCGATTCGGGTGCCATGTCGTACGCGCAGTGGCACTACCCGTTCGAAAATCAGGAGACCTTCGAAAAGCACTTTCCCGCAGATTACATTTGTGAGGCGATCGATCAGACACGTGGCTGGTTCTATTCTCTGCACGCGATCGCGACACTCGTGTCGGATAGCGTTGCGTACAAGAACTGCATCTGTTTGAACCTTATCGTCGACAAAGACGGTAAAAAAATGTCGAAATCGGTTGGCAATATCGTCAATCCCTACGACGTATTCGACACAGTCGGCGCCGACGCATTGCGTTGGTATTTCCTGGCGCGCCTGTCGCCTGACATGCCCAAACGCATCTCGGTCGAGATCGTTGCCGATGTTGCGAGCTCATTCATCAACACCTTTTGGAACACTTACGGGTTCTTCGTGCTTTACGCACGGCTCGACGACGTCGACTTCACCAAAAATATCCCTGTGGACGAACGGCCCGAGATCGATCGCTGGGCGTTGGCGCTGACGCACAAGACCATTGAGATGACCACGGCCGCGCTCGATAATTACGATGCGAAAACGGCCGGAGAAGCGATTGAGTCCTTCGTCGATCAGCTCAGCAACTGGTACGTGCGCCGCAACCGTCGCCGTTTCTGGAAATCGACCGATCCGGAAGACAAGCGTGCCGCCTATCTGACCCTGTACGAATGCCTCAAGGCCGCGCACGAGCTGATGGCGCCGTTCGTGCCGTTTCTTGCCGAAAACGTCTATCAGAACCTCGTACGCAGCGTTGATCCGCACGCGCCAGAAAGCGTCCACATGGTCTCCTGGCCGAAAGCGGATGAGCCCTGGAAAAACGACGCGCTGCTGTTCAATGTCGATGTTGTACAGAAGGTCGTGGGTCTGGGACGTGCGGCTCGTGGCCAGTCGGGTGTTCGCACGCGGCAGCCATTGTCACGGCTGCTGGTACGTGCCCCGAGCGATCAGGCGAGAAAGGCGCTCGAAACTCACCAGGATCAGATTCTCGAGGAACTCAACGTCAAGTCGATCGAGTTCATCGCTCGGGATGCGAGTCACGTCAGCTATCGCATCAAGCCGAATTTGCCGCGGATAGGCAAACATTATGGTAAGCAGATTCCGGCAATTCGGGCGGCGCTCGAAGCTGCAGACGGTGCCGAGCTCGCCGGTAAGGCGGAGCGTGGTGAGGACATCACGATCACGCTCGATTCGGGTGAAATAACACTCACCGGCGAAGATTTGCTAATCGAGACGAGTTCCGCCGAGGGCTTTGCCTGCGCTGAGGACTCTGGTTATCTCGCGGAACTCGACACGACGCTCAGCGACGAGTTGATCAACGAGGGCGTGGCCCGCGAGATCATTCGGTCGGTACAGGATGCCCGCAAACAGGCCGGCCTGGAGGTCTCGGATCGAATCTTGCTCGGGATTTCAGGCTCCGAGGCAGTCGCAAAGGCACTTGCAGCTCATCGCGACTACGTAATGGCAGAAACACTGGCGACGAAGTGGGCGCTTGATCAGTCTGATCCGCTGTTCTCAATCGAGCGAGAACTCGGCGAGGAGAACTGGAAAATCGAATTCAGCAAGAGGTAGGTAAGAACCACCACTTGCGCGCGTCTTCGAATCTCTGTTATAAAAACCACACGCAGGTAATTGAAAGATCGAGAGTAAGAAGGGATTCGCCGGCTGAGAGGACCGGGACTACAGGAGGTAGTTACTCTAAAGCGTAATGAAGCCGCAATGATCGTAAAAAAAGCGGCCTAACAATAACGAAACGCTGGAGTGGAAATGTCGTACCACGTGGACCGCTTTTACGCCGCTGTCTCGGTGCTGGCCGGTCATGGCCATATAAAACAGAGACTTATCAAAGCCTACGAGGACAATCTCGTGGAAATCAGCGAAGACGAGTTGCCCATTGCGGTCAAACAGACGTTTTCAGATCTCAAACATCAGATGAATCGGGTCACGCCATTGAATGGTGAAGGCGCCATTTGTGCCTCGGTGCGCAAGATGTCCGTCTATGAAGCCGCGGAATGTGCCGTGCTGGTGGTTGCGCTGTACGGGGAGATTTCGCGTCTCGGTGACAGCGGTCAGGCTATGTTGCCCCTCGATGGCAAAGACCGATCCGTCGTACCGCCGTTCCTCGTCAAAACGATCTAATCGGGTAGTAAACATAAGTCAGGAGCTCAGACTCCGCTACGCGGGTCGGGTCGCTGACGTAGGACTCCCAGGCGTCTCCCGCCCGCTCAATCCCTAGTGCTGCCAGGTAGGCCGCGATCTTGCGATGCGTTGCTCCGAGGGTCCGATAGGGTCCGATATGCCGAACCCGAATGACGTTCCCAGCATAGGTCTGGCCAATTCTCACTGTCGCGCCGCTGCGCGGCGTGGAGTCATTTACGCCCCGGACCGGAATCGCGGCATCAAAAAGCAACTCGGACCCGCTGAATGACCGCGTAATCGACATCGGTGCACCAGCCTCTGCGAGTTCATGCTCGTCAATGAAACTCAGGATTTTGAAGTACGCATTGCCCATGGCCTCGGAAATCGCCGCAGGTTCGGGAACCGATGTCGTTGGCAGGTATGCGACCTCAGCAGCGGCAACGACAATTTGCTCGATCTCGATATCGCTGAAATCTGCACTTGGCAGCGTCTCTGCGAGTTCCTTGAGGCTCGCAAGCCCGGCCTCGTAGTCGCGCCGCACCACGCCACTGAGCATAAGCCCGAAATAGCGCCCGACGATATTGAAGTCGTTGTCCGTCTCGAAACTCCAGGTAACGGTGCTGCCGCCACTCACTCCTGAGATGTCGAACCAGTATTTCGCCTCGCCGGATTCACCCGGATTGATGGTGGTAGCGATGTGCTTGAAAGGCCTGCTCTCGGTGATGGTTTGTGTGCCTGTACCGATGATCGCGCCATCCCAGGTGATCGTTGCGCCGACGCCGCGTGCCGGGCCTGAATAGACGATCCGCGCATTTGGGTCTGTATCAAACCAGGGTGACCACAGACTGAAGCGGCGAAAATCGTTGGCGAGCGCAAAGACCGTCGCCGGATGTGCATCGATTTGAGTCTCGACTGCCACGCGCGTATGGCGCGGCAGCGCCAATCCGACGAGGATCAGCAAGACGACCAGACCGCTTATTCCGTAGAGGACTTTTCGCACAACCGCATCGCTAACAATAGTGGTGCGCGATTATTCCACAGTACAATGGCCGGATGAATGCATCTGACACAAAAGGTTTGCCAATCGGTGTGTTTGACTCAGGGGTTGGAGGGCTCACCGTGCTCAAGGCCATTCGTGAAGCGATGCCGGGCGAGAATCTGGTATATCTGGGTGACACTGCTCGCCTGCCATACGGAACAAAAAGCCCCGCCTCGATCTCACGTTATGCCTGCCAGGCAACTGCGCTGTTGCAGAAAAGCAGCATCAAGCTGTTGGTGGTGGCCTGCAACACGGCGTCTGCAGTCGCCCTTGACGCGCTGCGCGAGCAAATGACCCCTCTGCCTGTGATCGGTGTGGTGGGGCCCGGCGCGACTGCGGCGGTTGCGGCCAAGCCGCGCGGCAGGCATCTGGTGCTTGCTACCGAGGCTACCGTCCGACTGCACGCCTATCGAAAAGCATTACTCGACATGGACGCGGATGCTGCAGTAAGTGAACTTGCCTGCGAGTTGCTGGTCGCCCTCGCAGAGGAGGGCTGGAATGATGGGAAGATCGCTGAGTCGATTGTGCAGCGATATTTGGCTGACCTGGACCCTGACTGGAGGTACCCGGACAGCGTAATACTGGGCTGTACCCACTTCCCGCTGCTGCGCGATACTATCGCGAGCGTGTTTAATGGTGACGTCACGATTGTCGATTCTGCGAGCACCACAGCCGCCGCGGTACGCGATCTTCTCGATGATTTTGCGCTCGTTAACGATCAGGACGGCGCAGGCACACTAGAACTTCTGGCAACGGACGGGGCGACCAGATTCGCGCGCGTCGGCGGACAATTTCTCGGCCATGACCTCTCAGCGGACGACGTCACACTGGTTGACCTGTAGGAGTGTGAGATAATTGTTCTCCTTGATCGTGGGAGTACGCTGTGAAGTCCTGGGTTTCGTTACGGGCAGTAGTAGCCAGTTTGATTGCAATTCTCGTCTCGTCCTGTGGAGTCGAGCCGCCGCCTGAAACCACGGTCGAGGCTATCGGCACCGTTGCTCCGCGACCTGAGATATACGCTGAATTCACGCTCACAGCGGACCTCAGTGATTTGACTGAGAACCAGCGCGAGATGATCGCTGTGCTGATCGAAGCATCCGAGATAATGGACGATCTTTACTGGAGGCAGGCATACGGGGACGACTACGAAGCCTGGCTCGCTTCGGTCGGCGTCGATGAGGCAGGTCGCTTCGCCGATCTGAACTACGGGCCCTGGGACCGCCTTGACGATGAGAAACCGTTCATCGAGGGCGTGGGGCCGAAGCCACTGGGCGCTAACTTCTACCCAGACGACATGACCAGGGAAGAATTCGATGCGGCTTACTTGCCCGGCAAGAACGGACTCTACTCGCTAATCCGGCGTGACGAGAACGGCGATCTGAAGCTTGTTCCGTACCACGTTGCGTATGCCGAAGAGCTGCTTGCCGCAGCGAAATTGTTGCGCAAGGCTGCAGGTCTGGCAGAGAGTCAGGATTTTGCCAACTATCTCAAGCTTCGCGCTGTGGCACTGATCAGTGACGAGTTTCAGGTTAGTGATTTGTACTGGATGGACGTGAAAGACAATGAAATCGACATTGTCATCGGCCCAATCGAAACCTACGAAGACCGTTTATTCGGGTTCCGTGCGGCCTATGAGTCTTATGTTCTGATCAAGGATCTCGACTGGAGCGCGAGCCTTGCACGATTCACCACATTCCTCCCGGAATTGCAGAAAAGCCTGCCCGTGCCGGACGAGTACAAACAGGAATCGCCGGGCTCGGACTCTGATCTGAATGCCTACGACGTCGTCTACTACGCGGGTCACAGCAATGCCGGGTCCAAGACGATCGCGATTAATCTACCCAATGACGAAGATGTGCAGTTACAAAAGGGTACACGCCGATTGCAGCTCAAAAACGCGATGGAGGCAAAATTCGACAAGATCCTCGAACCCATCGCCGATGTGCTGGTTGACGAGTCACAACGACAACACATCACATTCGACGCGTTCTTTGCGAATACGATGTTCCATGAGGTCGCTCACGGCCTCGGCATCAAATACACAGTCAAGGGTGAGCAGACGGTCAGCCAGGCGCTACTCGATACGGCTTCAAGCATGGAAGAGGGCAAGGCCGACATACTCGGGCTCTATATGATCACAGAGCTTCACCAGGCAGGTGAACTCGGCGATATCGACCTTCGCGACTATTACGTGACATTCATGACCAGCGTGTTCCGTTCGATTCGATTCGGGGCGAGCAGTGCGCACGGCAAAGCGAATATGGTGCGCTTCAATTTCTTCGTCGAAAACGGTGCGTTCGTACGCGATGCCGAAACCGGGAGATTCAGCGTCGACTTCGAGCGCATGCAGGAAGCCATGGCCGCGTTGACTGAGCTCTTGTTGACTCTGCAGGGAGACGGTGACTACGAAGGTGCGCTTGAGCTGATGAACTCCAAAGGCGTTATCGGGGATCAGTTGCAGGCGGATCTCGATCGTCTGACGCGAGCGAATATTCCGGTCGATATCACATTCAATCAGGGCGTAGCCGAGCTTGGGCTTGAGTAAGCGCGAAGAACAACACTAAGAGGAAATTCCCATGAAGAAAGCGGTACTTCTCGCGATTATCGCGAGCTTCGCGCTTGTTGCGTGTGAAAAAGGGGCAGACGAGGCGGCAGCACCGGTTGCCGAGGCCAGGCAACCTTGGGCGGAATTCGTGGCGACTGTCATCGATGACTACTACCGACAGAATCCAGAATCAGCGACCGATGCAGGTCTGCACCAGTATGACGGTCAAATGTCGGACATGAGTATGGCTGCGATGGACGATTACGCCAGCTGGATCGATACTGTGCTCGCCGATGCTGCGACCTACACGGATCTTGAGGGTATCGAAGCGTTTGAGCGCGACTACCTTGTGGCGAACCTGAGCGGTACCTTGTTCTGGCTGCGCGATTCGGAGTTCCTTACCAAAAATCCCCTGGTGTATTCACGGGCGATTGGTATCAGCGTATTTGTGGACCGTGAGTACGCGCCGCTCGAACAGCGCATGCAGGCCTATACGCAGTACATGAAACAGATCCCGAATATGCTCCGGCAGATGCGAGACAATTTGCAGCCGCCTTTGCCGGCACCGTATGTCGAAATGGGTTTTCGCGTGTTTTCAGGGATGGTTGAGTATCTGTCAACCACGGTCCCGCAAGTATTCGCGCCGGTTGAAGACGAACAATTGCAGCGCCAGTTCAAGGCAGCAAACGACGCAGCTATAGAAGCGATTCAGCGATCCGCGGACTGGCTGGATGGACTCAAGGCCACCGCAACGAACGATTATGCGCTTGGCGAAGAGCGCTTCCTCAAGATGCTGCGAACAGGACAAGGCGTTGACGTGACGCACGCTGAATTGAAAGCCGCAGGTCAGCGAGACCTCGACCGTAATCTGGAAATGCTCCACGAGACTTGTGCCGAATTCGCACCGGGCGCCAGTACAGTTGACTGTGTTGCCAGGGTAGGCGCTAACAAGCCGCCAGAAGGTGCTGTTGGCGGAGCCCGGCGCCAGTTGCCATTGCTGAAAAAGTTCGTTGTCGACAACAATATTGCTTCAATCCCGGGTATCGAGGATGCGCTGGTCGACGAGGCGCCGCCGCACCGGCGATTCAACTTCGCCTACATAAACATTCCGGGGCCGTTTGAGTCGGGATTACCCTCGACGTATTTCATCGCGCCCCCTGATCCGGAATGGTCCGAAGAAGATCAACTTGCATACATTCCTGGCGAAACGGATCTGCTTGCGACTTCGGTCCACGAAGTGTGGCCAGGCCACTTTCTGCAGTTTTTGCATTCGAATCGCACAGAAAACAACGTCGGGCAACACTTCGGTACGTACACTTTCAGCGAGGGCTGGGCGCATTACACAGAACAAATGATGGTGGACGCCGGTCTGGGTGAGGGCGATTCGGAAGTTCGTATCGGACAGCTTCTCAACGCGTTGCTCCGCAATGTTCGATATTTGTCAGCAATCGGATTGCACACTGAAGGAATGACGGTCGAAGAAAGCCAGGCGATGTTCGAGGAAAAGGCATTTCAGGATTTCGGCAACGCGAGCCAACAGGCCTATCGGGGTACCTACGACCCGGGCTACCTCAACTACACGCTGGGCAAACTCATGATCAACAAGCTGCGTGATGACTTGACCACAGGCAAAGGTGGTCGAGAGGCGTGGGGCAAGTTCCACGATCAATTCCTGAGCTACGGTGTGCCGCCAATCCCGCTGATTCGTGAACAGATGCTCGGCGATGACTATGACGGCGACGAGGCTTTGTTGCCGAACTAGGAATTACAGTTCGTCCTTGTCGAGCCTGGCTAGCTCGTTACCGAACAAAGTGGTCAGGTAAAGCGAATCACGAGTCTCCAGGACACCCGTAAGCGAAGAAAACCGCGCTGCGGGGTCCTGTAGATTCATCAGGACCTCGCCGTCACCGTTGATCGCGATGACGTGAGAGTAGGGTTCGGCTTTTGGCCGAAATCTCGTCGGTAGGCGCTGCACGACCTTGCGCAGAAACGGTTTGTCGGAAAGGTCGTCCAGTAGTTTGCTGCGAGGTGCGATCATGCCGATCCAGAAACGGCCGTTCAGGCCGTTGTTTATGTTGTCGGCGAATGCGGGCAGGTTGTCGATTAGCACCTCTGTAGTGCCGGCACCCGGCCCTTGCAGCCAATGCTTGAGGATCCGATATGAGCCCAGATCGGAGATCAGCAGAAAAGTCTGGTCGTCGCTGATGGCCACGCCATTGGCGAAATTCAGGCCATCAACTATGACGCGAGCGATTCCAGTCTCTGGGTTGTACTCGATGACCTGGCCGTGCCCCCCGTGTTCCATGATGTCGAGCAAGCTGCCTTCGTACGTGCCCCCGGATTGTATTGCACCGAATTTGGTACTCGCCTCAGAAAAATAGACCGTGCCGTTCGCAGCGATTGCCAGATCATCGGCATAAGCCAGTGGCCGCCCATCCACTTCGCTAAGCAGGGTCTCCACCGATCCATCCGCTGAGATTCGTTGTAACCCAAAGTAAGCGTTGGCGACGATAAATGAGCCATCGGAATCCGTTTCGATGCCAAGGGCGCGCCCGCCAACATCGGCAAACTCCGTGACGTTTCCATAACCGTCGATCTGCAAAACTTTGCCGCCGGTTGTCGTCGCATAGAGCCTGCCGTCATGACCAGACGTAAGGTCTTCGGGTCCGTGAAACTCACCCAAGTCGATGGCTCGAGCATATTTCAGTCTGTCATCAGGTCCGAACGGGTCAACGAGGCCCTTATTTATCGGAGCATCCCAGGCGACGGGAGCTACAGGAACCGGCCAAAGCAGCAGATACAGAATTGCGATGGCCAGGAGCGATCCAATTACGGAGACGGCGAGTTTCATTTTTGGGCGAGCTTAGCGGGCCCCATCGATCATGCGCAGGAACTCGGCGCGTGTCCGCGCGTCGCTGCGAAATGTACCGAGCATCTGGCTGGTGACCATCGAGACATCCGACTTGTGAATACCGCGCGTCGTCATGCACTGGTGCACAGCCTGGATAACAATGCCGACGCCTTTTGGTTTTAATACGTCTTCGATGCAGTTTGCGATTTGTGCCGTCATTTTTTCCTGGACCTGAAAGCGGCGCGCGAATGCTTCGACAACACGAGCCAGCTTGCTGATGCCAACAACTTTGTTATTCGGCAGGTAGCCAACGTGTGCTTTGCCAATAATCGGGGCCATGTGATGCTCGCAATGCGACTCAAAGGTGATGTCACGCAAGACGATCATCTCGTCATAGCCTTCGACTTCCTCAAACGTGCGTTTGAGGTAGCGCACCGGGTCTTGCTTGTAGCCGCTGAACCAGTCTTCGTAAGCGCTCGCAACACGCTTTGGCGTGTCTACGAGCCCTTCACGTCGAGGGTCTTCGCCCGCCCACAACAATAAAGTGTGTATGGCTTCCTCGGCTTTCTTGCGGCTCGGTCGACGAGGTTTTCCGGTCTTCTTGGCCAATCTATTTCCCCTTCAGCATGCTGCAGAATAGCTTATCAGGCCGAATGCCGACCGGCTTCCAGGCCAAGCGGACAGGTCACGCCGGTGCCGCCAATCCCGCAGTAACCATCGGGATTTTTCGCAAGGTATTGCTGGTGGTAGTCCTCAGCGTAGTAGAACTCGTTTAGCGGCGATACTTCAGTCGTGATCTCACCGAAACCGGCGCTCGTCAGTTCCGCCTGATAGGCGCGCAGCGAGAGACGGGCTGCAGCGAGCTGCATTTCGTCGCAAGTAAAGACAGCTGATCGATATTGAGTACCAACGTCATTGCCCTGACGCATACCCTGTGTCGGGTCATGGCTCTCCCAGAAGACGCGCAGCAGGTCCTCGTAACTTACGACAGCCGGATCGAATACGACGAGTACTACCTCGGCATGGCCGGTTGAGCCCGCACATACGAGTTTGTAATCGGGGTCCGGCGTCGACCCGCCTGCATAGCCTGCAGCGGTCGTGTAAACGCCCTCGGTTTCCCAAAAGCGTCGTTCCGCCCCCCAAAAGCACCCAAGAGCAAACACTGCCTGCTGCAGATGCTCATTGAAAGGACCTTTTGTCGGATTGCCGTTTACAAAGTGCATGTTTACTGGGCCTGGTGTCTTGCGCCTCGGCGTGGGCGATCGATGATACCGTCCGCGCTACGAAAACGCACCGGAATCGATTGCGTGTTGCCCCAGTCGGTGGCGCGGTACACAGCGAAGTGCAGATGCGGCATGGTTGTATGGCCAGTGTTGCCCGAATAGCCGATCTTGCTCCCCTGCGCCACGCTGTCACCGACGCTCACCAGCGCGCCGTTTTTTTTCAAGTGGTAGTACTCACCCGTTGTCCCATCGTTATGCAGAATGATGATGAAGTTGGCGTATTCGCCGCAGCCATCCTCCCAACAGCCCCTGGAATGAGATTCTTCGATACGCGCGACGATGCCTGCCCTTGCAGCGTGTACCGGCGTGCCAACCGGCATATCAAAGTCGATGGCAAACTCTTCAAGTCCGGTGTGACTGAAACGCGAACCGTAGCCCTGCACGACCCGATATGATTTGCCGCCCGAATAGGGCAATGAATACAGATGATCATCATCGTGGACGGCATCTTTGTCGCCAACGGTCCAGTCAAACGAGTAGTTATAGTCGCCATCATTGTTCTTGTTTTTGCTAATGACCATTACCTGCGCGGTTTGATTTGGCGCGAGCGTGCGGGTAACGGTCTTGGGGCCCTCGACATCCAAATCGTGTGTGCGAATGCGTAGCGTGTAAGTGATCGGGTACTCGCGGAGGTTTTTAGCACGTAGTTCCACGTTGCCGCCCTGGTCGATAGCATCGACGCAAATCCACTCGTCTTTACAGTCAGCGTTCGCGGGGTTGCCGGCGGCGAACAGTATTGCGCCAATCAGAAACTTCTGTAGCAGGTGCTCGGGAATAGTCTCGTCCCTGGATTGTGGCTGACTTACTTTTTCTTTTTGGCCGCGGCCGCTGCTGCGCGAACCGAATCCAAATCCGTCTGCCTATAGAAGTAATTGTGAATCAACACCTGGTCCGGCGTCGTTACAGCCTCGCCTTCTGCAAACCTGGGTCGGTAAATTCGTCGCCGTAACTCTCGATTCGCGTGGTTGGTCATAGTCGTGAATTCGGCCGGCTCGGCCTCGACCAACTTAATAGCCGTTGCCCGACCGCGGTCAGACACCTCGTAGATCATCGTGACGTTGCCCTGTAACAGCGGATCATCGTTTTGCAGTCCGGCTTCTTCGCCGTCAGATTTGTCGATGTACTGAGACAATTTTTGCAGCCTCAGCGGAACGACACCTTCGAGTTGCTCGCGGCGAACATCGAGTTTTTCGTCATCCTCCGACAACATGTCCCAAGCGGTTCGATAAGCGGATCGCGCACGCTGTGGGTTATTGTCATACATGTAGTAGTCGCCGAGAGCCAATGTCGCCTGAGCAATAACCTGCCAAGTGGAATCGGGATGCTCTGTGGCAATTCGAACAGCCCGACGGAAATAGATCTCGCCAGACGACATGTGTGAGTCAGAGTAGCTCTGTGAACCGGACGTATCGAAATAAAAGAATGATCGGCCCAGCATGATCAATGGTTCAACGAGACGCAGAGAGTCGCGATCCTCGTTGTCTTCGATGATACGGATGATCCGGCGATAGGTCGTACGTTCATCAAAAATAAATCCCGCACGATGTTGCCAGACGGCACGTCGCATAAGTGAGGGAATGAGTTCGACTGAGTTGAGATTGTATTTTCTGATATTTAGTGCATGGATCGAGTCTTGTGCCTCTTTCGCCGCGTCGATGTCACCTATTTGCATGTAGGTCTCGGCGATAGACTCGAGCAATTCCACCTGGTCCAGGTTATGTGGGCCTTCGTTAACATGTGTCACATGGACTGCGCGACGAAATGTGGCGGTTGCGAGGTCAGGGCGGCCGCCTTTGAGTTGTGCAGCGCCAAGTCCCTGCAACGGATTAACCAGCCGCGCATTCAGACGATCTTCATTATCTTCAATGATCTCAATTGCGGACTCGAAGTTTTGTTGGGCCGCGTTGTATTGCTCGGTCTGGAATTGAACGATCCCGAGATTCGTCAACGCCTTGGCAAATTCATTCGATTGCGGTCCTTTCAGGCTAATCGCAAGTTCGACAACACGTTTGGCAACCGTATCGGCTTCATCGAACACGCTGTCCCGCATGAGCTGCTTAAAAAGTTCGAACTCGCGCACGAGCGTATCTTCGCTGTCCTCCTCCGGCACCGAAAAGTCATCACCTTCGTCGACGCTGTCGTCGGCGACAGGAACGATCTGACTATCCTGCACGAAATCGGCTGGGATTTCGTTCTCATCCAAAGCGCCGGGAATGTCCTCAACGGTGTCCTGTGCATGCAAACTGGCTGCGGTAAGGAGAAGCAGCGCGATTGTGGGTATCGTCGAATTTCTGATCATTGCCATGGCTAGGTCTTCAGACTGGCTTAGACCCGATTAGTTCTCGAGTTCGGTCGTTGCCAAGCGAAGCTTCACTATACCGAATTACAGGTTCAGGCCAAGCTGCCGGGGCCCTGGGCGCTGAAATTGGCGGCAGTCGAGGTTTTGCTGATAGCGTTCTCGCGCGAGGCCGTGGCGCTTGCAGGCTGCCTGGAATCGCTTACCGAGCATGTCGGCGTACGCGCCGCGGCAGACGGAACACGCGGCTCCATCACCCGTTTTAGCGGGGCGCTCATCGTCGGCAGGCTGATTGCGACCGAGCACAGTCGACGACTCGCAAGACCCGCCAGCAAGTCGATATCGCGGCTAATTAAGGTGCCTTTGGTGATCAGGTTGACCGGATGATTGTGCTTGTCGAACAACTCGAGTAGTTGACGCGTGATATGAGTCGATTTCTCCGCTGGCTGATAGGGGTCGGTGTTGGCGCCGATCGTAATTGGTTTGCAGTCGTAAGCTGGTCTCTCCCATTCTTCGAGCAATCGGCTCGCCGCATTGGGCTTGTAGAAAATATGGGTTTCGAAATCGAGTCCCGGAGAAAGGTCCAGGTAGCTGTGTGTGGGTCTTGCATAGCAGTAGATACAACCGTGCTCGCAGCCCTGATAGGGGTTGATAGAGCGATCGAATGGCACGTCAGGGGACGTGTTGCGGCTGATGATGGTGCCGGCTTGCATGGCCGTAAGCACGGTCTCAGGCACCGCTGCATTGCGCAGCGCGGTTTCCTCTGCACTGAATTCTATCGGTCGTGCCGCAAAACGGCCTTCATGGCGTGAAATAGCGCCGCGACCTTTGTGCGGACGAGCAGACATTGGGGCTCCTGATACTGTATAAAAACACAGTATCTGACGCTGGGCCCAGGGTCAATTCAGGACGCGGTAGCCTCGACCTCGCATGCAGCGCTTGAACACGTCTTGCTTCACCTCGTCGGCATCGAGTCCGGAGCGCGTGCCGCCCCAGACGGCACCGTATGCCGCGCCCTCGGCGACATCGGTAGAATTACCGCCGATCGCGCCTGCAGCTCCACCGATAGCTGCACCCAGCCCAGCGCCCTTTGCGACGCCTTTGGCAACTATGACCTCTTCCGTGTAGGACTCGCACTCTACCCAATCCTGGTCGAACCTCTCCAGATCGACGCCCTTCATGTCGATGATCGGATCAGGATGTGCCGCACAGCCTGAAATCAGGGCCACTATGCCGATGGATAGAGTTGCTGTTATTGATCGCATGACGACATCCATTAAACTCGGTTACCCTCATTAAAACAACGCAGCAGCATTGCTTGCGTTGACACATCGGATATTTATTTGGATGGCTTCGAGTTCGCATAGTTCAATAGCGCGTGCGATCCTTTACGCGTTCCTGGCAAATTTCGGTATTGCTGTCGCCAAGACCTGGGCCGCATGGCTGACTGGGTCTGGAAGCATGCTGGCTGAGGCGATCCACTCCTACGCCGATACCGGCAACCAGGTATTGCTTTACCTCGGACTCAAGCAATCGCAGCGTCCGCCAGACGCCGAACATCCGCTCGGCTACGGCAAATTGAGCTATTTCTGGAGTTTTATCGTAGCCATTTTATTATTCAGCATGGGCGGTCTGTTCTCGATCTACGAGGGAATCCACAAACTTAATCACCCCGAACAGCTTTCGCAGATCTGGATCGCTATCGTCGTGCTCGTGATCGCCATCCTTCTGGAAGGTGCTTCACTGTTGGGTTGTTTGCGCGAAATTCGCAAAGTCCGCGGTACACGACCGTTTCGCGAGTGGTTCAAGCACACGCGAAATTCCGAGCTCGTGGTCGTCCTCGGTGAGGATATCGGTGCGCAGCTAGGTCTCGTTCTGGCACTTGGCTTTTTGATCATGGCGGCGATTACCGACAACCCTGTTTACGATGCGATTGGTTCGATTTGCATCGGCGCCATTCTGCTCGTGATCTCGGTCTTTATTGCATGGCGGATTCGTGCCTTGCTGGTTGGACGCTCAGCTGATCCCGAGATACAGGAGGCGATTGATGCAATTATCGCCGAACAAGACGGTATCGAGTGCGTATTCAATACAATCACGATGCAACTCGGGCCCGACACAATGTTGGCAGCGAAAATCAAGATGAACGACGGCATGGACATCGATGCGGCTGTCGCAAGCATCAATGCTCTTGAACGCGAGCTCAAGGAACGCGTCCCCAACCTGAAGTGGTGTTTTATAGAGCCCGACGTCGCTGATTGACGCCGGGCCCGTGCTTGGCTAGTCGGCCGCTTTGTACAGATGTACGTCTTGCTGCGGGAACGGGAATGAGATGCCTTCTTTGTCAAAGCGTTTCTTGATCGCTTCGGTCAAATCGAATTTCACGCCCCAGTAGTCGGCAGTAGCGACCCACGGCCGTACGACGAAATTCACGCTGCTGTCGGCAAGTTCCGAAACCGCGATCGTGCACGCAGGCTCGTCCAGAACGCGGTCCTCGGCCGCTACCAATTCCTCGAGCGTGCTGCGCACTTTGTCCAGATCGTCCGAGTAACTGACACCGACAAGCATGTCGACTCGACGCTTATCGTTGGCGGAGTAATTGGTGATGATGCTGTCCATCACCTGGCCGTTGGGCACGATGACCACCTTGTTGTCGCCAGTCTTGAGGACGGTCGTCAGGATCTGCACTTCTTCTACGCTGCCAGAGACACCAGCCGCCTCAATCCAGTCACCCACTTTGTAGGGTCGAAACAGAACAATCAAAACACCGGATGCGAAATTCGATAACGATCCCTGTAGCGCCAGGCCGATAGCCAGGCCGGCAGCACCGAGAATGGCAATGAATGACGTCGTCTGGACGCCCAGTGCGCTGATGGCGGTAATGAAGACGATTAACATCAATACCATGCTGGCCAAATTGGAGGCGAACGACACCAGCGTTTCGTCGACGTCCTGAGCGACCATGATCTTACGCAAACCCTTGGTCATCAATCTGACGGCAATTCGCCCGACATAAAAGATGACAATTGCCGTCACCAGGTTGATGGCAAAATCGAGGCCGGTTGTCTTCAGCATTGTGAGAGCTTCGTCCCAGGTGAATCCCAGGTCGGGGAGTGTTACTTCTTCCATCGCTTGTTTCCCTTAGATGTTATTCGGTGTGGCGGCTGCTCAGAATCAGCCAGTTTCCTGCCAGTGTCAGTATGATGCCGGCAGCGGCGATGCTCGTCCATTGGTAACCCTCAATGACCGTGGAGATCGCGAGAGCCACAACCGGGAACAGCACCGAACTGTAGGCAGCACGTGCCGCGCCAATGCGGCGTATCAATCCGAGGTAGAAACCGAACGCGATCGCCGATCCGAAAATGGCAAGGTAGGCGAGAGAGAACAGGTATCCTTTCTCAAGCGAAAAAATCAGGTCGCGACCAAGCAGTACCGCAATGACGAACGATAGCAATGCTGCCCAGGCCATTGCATGCGCATTTACCGCAACGACAGGCAGTTCGCGTCGTGTGTTGACGACCGCAGTCATATTGCCGAGCGACGCGAGGATCGTGCCAAGCAGAACGAACACGATTCCGACCATAGTCTCGTCTTCAAAATTGAGAGCTGAAACTTCCGGCCAGAAGATCATTGCGATGCCGCTCAGACCCACAACGCCGGCGATGAGCAGTCTGCTGTCGATTTTGTTCTTGAAAAAGACACGTTCAAAGATCGCGTTGAACAGGACAATGCTGCTGAACAGGACCGCGACCAGTCCGGACGTGACTCGCGCGGTGCCGTAGTACATGAGGAAATAGTTTAGACAAAAAAGCAAGGTACCCTGCAAGAACACGAATTTATACGCGTCGTTCGGCAGACGAATTTGACGTCGCGAGAGCAGGGCGTAGCCGTACAAGATCAGGGCTGCGATGCCGAATCGATAGGCCACAGATAACTCGGCCGGAACATCGCCCAGCTGGTACGGAATCGCTGCCCAGGTCGAGCCCCAGATCAGGACGACTGAGGCATACAGGAGAATTACCTGCATGCGCCTATTGGCCCGGTGTTCCCGCCGTGCCCGGCTGGAAACGGAAAATCCTGTAGGGTCCGCGCGACTTGATGTGTTCGTGGGATTGCAGAACGACATCACTCAGTGCGCTGTCTGCGATGTATAACCAGCCATCTGGTCCGAACGACAGGGCGTCCGGCCAGCGCACTTTGGGGGAACGGATCAGCGTACTGAGTTCACCGTCTTTGTTAAGCCGAAAAATCGCGTTGTGCTCCACATCGGTAATGTAAACGTTGCCTTCGATATCGACGCTTAGCCCGTCACTCAGTGGTTTCGTCGCGATGCGTTCTACTCGTGCTTTGATTTGCGAATTAGGGATTGAAGGCTTCGCAATATCGCTTAGCTTGACCCGATACAGTGCAGAGCCGCTGAGAGCTCCGTAATACAACCACTCATCGTCTAGAGCTATACCATCAACACCGCCGCGCAAAGACACGATTCCGCCTCCAAACGACATCGTCTTGTCAGGAGTCGTGATCGTGAAATTTTCGGCTGACACCGAACTGTGCGACTTGAGTACACGTCGCCCGGTCGCTGATTCGACATCGTAGACGATAATCGATGGCGATTTGCGCCAGAAACTGGCGTCGGCAATAACTACAGTGCGGCCGTCTGCGCTGACCTGCAAGTCCTGTAGAAACGAGCCGAACGGGGCCAGGTCCTCGCCAAATTTGTGGTCGTGAATCAACTCGCCTGTGTTGAGATCAAAGGCTAACAGTCGTGCAGCGCGGGAACCGTGATTGCCATGGTCAATCGTCCATAAACGGTTGAAGCGGTCGATAGCGATACCCAGCACGGTATCGAAAAGTCGCAGCTGAGATGCACCGTCAGGGAAAGGTATCGAAGCGCCA
>Ga0255052_10001489_pt1 | contig 17615 bp, 13 predicted proteins | sample JV7_2_21_MG_FD_188632 | JGI IMG/M metagenome (GOLD analysis project Ga0255052, IMG submission 188632) | Seawater microbial communities from Jervis Inlet, British Columbia, Canada - JV7_2_21 | ecosystem: Environmental > Aquatic > Marine > Inlet | place: Canada: British Columbia | collected...
TGATCGCCGCTGCCGGGGCTACCCGGGAGGGCTAATTCTCAATATCAGCTGCGGTGGTGAAGGGCTGTATTGAAGCGATCAACGTTCCGGGGCCGGTGTGCACGCCTAAACCAGCACCGAGTTCGGTTGTTGTCAGCCGCTTAATTTGCGGCAAATCCCGGCGCAGCAAGCGTTCCAGTTCGCGAGCGTCGTCGGGGCAGGTGGCGTGACCAATGGCAATGGTCAGGGGAGCAACAGATTGGGCCTGGCTTACTACATGCCTGGCGAACTTCCTGACTTTGTTGCGTTTGCCGAAAGCAAAACCACTGGGCGCCACGCGACCGTCGGTTGTAGTGCGAATAAACGGCATGATATTCAATAGCGTGGCGGTTGTTCGGACCCACGCTGGAAGCCGGCCGCCGCGTACCGCATATTTCATGTCATGCAACACGCCGAGCGTTTCTGTCGTGGGAACGAGGTCATTGACCGCGGTAATGGTGCGTTCGGCGGACAATCCGGCAGCGGCGCACTCAGCAGCGAACGCGACAAGTAAGCCCTGCCCTAAAGAAGCGTTGCAGGAGTTGATAACGTGAATCCGTCCCGGCGCATCGACTCGCTTTGCAGCCGATCGTGCTGCTTCATAGGTGCCGCTCGCGGCACCGGTCAGGTTGATCGAAATGACGTCCGAAAAATGGCTCGCCAGAAATTGAAACTGACGGCGAAAATCGCCGGGTGAAGGTTGTGATGTCGTTGGATGCTGCGGGTTGGTGGCGAGCTCTGAGAAGAACTCTTCGGCTGTGATACTGACCTTATCGAGATACCCACGGCTGCCGAACTGTATACGGCAGGGAACGATGTGAATGTCGAGCCGCTCCATATCTTCGTCAGCTATGTCGGCGGCCGAATCGGTAATGACAGCGAATCTTTTCCCCGTGTCGTGGCTGGCATGTGTCTGCCGATGCATATCATCCGCTTTTTCGGCACTGACCTCACCATAAAGGCGCCCAATGTCGAAGACCTCTTCAGGCTCGTTGACGTGCACATGAATTTTGGCTTTACGTTTGGTGCCCGCCAGCACCAGAGAATCGCCCAGGACAGATAGCGATTCCCGTAGTTTGCGCCGATCGATATCGGTACCGGTAACAAGACATTCAGTGCAAAAACGGTATTCCGAGTCGTCCGCCGAGCCGGCCATCACAACACCGAGATCGTTATCTCTGAGCACTGACAAGTCGGGTTCGTCCGCAATGCGACCGTGATTGATGTACTCATTCATTCCGGCGATTAACGCGACGAATCCTTTTGCACCTGCGTCTACGACGCCGGCTTTGCGCAATACATCGAGTTGTTGTGTGGTTCTGGCGAGAGCAGTATCACTACGCTCGACCGCGACAGTCATGAGCGACGGAAACTCACAGTCGCGAACCGCCTTAAGCTGATCGGCGATGGTATTCGCGAAAGCGGACATAACGGACAAGATCGTGCCCTCACGCGGTTTGGACAGGGCATCATGAGCGTATTCGCTGCCGAGGCTGATCGCGTTACTGAACGTGTAAGTTGTAAATCGCGATAACTCGCCTGCTGAGTCACTCATGCCCTGAAAGAACTGTGCAACGATTGCGCCTGAGTTGCCGCGGGCGCCATCGAGCAAGGCGTCGGCAATCGACGCGAGCAGGGTGCCAAGGTGTTTTTCGCCGGACCGGCCCAGAACTGCGAGCGCCGATCCGAGAGACAGACTCAGATTGGTGCCTGTGTCGCCGTCGGCAACCGGAAAGACGTTAATGTGATTTAAGTAATCCTGCTCGCTGATGACGCGGTGAATGCCGGATATGAGCGCATTGGCGAGGGCGTCACCGTCAATAACATTCGTGACCGGCGCCGGCAAAGTGCCGCTACTCGCGCGGCAACAAAAAGATGATTCCCTGGTGCTCGAGAATGACGCCGTCAGGCGTGATTTCGACGACTACGGGACCCTCTTCAAGTTGTGACTTTTCACGGTGCTTAGCCATGTTGATAAACACGAAGCGCTCGGCAGGGTCATCGCTATATACATGAATATCGAGGTGTAGATCCTTCATCTGCAACGTGCCGTTGAGGCGGACCTCATCGATCGTCAATACCCGCACGGTGGGTGAGCGAGTTATCTGCCGCGATACCGCCTGCTCGGGCTGCGTTGCTAATTGTGTCGCAACGCCAGTCGTCAGCTCCGGCTGATTCTGCTTCGCCTCGGCGACTTTTTCTTCGAACGATGGCTCCGAAATTTGTGCTTGCTGCAGCGACGCATCACTGGTCGGGGCGGTATCAACCGCGGCTTTCTCAGGTCGCATCAAGACGCCAACAAGGACGGCGATGTTGACCAGCAATAGCAAAGCCAGAATCCAGAGCCATTTAAATGACTGTGGTTCACCCGAGCTTGACGGTACTCCGGAAAATTCGGCGCCTGTTTGTTGCTGGCGTTCGGTTTCGGATTTTTTCAGGGCGTCGAGAATAAATGACATGCGTTACTCCTGAGCCAGTCGCGGGATTGTCAGTCGCGGTGTATTGGCCGGCGCGAGAAGCGTGTTGATGATGATCTGCGTCTGACGCCCGGCCAGGCCGTCGACATCAAGCCGGTGATCACGCTGAAATGCCCGGATCTGTTGCTGCAGTTCGGCATCGAAGACGTCAGAGTCCATTGCCGCCGTCTGGTAGCTCGTGTCGATAGCGGCCAGGCTCTGCCGCAACCAGAGAACATTCTGCCCGCGTGAGCCAAGTCGAAGGGATTCTGATGATCCGTTCGGTGGGCGCCACAGCAATGTGTATTGGCCGAACCACAGATCGGATACTGCATCGATCGGATGCGCAACAGTCACTCCGCCGATTGAGATCTCAACCGTCTCCCCTTCAATGGCGGTCAACACGACGCTGTGCGTGGCGCCTTTGCTGTCAACCAGGGTAAGAATCGCCGGGCGATCGAATTGCTTAAGACCACTCCAGGAACCGCGTTGCCGGAGGCACTCATACCCGGCCGCAGCAGCCTGGCGACAGCCGCGTTCCCCGGGTCGATAGTCGAGGCCCCACAGATCCAGCAAAGTGACCAGCGCAGACTCAGGCGTTGTGATTTCAAGCGCTAACGTCAGCTGCGCATCCAGCGACACTTCGGCCTCTGGTTCTGCCACGACCGCAGCAATTTCCGTCTCGGCCACAGCTTGCGGAATCGATATAACGCTGGGCGGATCAACCGTGTCGTCGATCAGCTGACGACTCTCGTCCAGCATCGTGAGAATACCCGCAACAATCACAATGGCTGCGGTAATCCCGAAAACCGGCACGAGCCATCGCAACCAGCCGGATTCGTCACCTTTGCCAGTGACCTCGGCAGCAGCTCGTTTGATCATGCGCCGATTGACGCGCCGAGTCTCGCTGCTATATGCACCTAGTAGCGCCCGGTCGCAGATGACGTTGATAAGGCGTGGCACCCCTTGCGACAGACGGAAAACTTCTCGTTTTGCACCTGTATCAAAAACTTCACCGAGTGCGCCGGCTACTTTTAATCGGTGCTCGATATAGGCTGCGGTTTCATCACGTGACAGGGGTTCGAGGTGGTAACGACCAGTAATACGTTGCGCCAGTTGGCGCAGGTCAGTTCTCGCAAGTACATCTCGCAACTCGGGTTGGCCTATCAGAATGATCTGCAGCAGTTTTTGCTTTGCCGTCTCAAGATTGGTGAGCAAACGCACTTCTTCGAGAACATCGGGCGCTAGATTTTGTGCCTCGTCCACGACGAGTATCGTGCGTCGGCCGTTTGCATGGGCATTGAGAAGGTAATGATTGAGCGCGTCAATCAAAGCCTTGATGCTGCCGCGATCTTCGGGAACGGCGATGCCGAGTTCCTCGCAGATCGACACCAGAAATTCGCGCGCCGAGAGTTGTGGATTGAGAACAACGGCAACGTCGGCGTTGGCAGGCATTCGGTTCAGTAGCAGGGTGCGGACAAGAGTTGTCTTGCCCGTGCCCACTTCACCCGTGAGCTGGATGAAACCACCGCTTTCCGTCACGCCGTAGACAAGATGCGCGAGTGCCTCACCGTGACGCTCGCTCATGAACAGATAACGCGGGTCCGGTGTTATCGAAAAGGGTTTCTCATTTAGACCAAAAAAGCTGGTGTACATTATTTTTCGCCGCAGCCTGGGGCCTCTCTCCAGGACCCGATTCTACATGACTCAGGGCCGCTCCAGCGTTCTCGCGCGAGCAACCGCCGAATTACCGAAGCGATCACGAATGTCGTCAACCGTCTGATCGACAGTATCCGCTGCGGCGGCGTCGTCATCGGCGAACAAATCCCGCTGTTCAGCTGGTGACAGCTTGCTGCCACCGACGCCCAGAAGGCGAACGCGGGTGCCGGGGTTGTTCTCAAGCCAGGCGCCGAGTAGCTCACAAGCGACCCTGTAAATCTGGTCCGTATTGTTGACGGGTGGTTGTAGGCTTTTTTGCCGTGTAAAGGTCTGAAAGTCGGGTTGCCGAATCTTGATTTGCACGGTACCGGCCTGCAGCGCCGATTTGCGCAGTCGTTGTGCGGTGGTCTCGGCAAGTCGCAGCAACTCCCGTTCCATTTCGCCGCGCTCGCCCAGATCAACGTCATAGGTTTCCTCGGCGCTGATCGATTTTTCTTCCCGTGAGGACACGACCGGACGGTTGTCGATACCCGCCGCTCGCTCGCGCGTTCGCTGTGCGAAGCGTCCGAATATCGATATAAGGTCGCGATCTGGAGCAAGGCGCAGATCGGCAACACTGCGAATGTTGAGCTGGTGCAAACGCGCAAGCGTTTTCTGGCCGATACCCGGCATCACGGAAACAGGTAACGGATCGAGCTTTTCCCGAACAGTATCTCCGGTTAATACGGCGAGCCCGTCTGGTTTGTCCAGATCAGATGCGATTTTTGCGACCAGCTTGTTCTCAGCGACGCCGACCGAAGCGTTCAGACCAGTACGGTCGCGAATGGCTTGCTTGATATTTTTGGCAATTTCGACACCGCTACCGTGCAGGCTGCGGCTCGCCGTGACATCGAGAAACGCTTCATCGAGTGACAGGCCCTCGACGATCGGTGTGAACTCTCGAAACACCTTAAAGATCTGCCTGGACACGGCCTGATAATGCGCCATGCGTGGTTGAACGCGAATCAGATTGGGACAGCGTCGTCTGGCATCCGCCATGGACATCGCGGAACGAACGCCAAATTCACGCACCTCGTAACTTGCCGCCGCGACAACGCCCCGGTTACTACCGCCACCCACTACAACCGGTTTGCCGCGCAGCTCCGGGTTGTCTCGTTGTTCGACAGACGCATAAAAGGCATCCATATCGACGTGCAGAATCGTGCGCGGCTGATCCATACTAGTTTCCGCGCTCCACAATGTAGCGGGCAAGCCAGCGCAATGACTCGGCGTCTTCGCCGAAGTCGTCGAGCTGCTCCATGGCGCTATGCAAAAGGCCGTTGCAGCGATGTCGTGCTTTGTCGATACCCAGCAGCCCTGGATACGTCGCCTTGCCAAGTCGCTGGTCCGCGCCAGCCTGTTTGCCGATAACATCAGTGTCGCCTTCGACATCGAGAATGTCGTCTTTTATCTGGAAGGCGATGCCAATCGTGTGACCGAATGCGTCGAGCGCAGATGCCCGGTCCGGCGCCAGCTTCTCGCTCAAACAGGATGCTGAGACGACGGCGGCGTGAATCAGTGCGCCTGTCTTGAGTGAGTACATGTACTCGATTTCCTCGGCACTCAGCGATCGGCCCTCCGCAGCAAGGTCCATCGACTGGCCGCCGGTCATCCCGTTCGACCCGCAGGCGTCCGCGACGAGCTTGACCAGCTGCGTACGCGCGCCCGGAGCAACGTCATTTATCTCGGCTAGTACGCTGAAGGCCAGCGGCTGCAGGGCATCAGCCGCGAGTATTGCGGTGGCTTCATCAAAATGACGATGCAGTGTCGGTTTACCACGGCGCAAGTCATCGTCGTCCATTGCCGGCAAATCGTCATGTACAAGAGAAAACGCATGGATCAATTCGATTGCTGCTGCTGGAGCGTCGAGTAACTGCTCATCCAGACCCAGGCACTCTCCGGCCGCGTACACGAGCAGTGGCCGGACACGCTTGCCGCCGTTGAACACGGCATAGCGCATCGCATCGTGCAGGCGTTTAGGTGAACTGCTTGCAGGTGGGAGTATCGTGTCGAGTTTTTTGGTAACTCGTTCCGTGTAATGGGCGATACGGCTTTCAAATGATGCTGACAACAAGGGCTCCAGGCGCCGAACAGGATCAGGTAGCGTACACGGAATTACAGCGTTTGCGCAGCAAGGCTGAGCTATAATTCGCGTCCCTTTTGCGTACCAATTGAGCCTATGCAGGCGACTGCCAGAGCCCAGCCAAATATTGCACTGATTAAGTACTGGGGTAAACGCGATGTTTGTCGCAACCTCCCGGCGGTCGGTTCGATATCTATTACGCTTGCCGACCTGTTTACGACGATGAGCGTCGAATTCGATGCTTCCCTGAGCGGCGACACCCTGTCTGTCAATGATCGGGAAAACTCCTCAATGATTCAGCGAGTGAGCGCTTGCCTCGATACGATCGCGGGAGAGCAACGCAATGCGGCGCGCGTCCTGAGCAGCGGCAATTTCCCGATCGCTGCGGGGCTGGCATCGTCGGCGTCCGCATTTGCGGCGCTCGTTATTGCTGCGGACGCAGCGACCGGGACCGACCTTGACCAGGCAAGTCTGGCCAGTCTTGCGGGCAGGGCGTCCGGTTCTGCCGCGCGATCGCTGTACGATGGTTTTGCCGAATTACACAATATCGGTGACGACATTTCAGTCAGGTCGCTGCGGTCGGCTGAGGAGTGGCCTCTTAAGGTGGTCGTCGCGATTACTGCGACGGGCTCGAAGCCGGTCGGGTCAACTGAAGCCATGGAAATCAGTCGCAGGACCTCACCGTTTTATAGCCGCTGGATCGAGCAGCAGGAGCAGGACCTCAAAGACGCAAGAACCGCAATAGTTGCGCGGGACTTCGCGAAACTAGCGTCCGTCGCGGAACACAATTGCCTGAAAATGCATTCGGTGATGTGGGGGTCGCGACCCCCGATTGTCTATTGGAATAGCGCCACGTTGGCCTGTATGCAGACGATTCGTGAACTGCAGTCGCAGGGTGTGGCCGTTTTCTTCACTATTGACGCCGGGCCACAAGTCAAAGCGGTCTGCGAACCGGCCAGCGAGTCGCGTGTGCGTGCGGCGCTGGCAGCTACCGATGGCGTGCAGGACGTCCTGGTCAGCGGGCTTGGCAAGGGTGCATCGCGGACCGCAAATGACTGACCGGCATCTATCGCTGCCGGTCACCGCAAGTGCGCCGGGCAAGCTCGTTCTGTCGGGTGAATACGCTGTACTCGATGGTGCCCCGGCAATATGCATGGCACTGGATCGGCGTGCACACGTAAGTGTCCGGTCAGGCGACGATCATCACCACACCGTTACTGCGCCAGGCTTTACGGAGGCCCGCGGTGAATTTCGCGCGCTGGATGACGAGCTTGAATGGCTTGCCGCGGGCGATGAATTCCTGCTTGTTGATGCAGTATGGCGAACGGGCAACGTTACACCGCCTGGCATGCTATCGCTGTTGCTGGATAGCAACGAGTTTATTGACGCCAAACAGGGAGTCAAGATTGGAATCGGCTCCAGTGCCGCGCTGGCTACGGCGCTCGCTGCGGCACTTTGTGATGTTACTGAGGCGGTCGCGGACGCAAGCCGTGTTGCTTTTGCCGCCCACCGCCGGTTTCAGGGCGGCCTTGGAAGCGGGGTTGATGTCGCTTGCAGCAGCGCTGGCGGTTTGATCGAGTATCGAATGGGCGAGGCACCGGTTGAGCAGCTGCAGTGGCCAGAGGGACTGGCCTACGCGCTGCTCTGGACCGGCGTATCGGCCAGTACTGGCGCGAGGCTCGAACGTCTTGGCGCGCAAACCGCGAGACCGTCGCGTGCCGCCTTGGTGACTGCGGCTCGGCGTATGGCTGCAGCGTGGCGCGGCGGCTCTGCGCCCGCGGTCCTCGATGAGTACCGCGACTATACAAAAGTGCTGCGTGAGTTCAGCACTGATCATGACCTTGGTATCTTTGATGCGGGCCACGCAGAATTGATGGAGTTAGCGGAGGCCACAGGCCTGGTTTACAAGCCTTGTGGAGCCGGAGGTGGTGATGTCGGTATTATCTTCGCGGACAGTGAAGAATCGATTGCGGCATTTGCCGAGCAAACTTTACCGCAGCAATTTGAGTTCCTGAATGCAAAGCTCGATCCGCACGGTGTGCGTGTCGACCGGGATGAACCTTGAGCAATTCGCGAATTACCGGGCTGTATCGACTAAGCGTCGCCGAGCGCATTGATGAGTTGTTGCGACTTGGTAGCCTGTCTGAGGTCGATGCGGAATTGCTTCGCCAAGGCAAGCACACGTTGTCGACCGTTACCGCCAACAAAATGATCGAAAATGTCGTGGGCGTATTCGGCCTGCCGTTCGCGATCGCGCCGAATTTCATTGTCAATGGCTGCGACTACATCGTGCCAATGGTTGTCGAAGAGCCATCGATCGTTGCCGCGACAAGCAACGCTGCGAAATTGGCGCGTCCGACCGGTGGCTTCACATCGCAATGCATGGAAGCGCTGCTCATTGGGCAAATTCATGTGTCTGGCGTCGGCGATACTGATTCGGCGCTGAAAAATCTTGTGGCAGCTGAAGACGAATTGCTGGCGCTATGCAACGCTGTGCATCCACGATTGACGCAGCGAGGCGGCGGTGTACGAGCCACCGAGTCCCGGCACATTGAGCTGGCAGACGGATCTCGTATCGTCGCTGTGCACTTGCTGGTCGACACCTGCGATGCAATGGGTGCGAATCTCGTCAATACGATCTGCGAGGCAGTCGCGCCACGAGTTGGCGAATTGTGCGGTGGTGCCATCGCACTGCGAATCTTGTCCAATCTGGCCGATCGTGCGCTGCTGCGGTGCCGCGTTAAGTATCGTTGTGACGACCTGACGTCTGTCGAATTCGATGGCGCATCCGTGCGGGATCGAATTGTGCTTGCGAGCAATATCGCCAGTGCCGACCCGCACAGAGCCGCGACACACAACAAGGGCATCATGAACGGTGTCGATGCATTGGCCATCGCGACTGGCAATGACTGGCGAGCAATTGAGGCTGCTGCGCATGCTTTTGCTGCAGCTAACGGCCAGTACACGCCGTTGGCGATCTGGACAGTGGAGGAAAATGGCGATCTCGCGGGTGAGTTGCTTATGCCACTCAAACCAGGAATTGTCGGTGCGAATCTGAACGCCAATGCGGGCGCGTCATTCGGGCTGCGGGTGGCCGCTGTCAGCACCGCGAAAGAACTTGCGGAACTGATGGCGGCTGTTGGTCTGGCACAGAATTTTGCTGCGCTAATGGCTCTGGCGACCAGCGGCATTCAGCGTGGCCACATGAAGCTGCATGCGCGAAGCGTCGCATCCAGTGCTGCTGTTCCCGATGACCTGTTCGATGATGTGGTTGATGAGCTCGTGTCCGGAGGGGACATCACGGTCTCGACTGCGACTCAGATATTACAGCAGACGCAGAATCACGACGAACACGATAGCCCTGCGGGCGTTGCAGCTGGCAAGGTCATACTTCTTGGTGAACATGCGGTGGTATACGGCAGTCATGCACTGGCACTACCCGTTCAAGACGCCGTTAGTGTCACCATCCTGACAGATCAGCCGACACAGACGATCAGCATTCCGGATTGGAAGTTACACCAGGAGATCCTGGCCCCCGACTCCACAGGCATTGGCGCCGCCGTCGCTTTAATTCAACGTGAACTCGGCGTCGAGCCGGGCAGTTTTTCCCTGCGTATTCGTTCGAAATTGCCCCGTGCGATGGGATTGGGTTCTTCCGCGGCTCTCGCCGTGGCGATCACGCGGGCAATCGATGTCCAATTCGGCCTCGGTCTGGATGATGGGCAAATAAATGCCGTTGCGTATGAATGTGAAAAGCTCGCGCACGGCACGCCGTCCGGTATAGACAATACGATAGCGACCTACAGCAGGCCCATGCTGTTCCGTAACGCGGCGTCGCTCGAGTTCGAGCCGGTGGAACTCAAAGAGCCAGTGCCGATCGTCATTGCATGCAGTAGCAGGCCGGGACTGACGAAAGAGCAGGTCGCCGGCGTTCGTTCGCGCCGCGATCGCGGCGCCGCACATTACGATGCGGTCTTTGCCGAGATCGATGCTCTCAGTCGGGCGGGGGCGGGCGCCCTCGCCGAAGCAGATTACCCGGAACTGGGCTTGCTTATGAATATTTGTCACGGGCTGTTGAGTGCGATAGAGGTGTCCACCGCCGAGCTCGAGAGCATGGTGAGTATTGCTCGGGCGGCTGGAGCAATCGGCGCGAAGATTACGGGCAGTGGCGGTGGCGGGTCAATCGTTGCTTTGTGTCCCGGCAAAGTGGCTGAAGTCGATGCCGCTTTGCGGACGGTTGGCTACAAGACCATTGTTCTCGAATAGCGAAAGGAAGTCGATTTGAACAACGATCATAGAATAGTGTCGTCGGAAGCCGAGGAGCTGATCCTCGTGGACGCTGATGATAAGCAAACCGGCTTCCTGTCAAAAGCTGAGTGCCACGATGCCGGCGGCGTCTTGCATCGCGCGTTTTCGCTGTTCTTATTTAATACGGACGGGGAGCTCTTGTTACAGCGGCGCGGCAGCGGCAAACGGCTCTGGCCCGGATTTTGGTCAAACAGCTGTTGCAGTCATCCGCGCCGTGGCGAATCGATGGATGTGGCGACGCGCCGTCGACTGCACGATGAACTAAATATCGAATCGCCACTGGAGTTCATCTACAAGTTTTCCTACACGGCGGAGTTTGCTTCCGCAGGATCCGAAAACGAACTGTGCCACGTGTACCTGGGAAGTATCGAGGAGAGAGTGCGACCTAACGACCAGGAGATAGATAGTATTCGATTTGTCAGACCACGGGATTTGGCTGAAGATATCGCTGCATCGTCTATGACCTTTACGCCTTGGCTCAAACTGGAGTGGCAAACCCTGTTGCAGGAGCATCCGGACAAGCTGGCTGACTACTGCCGGCTCTAACCGACGTAACGGTAGTACTCGATTCCCAGATCGGTGAAATGCCGTTCGTTTGCATCGCCGACACGATCAATCACAAATTCGTTTCGTGGCACATAATCCAGACCATTGGCACGGCGGCCCTCGTGCATCTCAATGTATTGAGCCTGATTGAGGTCGACTGCAAATTGCATTACATCGCCGAAACCGATGGCGGCCGTAGCCTCGCGCCAGCGGTCCGCCATAAAAAACGGGATGACTTCAGCCGCGTCGCCGCTGCCATAACCGAGCGTAAGTACCTCTTCGCCCGCGGCCAGTGTATTTTCGTCCAGGCCCTGCTCGAATCCCGCGGCTAACCAGGCTGGCAATGCTGCGGTGTAAAGATTGCCCAGATCGAGCATAGCGTCACTGCCGAGAGCGAGCTTGTCGAGAATCTCGCGTCGATAATGGCGTGATGCGCGGAACACCCGTAATACAGCCATCGTCAACGGATACGCTTCGTACTGCACTTTCTCCGGATTGGCCAGGGCGCTGACTTCAGGCTTGCTTAACATCTCTGCCTCGAGTTTCGCAGGTTCGATGCCGGCTTCGTAACAATACGATGCCAGCTCCGCACGATCTTCGGCGTTGCCCTGGCTCATCGCGAACAGGTACGACACAGACCAGCCGGTTTCAGGCATGCGGCGATAAGGTCGATGCATGAACACGGTCTTGAGGGAACGCATGTAATCGGCAGGATTCAGATTGCGCTTCTCATACATGTCATGCAGGGCATGCAAGGTCTCGTCGATGTAACAGGTTGTCGAGTACTTGCCGTTAAATACCGGAAAGTCCTGCACCTGATGTGTTTGCGATCTGTCCTGACCACAAAAGCGCGACATCGGCTTACGGAAATCCATGATGCGATAGTCAGATGCCGAACCTGACGCCGGCAAATCGACAACCGCGAGCGTTGGATCTTCTTCGAGCAGCATTGCGACTGCGCCAGCACCCTGGGTTGGTTCGCCGCTAGAGCCGCGCGCGTATTCTGCAATGTCGGCACACACAACAATGGCCTGCCCGCCGGCCCCATCGAGAGCGAGATGACGTATTGCGCCTTTCATGCCGTACACGCCGCCCAGGCAGGCGTGTTTGAATTCGGGTACTTCGCAGCTTCTGGCAATCGGCGCCTTGCCGCGGGCCTCCAGCGCTCGGTCCACCATTCCCTTGACGATAATCGCGCCAGCCGAGTTGTCGGTGCTCGATTCGGTCCCCAGACCCAGGAATTTTATGCGCGTCGGATCGACGTCATATTGATTGATAAGCCGCATGACCGCCGTTGCAGCCATCGTATAGACGCTTTGATCGGGTCCACGCACGCGGAAACTGCGGCCCACGATCTCGCGGATTTTCGGCCATTGGTTGTCGGTCCAGTCGCACCAGTCCTCCAGCCAGACACGATACGGCGGAATATAGGCGGCGAGGCCGCTTATGCCGATTTTCTTTTTGTCGCTGGATTGATTCATGGGGATTTTCCGTAGCCCGGGAATTCTAGACGTCCGGGCGCGGTCACTCAACCATCTATTTGACCGTAATCGTAATTGTGTCAGACATTACGGGTGGATTGTGTGGAATATGCAGATGATCGCCGAGCAACAATCGCAAAGTGTGCTCGCCTGGCTCCAGAGTCAGCTCGGTTGAGGTGCTCGCGTCACCGAAATGAATATGATTTGCATCTGCGGGTATCGGCAGCCCCAACTCCGGCAGGTCTGTGTCCACCAACAGATGGTGATGCCCTGAATGCGCCTCGTTGACCCCGGCGGCGACCACGCTCATGCCTTCCAGTCCAAACTGGACGCTTACCGGATTGGTCACGGTTTCACCGTCAGTTGGCGTTATGAAAAATAATCGTGCGGCTTCAGCCGAGGCTGTCCGCGGCAACGCGGCAGGTTGCTCCGCAACCATCGCTTCATTCTCAGCAGGCATTGCTTCTTCGGCGGCCGGTGCCGCATCTTGCTGGCCACATGCGCTGATAAGCGCAAACGCTCCGATGGTCACAGTATTCAGGAATCGTTGTGTGAACTTCATATTATTCTTCCTGGGAAATCGGCAGGCCTAATAGTAAGTGTTCAACAGCAAATTCACACCCCGAAGAGGGCTCAAATCGAAAATGCCGCAATAGTCAATGCGGCCAGCATCGTCGCGAGAAAACCGAGCGAATAGGCGATTAGCAGCACAATGTATTTGATGAAAGTGATTATTCGGCCTTGCCCATAGACACGGCGCATCGAGATAAACAGATATACGGGTATGTAGAACGAGGCGACGACGAGGATCAGCGTCACGGGTGTTTCGGGTACGGACAATAGTCCGCCGAGGCGGGCGAACAGAATCTGCAGAGAAAGAATCAGGAAGAAGAACGCGTGAAAGTGCACGAAAAACAGCAAGTGTTCGACGTAGTAACGTTTGGACAGCGGATACAGTGCTTTCAGCACGAAGGCCATCAATGGCAGCAATACGATCAATGCGGCCGGAATGTTGTCCACCAGCTTGTCGATGAACGCCTGGCCACCGTCGATCTGAGTCCGCTCACAGATTCGCTTCAATCGCTCCGGCGTCAAGCGTCGGGCAAGCCAGCCGGGCAGGTCTTCAACATCGGAAGACGTGACGTTGCAGTCTTCATCCAGCTCAATGTCGTTGCCGTCTTCGTCGTCGAAATTCAGGCGGAAGCCACCACCTTCCTCATCGTCGTCCTCAGATACGAGGCCTTCGGCGGCGAGTTCCTCGAGGATTTGCTGGCGTACCTCGTCTGCGTCTGTAACAGCGGCTTCGCTGCTTTGCTCGGTTTCTGGTTCAAAAAACAGGCCCAGCTCCTGGCGGGGGTCAAAAAAGGCGACGACGAAGAACAGCAGGCTGAGGACGAGGTACATGCGAAACGGTGGCATGTAGCGGGCGCGGCGTCCCTGCAGATAGTCATGTGTCAGCTGCCCGGGGCGGTTCATCAGCGGTATCAAGGTTTGCCAGAGACGAGAATCGAGCTCGAGCAAGTCACCAAACGCGTCCGAGACTAATTCCCAAAGGCTAATCAAGCGACTACGCGAACGCTGACCACAGGTGCCGCAATATTGCCCCTTGAGGCGGATGCCGCAATTCAGGCAGTCCGTCGGCGACTCGGCAATGGCATTGAAGGTCGGGTCTTCACGCAGAACGCGGCCAGTAACCGACGCCTGGTCGCCGAATTGCGACTCGAGATGCTGTTCGATGTCCGAGCCGGCGCCTTGCAGAAACTCGTCCAGCGCTGCGTCGTTGGCAAGACGCAGCAGGCAGACTCGCCGGGATCTTCCTTCTGCATCGTCGGGTATCGAAAAGGCCGTGCAATCGGTCGTGCCGGGACCGCGCAGGCTGTCACGGACATAATTATCGAGCCAGGAGTCGCTCTCATCTGCGATAGCCGAGTCTATGAAGAATGTGACTTCATAGATCGGTCCGGATTGTTGTGTCATCGCTAGGTGGCTTTTTTGCTTGTCTTTTTACGCTTGGCTTTCTTGCGTGTGCTCGATTTCCTGGCCTTCTTACTACTCTTGATAGCTGTCGCCTTACGATCCCCGGCCGACGGTGCTGCTGTTGGGGTGGCAACGGTCGCACGCCTGAGCTCCTCAGGCGCGAAATCATCAACTGCCAGCAGCGCGGACACCTTAGCATGATAGTCGCGTAGCTCTGCGGCTTCTTTCTTTGCGATGACTCCCGCTTTTTCAGCCTCCTCAATTTGCGTGCCAAGATAATCAGAGTCAATCAGGCCCTCCCGCTGAGCCTGTCTGAGGCGGCGCTCCATTGGCGCATATTTTTCCGTTAACTCAAGCGCTTGCTGTAACAACCCAAGCGGATTGCCCGGTTCGAGCGTCGTATAGGCGTCTCGACTCAGGCGCTCGCGCGCCTCGCCGGAGCGCGTCATCAGATCAACTACTTTGTGGCTGAGTTTGTCTGATGGTGCGGAGTAGGTTCTGCCTCGCGGGAAGATGAATATGCGCAAGAACACGGCGACCCAGCGATTCGGGAAGTTCCGCAAAAAGGCATGCAGTGATTCCTGCGCCTGGTACATTAGCGTGCGCACCGACCATTCGACCAGTGGCAGGTCGGTAGCGCGGCGGCCCTGATTTTCGAAGTGCTTCAATACTGTCGAGGCGAGGTACATCGAACTCAACACATCACCGAGGCGCGCCGACAGAAGTTCGCGCTTTTTCAGGGCTCCGCCGAGTGTCAGCATTGCGAAGTCAGAAGCCAGAGCAAATGCGGCACTGTAACGATTAATATTCTGATAATAGCGGCGCGTCGGCGTGTTCAATGGTACGCGGCTGAATTTAGCGTGAGTCAAAGCCAGGAAAAACGATCGCGCTAAATTACTGATCGCATACCCAATGTGGCCGAATAGCGCCTTGTCAAAATCGACCAGACCACGATCGGTATCGGCGTCGCCCGCAGCGTGCATTTCCGGGAGCACGAACGGGTGGCAGCGTATGGCGCCCTGGCCATAAATGATCAGGCTGCGTGTCAGAATATTGGCGCCTTCGACGGTAATTGCGATTGGCGCCGCCATATAACCACGAGCGATGTAATTATTCGGCCCCATTGAAATGGCTTTGCCGCCATGCACATCCATCGTATCGATTCCGACTTTGCGGGCGATTTCGGTGCAGTGATACTTGAGTATTGCGGACGGCACGGCGGGCTTTTCGCCTTGATCAATCGCACCTGCGGTGACCGAAACGGCAGCATTCACTATGTAGGTGTGGCCGGCGATGCGCGTCAGCGCTTCCCCTACGCCTTCAAAATTTGCGATCGACGTATTAAATTGCTTGCGAATCCTGGTATAAGCGCCAGATGCATAGCTAGCTGCCTGTCCGCCGCCTGCCGCTGTTGAGGGCAATGTAATCGCCCGTCCGACCGACAGCAGCTCGACAAGCATCTTCCAGCCTTTGCCGGCCATCTCCTGGCCGCCGATGATGTAGTCGAGCGGTACGAATACATCTTCGCCGGTTGTCGGGCCGTTCTGAAACGCGACAGTCATTGGATGATGACGACGCCCAACGGTTACGCCCGGAAGGTCAGCAGGAACTAATGCTGCCGTGATGCCGTAATCGTCTATATCGCCGATCAGATGTTCCGGATCATAAAGTTTGAATGCGAGTCCGAGCACGGTCGCGACGGGTGCCAGCGTAATGTAGCGCTTGTTCCAGTTCAAACGGATACCGACGATGGTCTTGCCGTTCCATTTTCCTTTGCAGACCACGCCGGAATCGATAAGCGATGCCGCGTCTGATCCGGCCTCGGGTGACGTCAGAGCAAAGCAGGGAATTTCAGTGCCGGCGGCCAGCCCGGGCAGGTAATGGTTCTTCTGCTCTTCAGTACCATAATGGAGCAGCAGCTCTGCGGGCCCAAGAGAGTTGGGTACACCAACGGTCGAGGAGGCTGTTGGACTGCGGCTGGCGAGCTTGGCGATGACTATCGCGTTGGCGTAGGCCGAAAACTCGAGCCCACCGTATTGTTTCGGAATAATCATCGCGAAGAAGCGCTGCTCGATGATGTAGTCCCACACTTCCTTCGGCATATCGGCCCGCTCGTGGCAAATATCCCAATCGTCGAGCATCTGACAAAGCTGTTCGCACGGTCCGTCAACGAATGCCTGTTCCTCGTCTGACAATTCCGGTGCCGGGAAGGACATGAGCCGATCCCATTCGGGCATACCAGAGAACAATTCGCCGTCCCACCAGACATTGCCGGCCTCGAGTGCCTCGCGCTCGGTATCCGACATCGTTGGCAGCATTTTGCGATAAATTTCGAGTAACGGCCGGGTGATCTTCTCGCGTCGCAACTCGACTAGATTCGGGATGATCATCACGCTGAACAGCGCCCACAATAACAACAGCCAGAGCCACCAGCCATTGCCGAAGATCGTGTAAGCGAGGAGCGCGAGTCCCAAAGCTACTGTCGAGGTGCGAAGATCAACTCGTTGATAGGCAAGATAGACGCCACCACCAACAAACAGCAGTAACCAACAAATACTTACGAAGTAACTGGTCAAAACTTAGCCTCTGGGCAGGTGGGCTGCCATGGCAAACCCTATCACCGAGCTTCCAGGCGCGCCATGCGCCGTGTCACATCAAAGCAATTCTTCAATCGCCGCACGTTCCTCCCGGAGTTCGACCTCGGTGGCGCTCATGCGTTCGCGACTGAAATCGCTGATCGTCAGATCCTGCACGATTTCGTAGTTTCCAGCGCTGCAACGCACCGGGTAGGAGTAGATAATACCGGGTTCGATGCCGTAGCTGCCATCTGCCGCGATTGCCATGCTCACCCAGTCGTCACTCGGGGTTCCTAACGCCCAATCGCGCATGTGATCAATCGCAGCGGACGCCGCGGAAGCGGCCGACGAGGCGCCACGAGCCGCGATTATCGCCGCACCGCGTTGCTGCACGAGTGGAATAAATTCGTCACCGAGCCAGGCCTCATCTACCAACTCTGTCGCAGCTCGGCCGTCGACCGACGCATGATGA
>Ga0255052_10001490_pt1 | contig 17614 bp, 10 predicted proteins | sample JV7_2_21_MG_FD_188632 | JGI IMG/M metagenome (GOLD analysis project Ga0255052, IMG submission 188632) | Seawater microbial communities from Jervis Inlet, British Columbia, Canada - JV7_2_21 | ecosystem: Environmental > Aquatic > Marine > Inlet | place: Canada: British Columbia | collected...
GGCCCACGGTCAAGAAGAATACCCGAACAGAGCCCGCCCTCAGCGCAGTCGAACGGGCAACGACTGGGGCACTCTGCAAGCCGCGACCAATTATTACTATTCGGCCTCTCAGGGTGCACGATTTACCGTCGCGCCGGCCGGAGCGACCTCGGCTGGGCATTGTTGCTTCCGGACAAACGTGTTATCCTAACGTACCGAGAAGATGGAGTTCACCAACAGCAAGAGGGCCAACGAATTCGTCAAACCGACTTACCGTGACGGTTGGTCATTATGAGCCCGACAAGCTTGATATTCCCAGCCTACAACGCCTGGGGTTCGTAGCCGAGATTGCCCCATGACGCTTTCTGGACTGCTCGCAAATCCGGATTCCCCGGCTGAGCAGCGTCGGAAATCGTCCCCTCGGCGAGTTTCACCGTGCGTGGATCTTTCCATTTCCAGTGGTCGCTGTGACCGTCGGCGAATGAGAAATTCGTGCCGTCCCCATGGCGAACCGTCGGCCGGTCCCACCAACTTTCCCGGTCGTAGTGCACGGTCCAGCTATCGGGCGATATCCTGCCTTCGTCAATGAACACGAACCGCTCGCCGGGCCTCGTGATTTGATTTAGCCGCTTAATCATCAAGTCCTTCGTTCCCGGTATGCTCGTCGCGCCGTTCATGGCATCGACGATCGCATAAGTCAGGACTTCTCCGCGAATCCCGGTGGGACATCTGAAAATATCGACATCCTCACTGTACCTGTAGAGTATCCCGTCTTTGAGGTGTTCGCGCAGCTCTTCAGGGGTCCCTTCGACCTGCCAACGCGCGCCTATCCAGGCCGGCTCACGAGGCCGCGAGAAGAAGGTGCTGCCGTTGACTATCTTATCGTCATTCTCGTATGCGTACAATATCCACGCAAGGGTCAACTGCTTGACATTGCTCAAGCACGCGGCACGCTGTCCCTGCTCTCTGGCCCGATGAAGTGCCGGCATGAGGACCGCAAGCAATATCGCTATAATTGCAATTACCACCAAAAGCTCTATGAGCGTAAAGCCTTTTAATCTGCGCATGGTTTTTGCCCTTCTCTTTCAAAGAGAGTTCATCGATTTCACTGGTAGATTGTAACAGAAGCGGCTGTCCGAATGCAAGCAAAAGAGGGCTTCTATGGCCAGGCCCATTAGCCACAGAGAGCGCAGAGAACTCAGAGGAATAATCATTAGTCAATAATCAATATCGAAGATCCCGATCCATCGGGAGTCAATTGCAGGCGCCACAGAGGGCGGGCCGAAGTAGAAAGTAAAAAGGCAAAAGAACCGCAGATTTCACTGAGGGCAAGAAGAACGACAATTAACCACTAATAAACACTAATAAACACTAAATTGAAACCGCGGATTACGCGGATTTTTGTTTATCAGGAAGAAGGACCGTATCGAAGATCCCGATCCATCGGGAATCAATGGTCAATATAGGAACGATCCTGTTATCCTGTCGGACAACCTTTACAGATTTGTGTAGATTCGTGTGAATTAGTGGTTAACAATATCTCTGTAAATCCTGTTATCCTGTCCAAAGACTATTCCTTGTTCGGTATTCGATATTCAAGGCTTGTCTATCTTGAAATGGGTAAGCTGTTGCCCCTTCTCCCAAACATTGTACCGGCCACTTTTAATTCCCCCCCATTGTCAATTATGTCATGTGCCATGAGTTAGAACATCCATCACTTTCTTATCAAGGGGATCGGCAAGCTGCTTTGTCACCTTGCCTTGCCATCTTCGAGGCATTGAACCAAACGCTTTGCTTGTAAAAGAGTGTGCACCAACTTCCGACCAGAACGACGTCTTTCAGGACGCCCGCATTATTCAATCGCCTCAAGACTTCGATACACAATTCATACTGACTCTTTTCCACGCAGCGCAGTCCTCAGGAATTTGATCTGCTTTTTCAGCTCCGACAGCAGTTTCCGGTATTTGGCCCGGTATTTCTTGGCGTTCTCATACTTTTCGATTTCTTCATCAGAGAGTTTGCCTTTGTATATGAACCTTACCTTGCCCTTTTCCCGGACTTGAAGATAGTAATATTCATGGCCCTTGATTGTCTTTTTCACCAGGCTGCCTCTGGGCAGCTTGGCAAGCTCCCTCTCATAGTTCTTCTTCATCGCCAGTGAATTGGCAAGCTCTTCTTTTAGAACGCTCTTGATGACTTTCATTTCGCAGCCTCAGACAGGCAAGAACAGTTACCATACAACCTGCCGGATAATATACTTTGTATGGTAACCAGTGTCAAGTGTTACCATACAAATCGGCAATTCTTGGCAAATGAATGGTAACCGTCTGAACATGACTGCTAAGGATTTGTGTAGATTCGTGTGAATTAGTGGTTAACAATATCTCTGTAAATCCTGTTATCCTGTCCAAAGACTATTCCTTGTTCGGTATTCGATATTCAAGGCTTGTCTATCTTGAAATGGGTAAGCTGTTGCCCCTTTTCCCAAAAATTGTGCCGTATCTTAATTCCCCCCACCTTTAATTCTCCCAAAAAGGGGATGTCAAGTTGTATCTCCTTTTTCCAGGTCTGACCTCACCGTTCCTCAGATCACGGAGTCGATGATCATATCTTTGCTGAGCGCGATTTATGGAAGTCATGTTTGCATTATCGTCCATGAAGGCTTCCGGGATAACTCATTAACGACCTGAATGACCTGAATCCAGTGAAAAAGGGATTGGAAGGCAGGTTGAAATCAGCTATGATTGACGAGTTCTCGTACACAAAAGTCCAGGATGTCGTGACCAATAGCACGGCTGTGAGCATCGCACTTGCAGCCCTTTTCCAATCCAGCCCAGAACGTCAACTTCTCACTTTTTGCGGCCTCGCATCACGATAACTTCCCTTATACGCGATTTTAGCGATTCATAATATGGAATTATTTCGGCCCTGGTTTTGTGCATATCATGCTCGGTGAGATCCTTGTCCAGCGGGTTTCAGAGAGTCAGAGAAAGCGTGCCGTTGTCGGACGCCAATTGCAGCGTCTCGGCCTGATACGGATCGACCAGAAGAGTGACGGTAAGTCCGCGAGCCCTGGTGCTATATCTACTCATCAACACGTCACCCCGCCAACGTCTAATAATCCATGAATCCCCTCATCCATCGGGGCCAGTCTTCCGGTTGTACGCCGCCAGCTTTGGTCCATTTGTTGGCTGTATCGAACTGCATGTTCCACTTAAGCGTCCAAAGCTCCTTGAGTCCCATTCTCCTTACGGACCAATCCAGGAAAAGAGCATTCACATGCCTGTTGTGACGGTTTATGCAGGCGCCGGTTGACCATGGTGGGAAGTCCGACATGACAAGAATGTCGGGACTTATGCCATCGAGAAGCACGGGGATTCTAGCCCTGTTTTTGAGGGGGAAAATGTTGAGGCAGGGCTGGCGGCGGAAGCTATGATCCCGAGGAACAGAAGTATCAAACAACCTGGGTTGGAACAACCAGCGGTTGAATCCGTAGCTTCCGCGAAACCGCGGAGGTGGTTGAATAATCTCCCATGCTTCAAACGTTGATCCGTACTTGCCTTCAATCTGGTACGACCTCACACCTGAAGCACTGACTGAAACTCTGAAATGTCCTGGCGCATTGTCATCGTCGGCCGTCCTGACGGCCATAGGGCAGCAGGCTATACCTTCTGCCCTTATGTCTTGAAAGATGCTAGGTCTGTTCGGGTCACCCTCCGCAATGGAAGGCCCGCGCAGGAACCACAGCGCACCTCCCATTTTGTCGGGAAGCAGCCCCTGGCTATCCTCGGTATATAGGGCCAGTACCGATCCCCACTGTTTGAGGTTAGCTTGGCAAACGGCCGCCCTCGCTTGGTTTCTGGCTTTTCGGAGACTGGGCAGCAGAAGCGCCATCAGTAGCACAATGACGGCGATCACCACCAGGAGTTCAATCAAAGTAAAGCCGCTCACGAAAGCCGACCTTCTTCGGTCAGCAATGGTGTCTCCTGACGTAGCCTTTCTTTGCCATCTGCCGATCATGGCTCATACTCCTTCTTGCGACGGAGTACCTCGGTAGCTCAAAATCCTCTATTGGGCCGATTATACCTGCTCTTCCCCAGGAGATCAACTGCTTTCTCCGGCGCTGTCCCGACCGCATGAGACCGCTCGCGCTCGACATTGGACAAAGGAGGTGCTATACTGACATTCTGAGAGGTCCAGAATCTTAGAGGAAGGTTGCATAAGCACTCTGAAAGGAGACGAACATGAACAGAATACTATTGAGTTCAATTCTTGCTTTCGTTCTAAATTCGGTATCACACGGCACTCCACAAAGACCAGATATTATCTTACACAATGGCATAGTCTATAGACTTCACACCCCGTTACAGAACCGAACTTTGCCACTACGGGAACTACGTGGGGTACGTGGGGTCACCCATATAGGGAACTACGTGGGAACTACGTGGGGTCAGCCCTGGAAATAGTACTTAAGAGTTGATACTATATGTCACTAAGAGTGTGTTGTCGTGTATTATACTTGTTTCGTGTTGAGAAGAGTAATCGATTTGGTCTGTGGTTTCACCAAACTACTAATTCCAGGGCTGACCCCGGAGCCCCCAAGGATTTGTGTAGATTCGTGTGAATTAGTGGCTAACAATATCTCTGTAGATCCTGTCATCCTGTCCAAAGACTATTCCTCGTTCGGTATTCGATATTCAAGGCTTGTCTATCTTGAAATGGGTAAGCTGTTGCCCCTTTTCCCAAAAATTGTGCCGTACACTTTTAATTCCCCCGCTGTGTTATTCTAACATCCACCGACCAACGACTATTCGAAAAATGTACCGGACACTTCCAGTTCTCGGACACCTTCCTAGTGCGCGTGACAGGCTTTCACTCCTGCTGGGGTCAAAAAGGGGTCAGGAGCATTTTTGGCTTTTGCCCCCTAACTGTTGTTTTGATGGGTGACCCTGCGAAGCTCCCCCTCGGATCGCAGGTCACGGGGAATTTAAAGGGTGATCCTACGATGTCTCTCGTAGGGGCGGGTCTCTGTGCCCGCCCGTTCTCTGGAATGGCAATCCTGTTTCGAATCCAACGGGTGATGGAAGCTGAAAACCGATCAAAATCTCGCGGCCGTTTCCCGTCCAAAAAATCGGGCGGCCACGGGGAGCCGCCCCTACCCCGCGAACAACGATCGTCCCATGCAAAGGATTGGGTGTGATGAACGATAGACCTGATCCAAAGAATGAATGTTGATTTGGCTAGGATGCCATAAATACTAGTTTGATGTCTGACCCTTGAAGGCCGTCGACAGAATCAGACACAGATAACGGGATAAAGACGGATTTTGTTAAACTACGAAAGGCGCTAAACGTCGCGAAAAAGAACCACGGATTCTATTCACCGCGAATGAACGCGAATGAACACGAGGAAAAGATCAATAGCCAACTGAATTAGACACGGATTAACACTGGTTAACGCGGATTACACGGATTTATTGTGCCACAGAGGGCACAGAGGCCACAGAGAACGTAAGAAGGACAAAGTCAAAAGGCAAAAGAAAAGAGAACCTCAGATTGACGCTGATTAATACGGATTTCTATTCACCGCTGAGGCACCAACTTACACTTCGACATTGGATATTCCTTGTTCGATATTCGATATTCTACTGCTGTTTGCCTCCCGATTCCCTGCTGTCCTGGTCACTCATCCCTGTTATCCTGGTTTCCTATTCGCCTGTCTTATCCTGTCTCCTGTATGCTGTTCTTGTCATTTCTTCACTTCTTCTTGAACTCATTTTAGCTCAGCGCCATTATTTGGTGTCCCCGGAATTCAGCGATGAAAGGGTAGATGCGCGGATGAAGGAGGATAGAGGTCTTCAGAGACACGTGGCACAGATTGAAGCGTTGTTGCGTCAAAGGGAAAAGAAAGAAAGCTCATTTCATAAGGGCCCAATGGTCACCCCCAACCTAAATTGAACATGGAAATCACTCTGCTGAAGCTATCCTTCCGGTGCTTGGCAACACAATTCAGCCTTCTTTAATAGCTTTGCCAAATCTGAAGGTTGCCAAGTAGCCTGGCTAAGAGCTGACAGGGTTTGCCTGAGTTTGTCTTTGGAGAGTTTAGATATCTTCTCATTGTGAAAAACGAGAGCACTAGCAATGGCAGCATAGTACAGAGTCGTGGCGACATCTCGCATTTCCGGGGACTTGGCCCGACGCAAAAGGATCTTGCCTTGTTTTCTAATTTTGTGGAGGATACTAATGTCCGTCTCGGGGTGAAGTAGCAATGCTCGTAAGGAAACACCTTCCGTCAGGCCTGAAATATCACAGATAGAATCTAGATGCTTGGATATCAGTGGCTTGTCTTGACTACTGTTTGGCAAAGACTCTGCCAGCAGGTCCTCTAGCAATTCAGAACGCCGCAGATCAGGTCCTGCTTCCGGACCTGAATCACCTTCTTCTACGCACACCTTTAGAATATTATGCAGTATTTCTTTGTCCAAATCTGAGAATGATTTCTTCTTCATGGCGTTAGTAGTGGTACTCTTCCTGTCAGAGAGTTAATTCTCATACAGACAACCATACGAGACTATTTCAAAATCCTGCGCTTAATTCTGTAATATGTTTAGTAATTCTTCTATTTGCTCGGACGCTTAATTCTGTAATATGTTCAGTAATTCCTCTATTTGCTCGGACAGTGTAGGGCTACTTTCACCGAGTTTCCTCATATTGCATTCCAAAGCCTTTCTAAGGCGTCGTTTAACCGTGATCATCATATTAGATGCACGGGATTCATCTTTTATACTGTATTTTTTGCAGAGATCGGGCAGCGAAACGGGCTTTTTGCCACTAATAATGGGTAGAAGGACCCGAGCTTCAAAGACGCCCCAATAGTCTTCTCTATTATTGCGATAACATTCCCGTTTTACATCCAGAAGGACCTGTTCTAACATAACAGCAATCCAAGCATGATTGAAGCATTCCTCCGGTGAGGCTCCCGGTATTCTTGTGGGGACGCGAGATAGATCAAATTCATCCAATGCCAACATAGTACTGGGAGCTTTTCGTTTCTCTGCTGCCTCATATCGATGCTTGTCTGTGACATAGCGATTAAGAGCAGTCAGCAGAAAAGAGCGAAACTTACCTTTCTTTGGGTTTGCCTGTTGGAAAAGATGTCTTTCAAGAACGATCTCGGCAAAGAATCCCTGGGTCATATCCTTGGCTTTATCGTTGGAGTACCCTTTATGGCGCAGATAGCAATAGACTGGCTTCCAGTAGCGTTGCAGCAGATTATTGATAACCAAACGTTCACGTTCATCATTGGATGTCTTGGCGTTTAGTAGTTGAGTCCAACACGTCGTTTGGAACGCGTCATTGGTCCCCCCAATATCAGTGTATTCTTCTAAGCAGGCCATTCATGCACGGTGTTATGAAACCATGTTCTGGTTATTTAGCGGAAATTCACTATTTCTCCTTGCCACAAATTCCTCCCGCTTGCTCTCTATGAGTGCCGAGGAGAATTTTCTTTTCCCCGGCTTGTTGTCATAGCTGTGGTACAAAACGATCCGATTTCATTATACATAGCATTGATTGCATGATAAACGAGAAAGTGCGTTCCCAAGTACATACCAGCGCAATTTCTTAAAAAAATGTCAAACCCCCTCGGGATAGCGCGCAGGATTATGAAATGACTACGTATTTAGTATTGGCTACTCAAGGCCAAAGAATTTGTTGTGGAAGAACAAAAACTACAAAGGAGAATATAATGAGAACTCAAGAAAATATTACGTGGGCAACGAGACCTTTCATAATCCTGCGGACAATCCCTTTACTGATTGCAGTTTGCCTTGTCAGTTTTCCTGCCAAGGCACAATATGGTGGCGGTACAGGAGAACCCAACAACCCATACTTGATCTACACCGTCAAACAGATGAATGTTATTGGTTTGCATGAGGAAGATTGGGACAAGCACTTCAAGATCATGGATGATATTGATTTTTCTGTTTATGACGAAGCATCTTTTAACATCATCGGGACATATGGTGTGCCGTTCACCGGCGTCTTTGATGGTAACGGTCATGTGATCTCCAACTTTAGCATTTCAAGAAATTCCAGTCCAGTAGGCATGTTTGGGTGTGTTAATGATCTGAATGCTCAGATTAAAGACCTGGGTTTGATTGATCCGTTCATTGATGAGGAACATCGCCGCTACGTTGGCGCGCTGGTCGGTTCTCTAAGGGAGGGAACAGTATCAAGCTGCTATGTCAAGGGCGGTAGCGTATCCGGCGATCACTATGTAGGTGGACTGGTTGGAGAGAATCGAGGAACAATTGTAGATTGTAATTCGACAGCTAATGTTTCGGGGGATTATGGTGTTGGTGGCCTAGTGGGAGATAACAGAGCTTTTATCATCGGGTGCTGTTCGAGTGGAGACGTATCCGGTTGGTCCGTCATTGGGGGGTTATCAGGAGAAAACTATGGTACCGTTGTCGAATGCTATGCGACTGGCGCCGTATCAGGTATTAATAGTGGCGGATTGGTAGGTCTTAACCGCCCTGGTGCAACAATCAGAAGTTGCTATTCACATGGGGATACTTCAGGTCAGAGATATATAGGTGGGCTGGTCGGACGGGATAAAGGGAAGATTGTCACCTGCTATTCGATGGGTTTGGCTACTGGGACAACCTATGTAGGTGGATTGGTGGGACTAAGTGACGTCGGCCAGGTTTATAGTTCTTTGTGGGATGTTCAAACTAGTGGCCATACAGCTAGCGATGGCGGGTGGGGTAAGACGACGGCTGAAATGCAGAGAGCCAATACATTTGCGGGTTGGGGACGTGACGCTATCTGGACGATTAATGAGGGGGCTGATTATCCAAAGTTGGCTTGGCAGGATATACCCGGAAAGATCATCGCAACTCTCTATGGTGGTGGTAGCGGTGCAGAAGGCGATCCCTACCTGATCTATACCCCCGAGCAACTTGATGAGATTGGTGTTTATCCGGAAGATTGGGACAAGCACTTCCGACTAATAGCAGATCTGGATTTGGCAGGTCTAAATATAAATCCCATCGGACACTGGGCCTATTCCCATGATGATGAGGATGCCATACCCTTCGAAGGCACATTTGATGGGAACGGAAAGACTATCTCAAATCTCAGACGTAATGGCATATCAGGTGTTTTTGAGTACGTTGATGGGACGCACGCTGATATACGGGACCTTACTCTCACGGATCCTAATTTGCATGGGGGTTTTATTGGTTCACTGGTAGGGCGTCTCTATGGAGGAACCATCAGGGGCTGTATTGTCATCGGTGGTCATGTCAGTGGAAAAGATGGTGATTATTTATATACCAATGTGGGAGGATTGATTGGGGTAGTCAGAGACAGCGTCATCAAGAACTGTTTCTCAAGCGCCAGTGTTACTGGCAGTGATTATGTCGGCGGTTTGGTTGGTCAGAGTGCGGATAATACTATAATAATGAACTGTGAAGCAATTGGCACTGTTCAGGCGAGAAAAAAGGTCGGGGGTCTAGTTGGACTGTGTAAAGATGATACCCTGATAATGAATTGTGGAGCCACAGGAACCGTTCATGGGGACTCCGCAGTAGGGGGTCTGGTTGGATGCAGTGAAGCTACGGTAATTGCAGGTAGTTTTGCCTCTGGGAATGTCTCTGTTGGCAAAACTCAGATTGGTGGATTGGTAGGAGATGTCAGTTACTCTCGCATCATCTGCTGTTATGCGGCCGGAAATGTGTCAGGAGGTAATGGTGTAGCAGGCGGATTGGTAGGAGATATTTCGGCCTCCTACATTGCTGACAGCTATTCCACTGGCCAGGTTAGCGGAGAGTATGCAGGCGGATTCTCAGGTGATGACTGGGCCCGAACATACAATTGTTTTTGGGATATTGAGTCCAGCCAGATGTCGACGAGTGGTCTCGGCACTGGTTTGACCACGAATGAGATACAGGATCCGAATACTTTCACTGGCCCTGGTTGGGATTTTGTGGGTGAATCCGCTAATGGTCCAAGCGATATATGGGTCATGCCTGAAACGGGTAGCTATCCAATCCTGACGTGGCAGGTGTCGCCTTTACCCCCACTGCCGACCTTCTCAGCAGGAACGGGCGAGCCAAACGATCCCTTTGTTGTCAGGACGCCTGAAGAACTCAATAGCATCGGCCACAATCCAAGGTTGATGTCGTCACATTTCAAGCTGGCGAACGATATTGATCTTGCCGGAGTCAACTTCTTCCTCATGGGCAGCGAGGGTTATCCGTTCCGCGGAGTGTTTGACGGTAATGGACATGCAATATGGAACTTCTCCCACGAAGCAAGCCGAAAATACAGCAACTATGTTGGCTTATTCAGATATATACGTGACTCGAAAGCAGAAATCAGAAACCTCGTGCTAAGCCACTCGTACGTTGTGAACGAGGTTGACCTAACCCCAACGGACGAAGATTACGTTGGCTCGCTCGTCGGTCTGCTCTATGAAGGGACTGTTGTCAAATGCCACGTAGAGGATAGCGAGGTGTCTGTAAAAGAGTCCGACTATGTAGGGGGGCTGATCGGCTACAACAGGTACGGCTTAATTGAAGCGTGCAGCTCAACAGCTACTATGACGGGCGGCAGTGATTTGGGCGGTCTTCTTGGATGTAATCGTAGCGGTATAGTTATTGACTGCCATTCGTTGAACAGCGTTGTTAAAGGTTATTTGCGCGTGGGTGGTTTAGCAGGCAGTAACTGGGCCTGTATTGTGGACTGCAGTTCGTCAGGCAACGTCTCTGGGTGGCATACCATTGGCGGACTGTCGGGATGGAATCTTAACACCATTGTAACATCTTGCTCGTATGGTGATACAGAGGGGTCCCTGTCTGTGGGCGGACTGGTGGGAGAGAATCTTGGCCGTATCTCACACTGCTATGCTCGAGGAGTCGTGTCTGGAGGCGAGTACATCGGCGGTTTGGTTGGCGACAACACCTATCGTCCGAGAATTTCTGGTTCGATTGTCACGTCCTATTCGACGGGATTTGTTTCCGGAAAAGGTAATGTTGCCGGCCTCGCGTACAAGAGTGACACTAGCGCCACAACGGGTGAGGATTGTTTCTGGGACATTCAAACCAGCGGCCAGACAACTAACGACGGCGCTGTCGGTAAGACCACAGCCGAAATGCAAACTGCCAGTACATTCCTTGGTGCAGGCTGGGATTTCGTGGACGAGATCGAAAACGGAACCGAAGATATCTGGTGGATTGACAAAGGCCAGGATTATCCAAGATTGTGGTGGGAACTGATCGAAGATGATTCTGTGGTGAGGTGAATCATCAGGTTGTGGGCTGCTCTTTTGAGGAGTCCTGTAAGAAAGTCAAAGCAGACTGGAGTAAGAAAGAACTCGGCTTCGACGATTGTGTGTATGACAAATTGGACGGTTAGGAAATTCTCCAAGCCAATACTGAAGGGAAGATCATGAGGATTGGATTAAGGAGATAACAAAGCTTAACAGCAAAAATCGTCTGCATACTTATAGGCTGAATTCATCTGCTCCTATATCGACCCTGCCTCCGATTATGCGAGAATCGCCGTCAATGTCTGTTTCGCCGTCCTCAGCGGTGTAATTTGGATCACCCGCGTTTACACACGGCGAACCCGACAACAAATGATAATCACCTTCGCTACTGGCCACAAACATTGGATTAACACTGATGTTACCGGCATCACCTACACCGCCTGTCCAGCCCTGGATGCAACTGTAGTTCACGACCAGGATTCCTTGGTTGGCTTCGTTGTGAATCTGCGCCGACTGGTCTATGCCACCAGCATCACTGTTGTACCACAGAATACAATTGGTCAAAGTCAATTCGGCATCCCATTCGTTGAATGTGCCGCCCCCTTGAGAGGTCGCGGAGTTGTCGCTGAACGTGCAGTTAATAGCTGTTGCGATGGCGTCGTCGTTACGCATCCCGGCGCCGACATTTGCCTGGTTTCCGTTGAAGATACAGTTCATCAACAATGTTGGGTTACTTGTTCCATGGTTGTATATCCCACCGCCACTATTCGCCCGGTTTCCCCTGAAGACGCAGTTCGTCACCTTTGCGGTACTGTCACGGTTATTGGCAATCCCACCCCCTCGGCCTCCTCCGTCGTTTCCAGTGAAAGTACAGTTTGTGACTGTCGGATTACTCTTGGTGAAGTTGTACATGCCGCCACCGAGTGCAATACCCGAGTTTTCGCTGAATACACAGTTCCTATACGTCGGGCTGCTCTCATAGTTGCAAACCCCACCGCCGTTTCCTGCTGTGTTCCCCGTGAAAATACAGTCGGTCACGGTCAGCGTGGGACCGCTGAGATGGTTGTGCATCCCGCCGCCACATATTGATGCCGAGTTGCCCATGAAAGTACAGTCGGTTAGCGTTGGATTTCCGCGTACGTTACATATTCCACCGCCGGACTCTCCTGCCGAATTCTCGATGAACGTGCAGCCGGTCAGCGTTGGATTACAGCTTTCGGTCGCATTGAACATCGCTCCGCCACCGTGCCCTGCCCAGTTCTTGCTGAACATACAGTCAATCAGCATTGGGCTGCCGACATGGTTATACACTCCACCGCCATAGAATCCCGCTGCTGCGTTACCACTAAAGGCGCAATTGGTCAGAGTAGAGTTGCCGTACACGCTATACATCGCCCCACCCCGGTCTCCCGCCGAGTTGTTGCTGAATGTGCAGTTTGCCAACGCCGGACTACCCCGGCCAATCCACATTCCGCCACCTACCTTTGCTATCGAGCTTGACTGGGGGTCACCGTTGGCATTTCCGGCGGCGATTGTGAAACCATCCAGCAATGCCGTTGCATCGCTGTCGCTACCGGTCACAACGTGGTAGCTGTTCTCAGCTCTTGTAGGTTCAAAAAACAAGTCACAAGGGTCAGCCACCTCGACATCATCACTGTTCAGATCGCCGCTCAGTATAGTCTTGTACTGTTCGATGTTCCGTGCATCTTGATTGGCCGCGTTGACACCAGCATATCCCCCCTTTACACTAACGCCGCTTTTGAGCTTGAACGTCGCTGTCTGGTCACCTAGCGTTTGGGCAGCACCCTGGTCGGGTTTATACGTTCCCATAGCTACCCTTATCTCATCCCCATCCTTAGCCGATCCCAGAGCATCCTGGAGATAGACATAGGCATTGACCCACGATGAGCCATTGTTTGCAGCCGTGGCACCTGCATCTACGTAAACAATTCTCTTTCTGAGATTTGTTGTTACTGGAGTCTCATCGATAATAGCAGATTCTTCTTTAAGTATTTCAACCTCTCGTTGTAGCGATTCATATTCCTGTCGAAGCGCTCGAATGGCGGCTCGTACATCTGTTTCCTTGCGCCCTTCCAGGACCATCCGTTCCAGATCATCCCATTTGTCTTTGATGGAATCGGCCTCGGCCTGTGCCAATTCTACCGATCGTCGCTGGATCTCCAGTTCTTCCTGGGCAGCATTCACCTTTACCCGTGAGACGATGATCTGAGAAAACGCAAAAAGGCCACCGCCCAGTAAAACTAACAGAATGACAACACCTATACAGACCTTTTGCCAATGTTTACGTACTTTCTTACGCAGGAAATAAAACGTAGTCGCCGAATGAGCGGAAAGCGGTTCTCCCTGTAGATAATTCTTAATATCATCTGCCAAGTCACCGGCAGAAAGGTAACGGTTATCGGGATCACGCGACAGGACCTTGAGAAACAGGGCCTCAAGTTCGCTGTTAATATCTCTCTTAATCTGCCGAGGTCTCTTAACCTCTTCATTGGCAATTCTTTCGAGGACCTCAAACCGCGTTCCGGATAAATCGTGCGGAGACTCGCCAGTCAATAACCGATAAAGTATGATCCCCAAGCTATACACGTCCGTACGCATATCGATCTGCTTAAGATCTCCCCGGGCCTGTTCCGGGGCCATATATGCAAGAGTTCCCGCAATTTCTCCATCAATAGAGACCTGCATATCTGAATCATCACTGAGAAACGATTTGGCCAGACCAAAATCCAGGACATGTGGTTCGCCGTCTTCCGTCACAAGGATATTGGACGGCTTTAGATCTCTGTGGATAATGCCTTTCATATGCGCATGATGCATAGCCCTGCAGATCCGACCCATGAGTTCCAGAATTTGTATTCTGGTGAGATGATTGCCTTCCACGAAAATATCCAGAGGATGTCCCTCGATGTACTCCATCACATAATAGAAATGACCTTGATGTAGTCCGCTGTCATAGACCTTGGCAATACGTGGGTGATCCAGCCGGGCCGTCAACTCTACTTCGCGGGAAAATCTGGCCTGAGCCTTGGCAGAACCAAGATACGATTGTAACATCAGCTTCAGAGCCACCTTCCGATTGGTGCTTAACTGAGTGGCGAGCCACACGGAGCCCATACCGCCTGATCCCAGCCGGCCTGTGATCTCATAGCCAGGGATATCCTGGCGTTGTGCATCTGGAGCTATATCACCGGGATGAGCTTCTTCAGGGGATGTTTCAGTTTCACTAATGAAGATCTCTTGGGCTAATGGTTTATTGGGAGTACTTGAGAGGTCTTTATCCTCATTATGAGAAGATGATCTGGCTAAAAGGGCCACCTTGTAGGGTCCGACTTGCCTTGATTCACCTAACCTTAAGACGATTTCCTCTTGGCCTATACGTAAAGCATAACCTCTCTCCGCCAGAGTATCCTCAATATGCTGGCATTTGACCAACGTTTCCTCTCGTCTAATCTCCAGGTATGCCATAGAGTTTTATCCCTATTGTCTTCTTAGAAGAAAAAAACATCTTAATCAATTATACACAATATTGATTGCAAATCAAATCACAGGCATCCCATAGAAGAACAGATTTGAGAGAACTCTTTAAGAACAGCGGGCTCTGAGTTACACTAATGTCACCAAGAGATTAGGAGTAGCTCATGAAACCCGCTAAACATAAATATACCATTCTCCAACAAAGGTCAGAGGGTCGGGTTTAATTCTTGCACTCGTGCGTTTGTAGAATCGCTGTTGGAGCTTCAAGGGACCTTTCCTTATTCCTTTAGTTCGCTACAAATGAAATCGTGGGCAAAATGCGACAGTTTCACCTGATCACAAAATATTGCCGCCGGCGGCAAAAAGGATAGCGTACAGCGTGCGGGTAGCGGCTAGGAGAAGAGTTCTCAGAGGTCGAGAGACAGAATCTGGCTTCGGTTGGGGCGTGTTTGAAGAGCTTCTTGGACAGGACGCTGTGATTGATCATTGTCCCTGCTGGAGTCTACCCCGTACTTTGAGACGGGGCAGGGATGACAATACTATTAATTATTTCCCTGCCCCTCTGTGCCCTCCAAGAATCCGCGTAATCCGTGAAATCCGCGGTTGCTTTGCCTTTTTACTTTGTCCTTTTCACTTTCTCAGTGGTTCTTCTTCCTTTTGACTTTGTCCCTTTTACCTTCTTTCTGCCCTCAGTGAAATCCGTGAAATCCGTGTCCAAGTCAGTTGGTTATTGATCTTTTCTCCGCGTTAATCCGCGAAATCCGCGGTTCTCCTTCCGTTTAGCTTTGTCCTTTTTCTACCTGACTCACAACATTTTGCCGGCGGCGGCAATATTGAGTTGGTTCTATCTTGACAATCGAATTCGCCAGACGTCTGGCGAATTGAACTGGAGTCAATACGTCGGGTTACTATCTGTCACACATATCCAAAAGTGACTGTGTCTAACTCTGATGTGTCGAATCAATCGGGCCATGGTTTCTCCGAGAGAAGACTGTGCAAAATGCTCCCATGTTACTTGGCTCAAAAGATTCCGCCGACGTCGGCGGAATTGAGTTGGAGTCAATTGGCATGAGTAAATATATCCCTCAATTCTTCGTGGTGACAGGGAGAGGTGTGAAGGCCGGGAAAATAGAGGATAAGACGGTGTGACGAATCGCATCGCTATAGATTACGGCGAGAATCTGGGCGTTCATTTCGTGCCAGGGGGCAGTTCGCGAATACGCAGCTTGCGGAATCTGGCTTTGCTCTGATCATATCCTTCACCGCCGGGGTGGATTTGAAGACACAGCGTGCCCTCCTGAGGAATCCCCTTGGTGGACGCAGCGGTGTGCTGATAATCCGTTACCTGTGTCTTGTTGACCCATACTTTGATCCGAGCCGGTTCTCCCTGGCAAGATATCTTGATGTGGTTCCAGGCCCCTTTCTTGAAGTGTTTGATACCTTCAGGACTTCGATGGACGGCTCCTTGGGTCCAGGGGCAATAGATGCCTCCAATGTCACCACCGTCCCGATAGTCAATTGTCACCTGGTGGCTCTTTCCATGAGGTCCAACACGCAGAAAAATGCCACTGTCGAAGGGCCAATCTACCTGGGTCTCGCACTCAAACTCAAAGTCTTTGAACTTGCGGAAGGTCGTCAGGAACCCTCCCTTGCCGGGTGGATCCTGGACACCGACGATCGCCCCATCTTCCACGTACCATCTTCCGGCAACGCCATGCCCCGGCAGCGAATCGTGCCGCTTCCACCCGGTTAGCGACTGGCCATCAAAGAGGGACTCTCCCCCCTTCGGCGCAAACCGCTTCAGGCGAATAGAGCGAAACCGAATGGTCATAGGAGGTCCCGCATGAAGCTGAAGCGCCAGAACGCCACTGTCCGCGGCCTTGGCCTTCTCATTGTCGATGAGCATCATTGTGGGTACGTCGTTTAGCGTCTGAGTCAACGTGTTTCCCCTGGCGGTGATGACGTAGTCGTTCCAGCCGTCCCGATTGACCGCCTCTGCAACTGCCGCGTCGCTGCTGATCTTGTCGACGACAACGCTTTTTCCAGGACCTCGCTCGACCTTGTCGCCCCGATTCACCATGACCCCCCGGGCCCGCTCCTCGTATAGGATACCTGTATATCGATTGTTGGCGTCAATGTCGGCCTGGTAGCCGCCAACAACCCACTTGCCATGATCACGGCTGCGATACTGAACACCGGAGTTGCCACCTTCGATCTTCCAGGACAGCCTGAGCTCAAAATCGCAAAGCAGTCCCTGACGCCAGATCAGAAAGGTGTTCCCCCGTGTCGGGTTCTCTGGAGTTGTTCGTCCCGCGATGGCGCCATCAACAACGGACCATAACTTGGGATTACCGTCCCACCCGGTGAGTGTCTTACCATCAAAGAGCTGCACGAATCCTGCCTCACGCTCCTCAGCGGTGAGTGTGTTGACTTGCACAGCCAATGCAGTTGAGGCAAGAACGAGAATGACTGTAAGCATGCCGATAAGTTGTACATTACGCATTGATTGGACTCCTTCTTCCATAGGGTTTCATGGTCTACACCATGCTAAACGAAAAAGTACTCGTTAGCCGGGATTTCCCATATATCTTTATAAACGGCAGACCTTCACGCTGCGACCGCAATAATACCACAACAGCGGTTCCATTTCAACTCTTGCGTTAGCGAGAGAACGAGACAGCGCAGCAATGTCACCGCCTGAACCTCTCAGGCTCAGGGCGTGTGCCCAGTACTGGCTGTGGTAGTGAGTACTCATCTCGCAACACAACTGTCCCATTAACTTCTAAGTGAATTGTTGTAACCCAAATAGATGTAATAGGTTGCGAGAGAGAACAATGGGGATCGATTTCAACTTGCCCTTGTACTT
>Ga0255052_10001491_pt1 | contig 17607 bp, 17 predicted proteins | sample JV7_2_21_MG_FD_188632 | JGI IMG/M metagenome (GOLD analysis project Ga0255052, IMG submission 188632) | Seawater microbial communities from Jervis Inlet, British Columbia, Canada - JV7_2_21 | ecosystem: Environmental > Aquatic > Marine > Inlet | place: Canada: British Columbia | collected...
GTCAGCACGGGCGTCGCCACCGTGGAGTCCACGGCAAGGAGCGCGCCTATACCGTGCGCGATTTCTGCGGCGCCTGCAATATCGATGACGTCCCAGGTAGGGTTAGTGGGTGTCTCTATCCATACGAGCTTCGTCTCGCCCGTCTTCATCGTATTTGCCAGGGCATCAGGATCAGTTGCGTCAAAAAGATCCAGGCCCAGACCCCAGTCGTCGCAGAACCTGGTCATCCAGTTGCGCAGGCCCCAATACATGACTTTCGGCGCGACAATGTGATCCCCCGGCTTAAGGGACTGCACCACGGCCATCGCCGCCGCCATTCCCGAACTGAATAGCAGCGCAGCAGCTGCTCCTTCCAGTTCACACAACACTGTCTCGGCGACGTTGTAAGTCGGGTTTTCGTCGCGCCCGTAACTGTTTCCGGGAACCAGCAATTCATAATTCTCGTCGCGAAGGTATGTCGACGACAGATGGATGGCAGGAGTCACTCCTCCTGTAGCCGAATCGATCTGACGCAGGGCCTGGGCGCTGATGGTCTCGGGGGCGAGGTCGCTTTTCTTACGCATGCGGCTTGTCTCCTGGGCTGGTCAACATTTTCCCTTGCTGTACGCTCATTGAACTTTTCCAATCTTGCTACAATCGAACGTAAGTATTCGTGCATGACAGTGGCAGGACGGTTTGCATGAAAGCCAAAGAACAACACCGTAGTTTAGCTCACACCGTGATCAGCTGGGCGGCACTTCCAGTGCTCGGTGCCATAGCGATATTTTTTCCCGGCTGGGCGGCTCAAGGTCAAACAGGTTCTGAGATATCGTCGAGCAACTCACAATCGAGTGCTGCCGATTCGCATACACATATGTCGGAGGCGCTGCGGTCTTCCGTAAAGAAGGTCGTCGTATTACCGACGCCGACTCCTGCTAACGAAGCCGTGACCGGAACCTATGACAAAGTTACTCCAGGCCTTGTCGGTGGAATGGACGCGGGTTCGAGAATCGGAACCGTTACGAAAGAGGTTGGCCCGGTCAACGTAAATTTCCCGATTCCAGGACTGCAGATTCCCGGTGCGATATTCGGTGGGTTATCAGGGGCAGCGAAGCAAGAGATTCAGGACTTTCGGGACGAACTGACTGACGATCTCAAGAAGGCGTCAAATCAGCCGCTGACCAACGACGGACTTGCATTGGATGTCTACCGTGGCCTGCAGCGCATACCGGGCCTCGATTCCAGGTTGTATGCGCCGACCACGCCGGTTCCAGAGGATACGGATGCAATTTTATACGTAAGTTTCAATGACGTAGCGATCGACGTTCAGGGCAAAGAAGCGATCCTGACCACCTCAGCAGGGGTGACGTTACGTCGCCTGAGTGACCAGGAGGACTTGTACGAGAGGGTGATCCATTATCAGGACAGGGATACGCTCGAGAACTGGACCAAAAACGAGAACGCGCTATGGCATGACTATTCCAACTTTGCACGACATTATCTTGGACGTGAGATATCGGCCGAGGTCTTCGGCAGGGTCCAGCTCAAGCACGAGCTGCGACCGAAGAAATCGGACACAGTAAGCCCGGTTAAGAAAAACGAGTGGCGAGGCGTCAGCAAATCAACGAGCCCGACCCTTGCCTGGGAATTAACGCCGCTTGGCGGCGATTCCTATGGTTCGTGGGCAAATACGATCAGCGAGGCAAACATTTTTTACGACGTAGAAATTTATGATGCGAATCAGCTCGTTTATGTCGAGAAGCAGGTCCCGGACCCCCATCACATGCTCGAATTTGAAATCGAAGCATGCAAAACATACAGATGGTCTGTGCGACCGTCTTATCACGTCGGCGGTGAAATCAAGTTTGGCCAGTGGATGAGATTCGACCCGCAAATCGACACTGAAGCCGAAACAGACGCTGAAACCGCAACCGTGGATGGAATGGTTGGCAAGAAAGCATCAACCGCCGCTGCCTATATCCAGGACTTCGCGATTCTGGAAATCAAGTGTGGTCGCAGGTAATGGCATCAAAGTAAGTACACAAGCTGGTCTCAGGTCTTTAAGCGACAGTTACGGAGAGAAACGGGGAAGCCGCGCGATGAAGATTGTTGTTCGGGTGTGAGCCTACAAACCTGCCCAGTTATTGACCTCCTGCATTAACGCGTCCACAGTTTCCGGTCTGTCTTCACCCGGCAGGTCCTGATCAACTTCATACCCCGTTTTTATGAGGCACCAGGAAAGGTTCCGATAAGACGGTCTGAATCCTTCGACTTCGGCCGGATCGATGCTGATGGTCTGCCCCAGGATGACGGGTGTCAGTTCATCGCGCATGTAGATACAGTCAAAGCTGAATATGCGCCATGCATCATCGCGTCTCTCGGCCCGATAGATGAAACGTCCGTGGGCGGAGAGAATCAGATCGATACCGTCTATTACCCTGGGAATATCAATTATGGCCGTGAGGCTCGCAACGGCGCGGTTACTCGCCAATGTTACGAGAATCGGCGCCAGGCGATGCTTGGCGAACATCCCCCGCTTCGCCATATCAATGGAACCGGTGACGAAGTCGGGTCCACTGCCGTTGAACCAGCTTAGTCTGACCCTTGAGTCCGGATGGAAGCAGTCACGCATAGTTTCCCATTTGGCCATGTCGCGGCTTTCGCGTTCGCGCAGGATAAGCTGTGTAATTGCCGTGATATCGGCGCTGTCCCGTACGAATTCATGTAATTCAGTACTCATGGCTTGTTCCTCTAAAGTGCGTGGTGTATCAATTATTCGATGGATGCTGCGCTCTATACTGATTATAGAACCGCCACTTCGTCATTGGGTCGATGAGCATAAGCAATATTGTTATCGCAACGAGTTTCGTCTGGCTGCTCGTGTCGTTCTGGAACAGAAACGATCTACCACAGAATATTGATTACGTTCCGGAGATTCTCAACGAACCCTTGCAGAGAGCCACCAGGAAACCGTCATTCGACGCGCACTACAACGGCGTCAATTACCTGATTGAGCCTGAGTTCGAATATGACCTGTACGGCATGATCGTCTCCTATCGACATCATGACGGAGACCGCATCCATCTGTTGGCGAACGACCATCTCAACATGCTTGATGTGTGTGTGATCTGGGGCGAGAACACAAGCAACAGCCGGCTGCGCAAGATCGATTTCTGGAACGGAATCTTCACCTGCAACGTCAAGACAAGGGATCAGGAAGCATGGGATGCGTTCGACATGTACAAGTTGTCGAACAATCACCTGATATCGGACGACGACTTCCTGCGTGACAGGGTGCGAGATATCCAGGTCGGCGATCAAATACGCGTCCGTGGCTACCTCGCGAGCTATAGCAGCAAAAAGGGCGGAAGGCGCGGCACCAGCACGACACGACAGGACACCGGGGACGGGGCATGCGAGACATTGTTTGTCGAGCAGTTCGAAATTATTGAGCCGGCTACAAGTTATTGGCGGCTGTCCATGTATCTCTCTCTTTTGATGTTATTTGTCGGTATTTTTGTTCACCTTAAACGACCGTATCGACCTTATCAGGAAGCCTGATCGTCCTTTTTGGCCGCAGCGATTACCTTCGCAGGAGCACGACCGGAATGTCACGTTCGGTGTCTTTCTGATAGTTGTCGTAGTCAGGGTAGATGTCCGTAAACCTGGGCCACAAACGAGTTTTCTCCTCCGGGCTTGCGGTGGAGGCGACGACAGCTATGACCTCCTTCTCGATCTGCACGCTCGCATTCGGATTGTTCTGCAGGTTTCGATACCAGGACGGATGATCGGGAGACCCTGCAAACGAGGCCACAATGGCAAAGCCGTTACCCTCTTCGATGTACAGCAACGGGACGGTTCGAGGTTTGCCGCTTGTTCGTCCGGTGGTAGTCAGGAGAAGTGTCGGCACCTTGCCCAGGTTGGCGAAGATCTTGCTGCCGGTTAATTGATACATTGTTTTGTGCACTTTGCCGAAAACCTTGATCATGTAACGTGCGACTGGGGACATGGGCTCTCCTCATTCATTTCAGGTTGGGCATCTTCACGCGGCTGACTAATTGATCAGGTCATGGTGACCTTGCCAGTAGCTCCCTTAGTTCGGCGACTTCCGCTTCCAGCTTGCTGATTCTCTGTTCGAGGTCAGACGAGCTGAGCCGCGGGGAAAACTCGCGGGCAGGTGATACCCGTGCCTCGCTGGCGCGTGCTTCAACTTTTATTGGTCCGGAGAAAAGGTGCATGTACTCTGCGTCCTTCCGCCCCGGTGTCCGCGGCAGCTTCACGACCGCTGGTTTGCCCTGCCATTCGATCAGCGTGCGGAGTGCGTCCACGACAGCAGCATTATCGGCGAAGGTATGCAGCCGACCGCTCCGCGCCCTTAGTTCCCCGGGAGTCTGCGGACCGCGCAACAACAGCAGACAGACAATGGCGAGCTGCGGCGGGTCAAACTGATAATCGCTGTAGCGTGTATTGCAGAAGCGTTGAATGTATTTCTCAACGCGACTCTTGAAATTTTCTTCCACGCGAACAAGTGTCTTGGCTTCCAGGTCTCGGATGGTGCGCTGTACCTCACCTTGCTGCAGGGACATCATCGGGCTGCGGCTCGATTTTTGGTTGCAGGCGTTGGTCAGAGCATTAAGAGTCAGTGGATACTGATCCGGCGTGACGATGGATTTCTCGATCAGACAGCCGATCACGCGGGCTTCGTTTGCAGTCAAGTTCAGTGACAAAATCGGACCTCTTTGAAATCATTGGGTACGGACCGGTTCGGTGGCTATTCCCTTACCTCGAGAATCTCGATATCCGAATCATCCGCCTGTTCTAGTAGCTTATAGGAAAGCGCGTGTATAGCGCCGCGTTCGAATCACAATTCGTGCTCATTGTGACCCTCTTGAGGAAATCAGAATTTTTAGAAGGACATTTCCGTGTCGTTTTCGGGTCCGAAATCCATCTGAAAAATGTCGATATTTGAAGCATGCCGTTCCAGAAATGGCCAGGCAACGACTTGACTTCAGCTCGATAGTCAAGTTAACTCGACTAAAGATTCAAAGCCATCACCGCACTCAGCGAGGGGACAACTTATGGAAGTCACTGTTGCGGCCACACAAATGCATTGCACCTGGGACATCGAAGCGAATGTCGAAAGGGCGGAGTCTCTCGTGCACGAGGCTGCGGATGCCGGCGCGCGGATTATTCTGATTCAGGAGTTGTTCGAGACACCCTACTTCTGCATCGATGAGCAACACGAGCACTTCGAGCTTGCGCACACGCTCGAGGAGCAACCCACCATTAAGCGCATGCAGAAAATCGCAATGGAACGTGAGCTCGTGCTCCCGGTGTCGTTCTTCGAAAAAGCCGGTTTGACGCACTACAACGCCATCGCGATCATCGACGCGGACGGCAGCATCATCGGCCATTACCGCAAGAGCCACATCCCGGGCTTCCCTCTGTATGAGGAGAAGTTTTATTTCAGTCCGGGCGATACCGGCTTTCGCGTATTCGACACCCGCTACGGTTGCATCGGTGTTGCGATCTGCTGGGACCAGTGGTTTCCGGAGGCTGCAAGAGCGATGGTTTTGCAGGGTGCAGAAATGCTCTTTTACCCGACTGCGATCGGCAGTGAGCTGCACGACCCTGATCTCGACAGCAAGGATCACTGGCAGATCGTGATGCGCGGACACGCCGCCGCAAACATCGTCCCGGTCATTGCGTCGAATCGCATCGGCGAGGAGCAGAGCAATGGCGCGTCGTTGCAGTTCTATGGCTCATCATTTATCTCAGATCACCTCGGCGCGATGGTCGAAGAGGCTGATCGGGATAGCCAGACAGTCCTGACACACAAATTCGATCTCGACGCGATTCGCAAGTACCGGCGTGACTGGGGTGTATTCCGCGACCGCCGTCCGGACTTGTATAAACCGCTACTGACTCTGGACGGGCAGCAAACGTCTCCGGACATTTAGTCGATGCGAATCGAAAACCTCTCACGATTCATCGTTTTCTCGGTGATCGGTTCTGTGGCGCTGATGCCCCTTCTCGTCCTGCCGGCGATGATCGGCGTCCTCGTCGATCAGGCAAACCTGTCGGAATCCATGGCCGGATGGTCTGCCTCGCTCAATTTCATTGGTGCCGCGGCTATCGGCTTGCTGATGTCACTTCGCATACATCACCTGAATCTCAGGCAGGTCGGCACACTCGCCCTCGCGCTGGCATTTCTTGCGGGTCTAGCCGCGGCTTTTACTGCCGGGCCAACGATCACGTTTCTTGTCGTCAGGACAATTGGTGGCGTGGTGCTGGGTGCCGCATACATTGCTGCGGCATCTTCTTTTGCACGGTACGACGGCTATGAACGCGGATTCGGTGTATTCGTTACCTTGCAGTTCATCATCAGCGGTATGGGTTTGTATATCGTGCCGGTGTTCTCCGCAGAACTCGGGGCGCGTGGCCTGTTCTTCGCTTTTGCGGCGCTCGATCTGGTGGCGTTAACGCTCGCGAGATACCTGCCTGATGAGGTCGCAGCCGGCGAACGGAATGACAAGTCAAAGTCGGAATTGCACGTGTTATTTACATTGGCGGCAATCCTCGCAATCGCCGGCTTCGCCTTGTTTGAAGCAGCCAATAACGTACAGTTTACGTATATAGAGCGATTTGGCGTTTCACTGAATATATCGGAACACCAGATCGGCATGTCGCTGCTGGTCGCCTCGCTTGCCGGCATTCCTGGTGCTTTCACAATTGTCGTCATCGGCCATCGCTTTGGAACGATCAGGCCGCTGACACTGGGAATCGCGATCTCGATCTCGGGCATGTTGATCCTGCTCAGCTCCAAAACCTATTTGTGGTACTTCATCGGCGGGTGTTTCATGGGGTTCTCCTGGGCCTACTGCCTTCCTTATATACAGTCACTGCTGGCGTCCCTTGACCGGAAAGGCAGTGCAATCGCTGCCGGCACCTCGTTTTCGACCCTTGGCAGTGCCCTAGGCCCCGGGGCCGCCGCGCTCGTCGTAACCGGGGGCAAGTACGGAAATGTTTTCATGTTATCCATAGCTTTGTTTGTCATTACTTTCGTGTGCTTTGTGTATGCCGCCCGGCATCGCAAGGCAGAACAATTTGGGGAAACGAATGATCACTAACGGCCATCTGGAGGATCCACGGGATCAGGGGTTTTTCATGCCCGGTGAGTGGGCGGAGCACGCTTGTTGCTGGATGGCCTGGCCCGCTCGCGAAAGTCTCTGGCCGGACATAAATGCGGCGGACCAGGACTACGCGAATGTCGCGAACACCATTGCGCGATTCGAGCCAGTAAAGATGCTTGTCGCGGCGCACAGACTTGAAAGCGCAAAGGCATTGCTTGGCGAAAACGTCGAGATCATCGAAATGCGAATCGACGATTCCTGGGCGCGTGACTCGGGCCCGAATTTTCTGGTCGGCGGCGATTCGCTTGCGGGTTCCACCTGGACGTTCAACGCATGGGGCCAAAAGTACGACCCCTATGATCAGGATGCGCTTATGGGCGCGAGGATTCTGGAGCGCGTTGGTGCGCGGCAATACACGAGCCCGCTCGTAGCTGAAGGCGGCGGGATTACCGTCGACGGCGAAGGGACCGTCATCACGACCGAGTCCTGTTTCCTGAACGAAAACCGCAATCCCGGGCTGAGTCGCGAGGACGTCGAGGCCGAGCTCTGTCGCACGCTTGGTGCGGAGAAAGTCATCTGGATACCGGGTGACCCGGACGAAACAGAAACCGACGGCCACATCGACGGAATTGCAGCTTTCATCGAGCCCGGACGCGTACTTGTCGAAATCAACCGGGACCAGACACATCCGCATGCTGTGGTGGGGGCGTCGAACTCCGAGGCGCTTAAAGACCAGGTCGATGCGATGGGTCGAAAGCTCGAACTCGAGTTTATTCAGGAAGGCATTTACGACTCGTACATCAACTCCTATCTTGCTAACGGCGCAGTGATCGTGCCGGGTTACGGAGATGATCGCGATGCAGAAGCGGTCGAAACCTATCAGTCCATCTATCCGGACCGGGAAGTCGTGCAGGTTCGCATCGATCACATCGCGCCAGGTGGAGGTGGCATTCACTGCATCACACAACAGCAGCCTGAGCTGTCCGACTAGACGGCTATGTCGAACCGGCAGAAGATCGGCCTGCGCAAAGCGCCGACGGCAACCCGAAAGCCGGGCAGGGAACGGAGACAGCGCTTACTGAATGCAGCTTATGAGTTGTTATGCGAAGAAGCCGTGGAGGATATTTCCTTTCGCGATATCGCGAAACGCGCGGGTGTGCCGGAAGGTTCCGCTTACCATTTTTTCGCAAACCGCTTCGATATATTTTCTGCGCTCGCAAATACGCTGAGTGATCTGTTCATTGAGGCCCATCAAAAGCCCGTGCCGAAAGCCAGCCGCAAGACCTGGCAGGATCTTGCCGGGCATCTCGTTGATGTCGGCGCGCGTGTGTATGCCGAGAACCCTCCTGCGAGGCAATTACTGATCGGGGGAAAGACACCGCCGGAGGTCAAGCAGGCTGACAGGATCAACGACCGGGCGGTCGGCAACGTCATGCACGAAGTATTCTCATCTTACTTCGAGATACCCGATACGGACGCTGTGCGCGACGCGTTTTATTATTTCATCGAGATTACCGACCTGATATTTACGCTGTCGGTGATCGAACACGGAGACATATCAGCCGCGATGCTCGATGAGGCAAAACGCGCCGGCACAGCCTACCTGAGCACCTACATTCACGAGTGACGTGCCGGCCGGGCGCCACAGTGCTACTGGCTGTCTTCTGTAAAGTGCCTGTCGCTCATCGGCGACTGTCTTCTGAACTCAGGACTGTGACAGACGTCGCGTTTTGCCGGACCCAAATCGCTACCATCGAAAGGCGGCTATTCCGTAAATCGACGGGTAGCCTACTGGCGTCGGGCATCATGAAAACACGAATCTTTCGCGCAGCATTGGCTTGTCTACTGATCGCAGGATCCCTCGCGGGCTGCGATGTACAGACCTATGACGATGCCGTCGCAGCCGCAGGAGGGCCTCCGCCGCCACCACCGCCGCCACCGCCACCGCCGCCACCGCCGGGAGGTTTCGGGCCAAACTTCTCGGAAATTCAGGCTGCTGTCTTTACGCCTACATGTGCGACGGCGAATTGTCATGCCGGGGCAAACCCGCGAGGCGGCTTGAACCTGGAAGCGGCAAACAGCTATGCGATGTTGTACCAAATGCCAAGCACCGCGAACGCCGGCATCATGCGCGTAGAACCTCTTAGCGCAGCTAACAGCTATCTGATTCAGAAGCTCGAGGGCAATGGCGTAGCAGTTATGCCGCCGCCACCTGGTGCTCCGCTGCCACAGGCTGACATTGACGTTATCAGAGCATGGATCGACAACGGCGCGATAGATGATACGCCGCCACCGCCGCCGGCCACACCGATTCGGGTTCAATCGCTGTTTCCGATGCCTGGCGCAGTGGTCACGACTGCGCCAACGCAGATTACGGCTAGCTTCGATCGCAATCCCGACCCTGCAACCGTAGACGTTAATTCGTTCACTCTGACGGCGAGCGGCAATGATGGTACGTTTGGCGATGCCCTCGATGTCCAAATCGCGGCGGCGGTGCCACCATCAGTACCGGTCGCAAATCCGCAGACCGCAATTTTCGACCTAACCGGTATCGTGCTGGCTAACGATACCTACAGAGTTACGCTTTCCGGATCTCTGCCATCCCCGATCATGGATATGAATGGCAATATGCTGGACGGAGAGAATTTGGGCGGCGCGCTGTCAGGCGACGGAATCGCAGGCGGCGATTATTTAACGGACTTCATCGTCAATGTGCCTCCCGTGCTCCTGCCTACTTTGAATTCGATTCAGACGCTCGTGTTTACGCCATTGTGTGCAAGCTGTCATTCCGGCGCGGTGCCTTCTGGTGGAATGGATCTCAGCAGCGAGGCCGTGAGTCGTGCGAATCTCGTGAATGTTCTCAGCAATGGAAATCCACTCATACCACGGGTTGACCCGACGAATCCTGGGGGCAGCTACATGATTATGAAGCTCGAGGCGAACGGCGTAGCAGTTATGCCGCCGCCACCTGGTGCTCCGCTGCCACAGGCTGACATTGACGTTATCCGTCTTTGGATTACGAACAACGTGCCATAGTCGAGCAGTAGCGCCGTCATCCTGATTTGTACCAGGCCCGCAGCAAGCGGGCCTTTTCTTTTGCCTGAATGCGCAATCATCGTTCCAATGAGGTAGCATTCGCGACCGGTTATGCACGCATTCAAGGGGACTTCCTTGTTGAGAATAAGATCAAAAGTGTTACTGCTTGCCGTTTTCGTCGCAGGTTGTGCGTCAGTGACGGCGAATCTTCCGCCGATCACTGATGAACCCACCGGAGCTCGATATAAGGGCAGAATCGTCTGGCACGACTTGTTGACGAATACGCCAGCCGAGTCACGGGAGTTCTACGGCAAGCTGTTTGGCTGGGAGTTCGAGAAACCCGGCATCGATATCGGCTTTGGCAACGAAAGCACTTACATGCTGATCCGCCACAACGGCAATCTGATCGGTGGCATGGTGGACGTCAACTCGCTTGATCGCGAGGTAAATATTTCACAGTGGGTTACCGTGATGTCAGTCGCTGACATCAATGCGGCAGTCGAGCGTGTTGTTGCAGATGGTGGTGAAGTATTGACGCAGCCCACCGAAGTTGGTTCCCGTGGAACCCTTGCTGTTGTTGCCGGCCCGGATCGCGCCCTTTTTGCAATGATCCAGACAAAGGATGGGGATCCCGCCGAAGTTCAGACTGCCCACAACGAGTGGTTGTGGAATGAGCTGTGGACTGATGATGTTGAAAGTGCCACTTCTTTTTATCAGCAGGTCATCGGATTTGATCGGGAAGATCATCCGGTTCCGGATACGGACCTTACATACCGGGTTTTGAAGGCTGACAAGAAACCGCGCGTCGGCATACTTGCCAATCCGTTCGAAGGCGAACGCCCCGTGTGGGTTAATTACATTCGGGTTGAAGACCCCAAAGCTATTACCACTCAAGTTGAGAAACTTGGCGGAAGAATAATCGTAGAGGCGCAACCTAGAGCCATAGGCGGACAGGTGGCATTCATTGCCGGACCATCGGGCGCCGGTGTCGCCTTACAAACCTGGCCGCTTGATTAGGGAGCACAAGAGAATGAAAAACAACATCACTCGCTTACTCAGGACAGTCTTGTTGGCAGCGATCTGCGCGGGGCTAACATCCTGTGAACCTCCGCAGGTTTACGGCAGTGTCGGATACAGCTCATACAGTGGTGGCGGATACCACGGCGGTGGTGGTTATGGGACCAGTGTCAGGGTCGGTGGCCGGATTTACTGACGCCAAATCAGGCGGCATCGCTTTCCCAATGATCTGAAGCCGGTACCTCGACAAGCTGCACTGGATTGCTGAATATGATTACGCCGTCCTCGATCGGACCACGGGTCAGTTTCTTATCGAGGTCGTAACTTTGGGTATTGATCCAGGGATCCCGGTCCCCCTGTTTCGGGAACTTTGGCATCATTCGCTGCATGTAGCCGGATGAAAAACTGGTGATCCAGGGCCGCGCCGGCATATCCTTCTCTTCGTCGCGCAAGCGTGGCGTGCACTGACGTAATCCGGACTCGTCCATGTGCTTGATCAGGCGGCACGCGTATTCTGCCGTAAGATCTGCACGCAGGGTCCAGGATGCATTGATGTAACCAAAGGTCGTGACCAGGTTTGGTACGTCGGAATACATCATCGCCTTGTAGCTGAAGGACCTGGAAAAATCGACCGGCTGAGCGTCAACGATGAACTCCGTACCGCCGAGTAAAACCAGCTTGAGCCCCGTTGCTGTAATGATGATGTCGGCTTCAAGTTCCTCGCCCGATTCCAGGAGAAGCCCTTTCTCAGTAAAGGTATCGATATGATCCGTGACGACAGAAGCTTTTCCCGATCTGATCGAGTGGAAAAGATCGCTGTTGGGAACAAGGCAGAGCCGTTGGTCCCAGGGATTGTAGCGGGGTGTGAAATGGGTCTCGACATCGTAGTTGGGCCCCAGTTCCTTTCGTACCCAGTCAAGCAGCATATTCTTGACCTTCTCCGGATCGTCCCTGGTGCGACGGTATACCGCTTGCTGCCACCTGATGTTTTTCCATCGCGTGATCGCGTAGGCAACCTTGTCCGGTAACACCTTGCGCAGGAAATTTGCGATGACATCTTTTTCCTGGCGGGAGACCACATATGTCGGTGAGCGTTGCACCATCACGACATGCTCAGCATCCTCGGCCATGGCCGGTATCAGTGTCACGGCCGTTGCGCCGGACCCGATTACAACGACTTTCTTATCTCGATAGTCCAGATCCTCCGGCCACTCCTGGGGATGAATGATCTGGCCCGCGAAGCGTTCCCGGCCTTTGAATTCCGGTGTGTATCCTTCTGCGTAACTGTAATAGCCCGAGCACATCAGGAGAAAGTTACAGCGAACGACTACGGACTTATCAGAACCCTTACGCCCGGCTTCGATCGTCCATTCGGCATCGTCGCTCGACCATGTTGCTTTCTTTACGAGATGGCCATATCGAATGTGTTCGTCGATGTTGTTCTCAGTCGCCGTCTCTTTCAGGTACTTTAGGATTGATGGCCCGTCGGCGATCGCTTTCGACTCGCGCCAAGGTTTAAAGCTGTATCCCAGCGTATGCATATCGCTGTCTGAGCGGATGCCCGGATAGCGGAAGAGGTCCCAGGTGCCACCCATTGTGTCGCGGCCTTCGAGGATGATGAAGCTTTTGCCCGGGCATTTGTCCCGCAGGTGACTGGCCGCACCGATGCCGGAAAGTCCTGCCCCAACAATCACAACATCGAAATACTCGGTCGTCACGTTTGAATTCCCTTTTTTTCGACGCACGTCTACATTGTGCGTCGATCGGGATTTATCTTAGCAAGTTCTTGCGGGACAGCGCGAGGGAGGATGACAGGACCGACAGCAACTCAAGGCAAAAGTACGTTGCCCAGGTTCTAGTTGTCGGTTTCGCCGTATTTTTTGAATTGGAGTTCTTTTGCCTGGCCAATCCAGTCATCGTGTTCAATACGGCCTTTGAACTCTTTCAGCTCTGAGTTGATTCGCGCGATTTCGACCGGGCCGAATGCAGCGATTTGCCGATAATGATAGACGCCGAGACTGTGTAATGTCTCCTCAAAGACTTTGCCGATGCCAACGATTTCCGTTAAGTCGTCCGGGTCGCCGTGGGGTCCTTCGAGCCCGAAATGAGGCGGCGCAGCAGATTGATGTGAGCTGCCGTTTTTCGCATCCTTGTCCTGGCGTTGCATATCCACCCAGTTTTTTTCTATATCACCCAACTTGAATCGCATCGTCTCCGATTCTTTTTCAGATTGTTCATACTGAGTGCGATATCGGCGGGCATCTTCTTCGTATTGCTTGCGACTGCTTTCCATCGATTTCAGGCAATGCGCCAATTCACTGTTCTGTTCTTTCAGCGCTTCCATCTCGGTAAGGTCTCGCTGCAGTGCTTCTGTTTCTCTGCTCGCCACAGTGGCCGCCTGTCTGAGTTCTGCGTTTTCGGCTTCCAAAGCGATACTCCTCCGCTCAATCGCATCGAGGTTTTCCAGCCGGGATTGTGCCGTTTCCAGGATGTTGTTGACGGATTCGTGCTCCGCTTTGGTTGCCATCAGTAAGTTTCGGAGAGACTCGTTTTCCGACTTGGCGTCGTCGTTTCGCCGTTCCAGCACCTTACGTTGATCGAACGAGCTTTCGAGCTGGCCCTTGTAGAACTCACCTGCCTTGGTGAACTCTGACTGCTGTTCGAGAACCTGCTGCTTCGCGGCGTTGACCAGGTTTTGACTCCTGGTGACCTTATCCTTGAGCTCGTCTCGCTCTTCACTGAGGATAAACACGTCCTTTGTAAGCGTATTCGTTTTTTCGCGCAGGGACTCAATTTCTGTTCGGGTCCTGGCAGCCGCCTGCATGTGCTTCTGCGTGTTGGCCTGCTCGGCCTCAACCGATGTTTTCAGGGACTCGTTTTCGACGACCAGCTTGTCTCTCTGGCGAACGGCATTATTGAAGCGCTTCCGCCAGTCCTCACCCATTTGGTTGAGACTTCGACTGCTCAACGTGGATCGGATCAACCAGCCAATAATGCCGCCGCCGACGGCGGCTGCCACCAGATATAGTCCCAATTGAAGATCCAAACCACTCATCTGCAGGCCCGCGTTAGATGAGGCCAAGATATACAGGATGCAAGGGGTTGCCGAGGTTACAGGTCACAAAATTCAGGCGTCTCCCGAATGGGCCACTCGCTGCCGGAATCCAATACAGGGCTTGACTTTAACGTTAGTTTTCAGTAATTTCTGTTATGACAGAAATAACTGAAAAGGAAGTTCGACATGATCATCACTGTGACATATGTCATTTATCTGCTAATCAGCCTGATCGTTACTGTCTGGGTCGCCCGGACCCTGAGCACGAACGGCTATCTGTTCCTGGTCGATGGGTTTAACGGCGACGAGGCACTGGCGCGATCGGTCAATCACTTGCTGGTGGTCGGTTTCTACCTCATCAATATGGGTTATGTCTCATTGGCACTCCGATTCGGTGTCAAACCGACGAACCTCTCCGAGGCAATTGAGGTACTAAGCACCAAGATTGGCCTTGTTCTGCTGGTGCTCGGCGTCATGCACTTTTTCAACATGAAGGTCATCAACACATTTCGAGAGCGGCTCATGCGACGCGCCAACAGAAGGCCGGCAACAGCCTGATTCGAGCTCGATATGGCCCTGGATTACGAACGAACCAGAAAGGTCATCTATCTGGTAGCCGGTATCCTGCCGGCTACCGCCTTCGGCGTTTTTTCCTTACTGGCGATCATGGTGCCACCGCTTCTACTTTGGACCGCAGCCGCCTGGTGCGGTATTGCCGGCTTGATTCGGGCCTTCAATCGCAAGCCTAACTGTGAAATTCATGGCAAGACGGCATTGATGTTGCTTTGTGGATTTATAGCTATGATCCCCGTTACGACAGCCTTATTAATCGCCTCACCGACTGAATTCAGATGGACGAAGGATTACATGTATGTCCTGGCTGTTCTGGGATCAATCGGTCCGTTGCTTGTTTCAGCGCACTATCTGTTTTTTCAAGCTGCCGTATTGATCGGATCATGGATATCGACGCTCGTGCCCGCAAATCATTATATTGTTATCGGCTTCGACGAGAATGACTCAGAGCGCGTCTGACTTGACAACCATCATCTTGTCGATCTGCATGTCTTCCATCGTGTACGGGATGCCGCCAACGCCAAGGCCGGACTCCCGAAGCCCGGCGAAAGGCATCACATCATCACGAAATGCGGAGTGGTCGTTGATCATGACGGCCGATGCGTCCAGCTGCCTGAATAACTGCATCGCCTGATCATTGTCTTTGCTAAATACGGCAGCCTGAAATGCGACTGGCAGGGAATTGGCCTGGTCGACTGCGCTTGCGATATCGTCATAGGCATATACACAGACCACGGGGCCGAAAATCTCCATCGTGCTTACGCGGGCATCCGCGGGCGGCTTCAACAATACGGTTGGCGCGTAGCATGTCTCGGAAAACTTTTTCCCGCCGCAGAGCAGTTCCGCGCCTGATGCCACGGCTTCGTCTACCCACTCGGCGACTCGATCGACCTCGGCAGTTCGAATTAGCGGTCCAACCTCGGTTGCCGCGTCTTCCGGCGCGCCCACAACAAGTTGCTCCGCACGCTCCGCGAGCGCTGCGGCGAATGCGGCCGCGTCGTTGGTCGGAGCGAACACTCTTTGCACCGAAACGCAGACCTGGCCGGCGTGATAGAAACCACCCTTGAGTATTGACGGCAGGGCAAGCTCTCTGTCGTAAGGGTCTGCCAGTATTACAGGGGCGGCGCCGCCATGCTCGAGAGCGCAGCGTGTGCCGGGCGACAATTTCGAGCGAAGCATCCAGCCAACACGGGCGCTGCCAATGAAGCTGAAGAATCCGACGCGTGCATCGGTGACTAATTTTTCGGCCGTTTCAATGTCATCAGCGACGATGGCCTGGCACCACGCGTCGGGTAAGCCTGCCTCGCGGAGAATTTCAACGAAGCGCAGGCACGACAGCGGCGTGTCAGCAGCCGGCTTTACGATGACAGGGCAGCCGCTTGCGACGGCTGGCCCGACCTGATGAATGATCAGGTTCAAGGGATGATTGAACGCACTTACTGCTACGACGACGCCAATTGGTTCTTTCTGTGTAAACGCGAGCCGGCCTGTCGTCGCTTTGGTCGTGCCTATTGGAATGACGGAGCCGGGATGGGCACGAAGTGTCTCCGCACACAAACGCAATCCATCGATGGCGCGGAGAACTTCGACCTTCGAATCCGCATAGGGCTTGCCGCCTTCACCCGCGGCCAGCAAGGTCAGCTCGTCAACTTGTTCGGCCATGATCACCGCAGCGTTGCTCAGAATCTCAACCCGTTCGGGAATCGAAAGCCAGCTGCTTCTATCCCGAAATAGTCCGTACGCGACAGACATTGCTTCCTCAACATGATCTGGTCCCGCCGTTTCGACCTGGTCGAGTTCCCGACCATCAAACGGAGAGGCGACGGTAAGTGTGCCGGTCGCCGGTTTGTCGCTCTCTATCATTAGCTGACGCATGAGTACTCTCTGATCAATTAGTCGTTCAGGTGTTCGGCTACGTAATCGTGATCATACGTCGTGATCTCATGGAGGTTGCTCCAGGGATCGCTGAAATATAAGGAGTACGCCAGATTGTGATCGGTCACTCGAAGTTTGAGGTTGTGGCTTTCCAGATGAGCTTTCCAGGCCAGGAACTCCTCGCCAGTAGCACCGAACGCGATGGCAGAGGTGTCCGGGTGGTCTTCTCGTTCAAACAAAGCTAAATGAACGTTGCCTTCCTGGTTCTCCAGCGTCAGGGGTCCGTTTTCGACCGCCCAGACCATGAATTTATCCACGCACCTGAAGCCCAGAATTTCTTGATACCACTGTTCTGCGTCGCCCCAATTGGCGACATAAACGTGTACGTGGTCGATGCCATTGAGTTTCGGTGTCATTTCTTCTCCTGTAAGTTCGCAAATTCCGGCTCTGTGTATCGTTGAGTTATGTGTTGGGGGCAGTTCCAGTCAAACGCGACAACGTCGATGAACACGACCCGCTCGACTTGCGCTTTGTAACCAGGGAGATCCACTGCCGCAAGGTCAGGCGCAGCGACTGTAGCGGCGTCCCCGACACGCATGCGCCCGAGAATCTTCAGGCGTTTCCGATTCGGATAATCCATCAAAATCAAAGAGCAGCGATCGTTGACTGAAACATTTCCAACACTGACCAGCTGCGTGTTGCCACGGAAGTCTGCATAGGCAATTCGATTGGGATCGAGCACCCTCAAAAATCCGGCAGGTCCACCTCTGTGTTGCACGTACGGCCAACCTGTCTCGCCGATCGTAGCCAGATAAAACGTATCGCGCTGCGCGATGTAGTCGGACTCTCGAGCACCCAGTTGATCATTGGGCCCGGCGATTGTCTGCATCCGTTGATTACGGGCTAGCGATCCATAATGCTCCTGAGCAGCCCTGACGC
>Ga0255052_10001492_pt1 | contig 17602 bp, 9 predicted proteins | sample JV7_2_21_MG_FD_188632 | JGI IMG/M metagenome (GOLD analysis project Ga0255052, IMG submission 188632) | Seawater microbial communities from Jervis Inlet, British Columbia, Canada - JV7_2_21 | ecosystem: Environmental > Aquatic > Marine > Inlet | place: Canada: British Columbia | collected...
TTGGGTGAGTGACTGTTGGGTGTTTTTGATATGCGCTAAATGCACCAGAACGCATCCAAGGGCTTCATTCAAGCATGTTCGTGCGACAACAGCATCAAAGTATCGCTCAATTTCGGTGTTAGTAGTTTTCTCATTTTGTTCTTCCTTTCTTTTGGGTAATAGGTTTTTGGGTTGAATTATCGTGTATCGATGTCATCTTTCAATCAGGCGCCGACAGCACAGAGATTCCCTTCTCTGCGCCGTCGACACCCTTTGTAGCTGCAACTGGAAGAACACCCTCTTCTTTCAGGCGGCATGCATTGTCAAAATCGTATTCCTCTGCCTCCGACTCCTACTCCTGCGGAGGTGGAGGCACACAAGGAACTGCCAATGCAACGCGCTCCATAGTTGTCTCCGGTGACCCAGCGGCAAACGGTTCCTGGTCCAGATCCGGAAAATCGTCATGGTCTGCATCTTGTTCCAGCATATAATAGGCTCCGGAACTGGATCCGAGTTACTATAGTGCCGTAATTCTCAGCAAACTTCTAGAAACAGGGATCCAATGTGGTATCAACCAGATTCACATAACCCTGGGCCTTGTTGTTGGTGCCGCAGACCTTGACCTTCAAGCCCTTGTACTTGAGGCCCTGTATGACAGTGTTATCGAAAGACGTTGGGGTCACAAACCCAAAACGCGAGGACTCGCCGCCCAATTCAATGTCATAGTTGGTATTTAATGAGGCTGCATTGTTCATCAGGATGTTGTTATTGGATCCGTCAAAAGCCAGGTAGCCCCATGCACCGCCAACTGCATTGTTTTGATAGACCATCCAACCGGTGGCTGGGGTTTCTGCCATACGGACCTCTCCTGAGATACTGAAGCCCCGTGGGGTACAGAGTAGCAAGCCAATACCACAGCCCTGCATCGTGTTGCCAGACATATCCCCTCGCTCGCCTCCTACCCACAGTCCGGTGCCGGTGAGGGCGCCCGAGAGCCAGTTGTCTTGAATGCTGACATCATTGCCATTAATGACCACAATCACGTGGCCCGTAGTTTGAATCGCGTTACCCCTTAGAAGCGCACTGTCGCCGTGCTCAACCAGGACGCCATTTGTGTGGCCCGTGATCTGGTTATCAATGATCTGTACATCCGAGGCGTTCTCGATCACGATGCCCGCGTTGGCGGGGGCGACATTGGGATCCACCGGAATCTGAATGGTCAGGTTCTCGATGCGCGCGCCGTCAACTCCTATGATATGGAGAGCCGCCTTCACGCCCTCTTCGACCGATGAGTTGGCGCTCTCCAGAATGGCGCCATCCTCTCCGACAATTGAAACCGTGATGTCCACCATGACCGTGCCGGAAATCTGGTGAAGACCTGCTGCCAGGACCACTTCGCCGCCGGGGCCTGCTTCGGCAATGGCGGCAGCCAGTTGATCGACAGATCCAGCAGGTACGACAACGGCTGCCGCATGGGTACCAAGAACAGATACGGCGCACAGCACGATCATTAAGAGGTTTCTCCGAGTTTTGTATCGCATTTCATTTTCCTTTCGTTAGAACTCCGCACATGGCGGTTATAGGTTACAGTTTGTCTGTGTCGTCTAATCAAAGATTTGATGTACGCGTGACAAAATTACCAGAATGGTTGACTTGAGTTTGCCTTCATGTTGGTCCTCCAAAGAGCCATTATTATTGGTTTTCTCCTTTTGCTTTGGTGTTAGATTCTCTCCGTACAATTGCTGTTACAGAATTGCAGAATTGCTTCAAGACCAGTCCATAAACCCACATCCTCCTTTCCAATGCGTTCTGCCCACAAGACAACATATAGTATGGGGACGTATCGTGTGTCAGTTATCGAATACACCCTCTCCCGGTTCCTGGCTTGTCTGCGACTCAAGAAATCCCGACGCCCTGGCGCGCTTGACAAGATCGACCAGATTGTCGACACCAAGTTTGCGCATGCTGGCGGCGCGATGTCCTTCGACGGTTCTTATCGAACGGCTGAGCAAATGGGCTATTTCCTTGTTTGCCTTGCCGTCGAGGACCAGTTTCAATACTCTCATCTCGCTACGGGTCAAGTCTTTGCCCAGATGGGTATCACGGAGTTCGCCATTTTCTTGCAGTATAGATTTGACCCTCTGCAGAAAGTTCTTTCTGTCCAGAGGTTTCTCGATAACATCCACAGCTCCGGCCTTGATGCATTCGACAGCGGCGGGTATGTCGCCGCAGCCGGCCACAATCACGACGGGTACCCAAGGGATCAGTAGCTTGGCGCGCCTCAATAGTTCGATGCCGTCCATCTCGGGCAATCTCAGGTCAGTGATGAGCAGATCGCACTCTTGTGAACCCAAATGCTCCAGGCAGTCAGCCGCACTGGCAAAACAACTCACTTTCAAACCGACCTGTTCGAGCGTTTCGGCGATCACCTGTCGCACGCTCGGTTCGTCATCAACAAAGAAAACGTTGTAGTCCTTATCATTTCTCATTGCTGCTATTCCAGGGTCTCATATATCTATCGGCAAGTGCAATCCAAGGATGCCTAGGGCTGACAGTTTTTCAAGCTGCCAGCCCTCAGCGGTCAGCCCAGAGTTCAAGTTCTGAGTTTAAGTTTGAGTTTTAAGTTTTAGGTTTTAGGTGTTATGTGGCTCACTGAGATTCAGAACATTAAACACAACACCTAACACCTAAAACTGAATCTATGGTTTCACTGCGCGGTTGTAGACGCGAACATCGTCGATCAAGCCGGACCAATAAGTTCCCGACGCCGCGTTATTGCCGGCGCCGATATATAGGCCCATACCTCGGACATCCAAACCCTCTTGTGTGTCCTCAGCCACCGCAACGTCGTCAACAAAAAGCGTCCTGTGCAAACCATCCCACACAAAGCCAATCTGGTGCCAGTTGCCATCAGTGATGACCACCTGAGACAACAAGGAATCCGCAGACCCGCCGGTACCTTTAAGCTCGGTGATCAATCTTCCCTCGGCATCCACCATGAGCCAATTGGCACCCATCGTTTCGGAGATAACTGCTTGGTTGGGCGCGCCACCCTTGACCCAGGCGAAAACACTGAAGGGCCACTCCGCTGATTTCAGAACCGAGCCCGTAATGATGTAATCATCCACCCCATCCAACTGAATTGCACCACCAACCGCACCGCCAGCAGGCTGCCAGACCGGGCTGCCCAAGGCATAGCCATCGTTGCCGTCAACACTATCGTGAGCAGTAATGCCCTCTGCTTCGTCCATTGCCCAGTGAGCTATGAGCGTGCGGTCTATCGGTTCAATATACTGCGTGAGGATCGCAAGATCATGAACGTCGACGATGCCATCACCAAGGGGCGCCGGGGCGATGTCATATAACGAATTATCTGTTGTGCCCCAGTGGTCCAGCAGTTCGTAGATATCCAACGTGTCAACAGCACCGTCTCCATTGAAATCCACGATCGGAGTAGCTTCTACCTGCCATATATCATAGGCACCCGGAGCGTTAACAGGCCTGCGGGTAAAGTAAAGAGTTGAGCTATTCACCGCAAAGGTTAAGAAATGTTCGTTGTCAGCAGAGTTGACAGCGTCGAATCTCACGGGTATACCCCAAGGATCTATAGTGGTGGTGCGTCTAGTTACAAAGATATCGCCACCCGGTCCTCTGGAGAAGAAGAGTGACAAACCATCAGGTGCTATATGCGGAGACAGCTCCCAGGCCCCCGTATTGACAAGTGGGCCGAGATTTACAGGCAAACTCCAAGGATGATTCTTGGTTTGACGTGTGGTTACGTAGAGATCGGAGGCTCCAGATCCCTCTGGTCTTTCAGAGGTAAAGTAGAAAGACAGCCCATCCGTAGAGATCGAGGGCTGACCGTCCCATGCTGCACTGTTGACTGCCGGACCGAGGTTCACTGGATCATCCCATGGACCCTCCTTTGTTGCTCGTGTGGACACCCATAAATCGCCACCGCCATGCCCATTGGAGCTTGGCCCACAGGCAGTTCGATAGCCTGGCCAATCCTCACCAAAATACAAACTCAGTCCGTCGGCAGAAATACACGGAGAAGCTTCTGGCCCGGCGGTGTTAACAGGAGTGTCGAGTTTAACTGGTTCAGACCACGGTTCCATTATTGTGGAGCGTTTTGACATCCATATATCCTGGAAACATGCATTGGAACCGGCCGGCCTCTGAGAAGCGAAGTAAAGCTCCAGACCGTCGGGTGAGATGTTTGGAAAGCCATCAAATGAGTCACTGTTTATACTCGGCACTTTGGTCGGCTCGCCAAATGTGAAATCTGCCTTCGCAATGCTCCCGGATAGACTCGAAATAAAAATAACAGTGATGAACACCTTTAGAATTTTCATGATTCTAACTCCTTCAGTTGAAACTAATCTTAACTACTCTTTACATCAATACAGAGTACACGATTCAAGAGCCCTTCTTGTGTTCGTGTTGTCCTTTCTGTGACAATTTACTTGTTGCTCTCATCCAGCTCTTGTAGTTTCGCTCTCCATCTGGCTGCAAGTTCCGGTTTGCCGTTGCGCTCGTTCTGTTTGATAATATCTTCTACGAGATCTCTGTAAGAGGGAACCTCATCCGGAAAACGCTCCATCAGCTTTTCCGCGTGAGGGGCCAGGAGTTCTGCTCGATCATACAGTGTGTTGACGTAGCACCGCTTGAGCCACCAGAACACCTCGTAGCCCACATGATGATCTTCGCTCGTCACCAAAGCATCGAACTGTCCGAGATCAGATTCGGCTTTTTCACGTTCATCGAGGGACATGAAGGCCAAGCTTCGCCGTAGATAATTCTCCGGATGAAATGGATCGGCCACGATTGATCTGGTCATCCTCTGAATTTCGCAGGTGACAATTCCTTTCTCAGATACCGCATGCCCCAGAGCCTCGCAGGTAGAAAGATTCGGATCTATCTCCATAATCCAGACATCACGATTGGCGCCGATGGCCAGCCTGGAACCATCGGGTGAGCGGACGATTTCATCAACCGGATAGGCAAGGACCTCGTATAGCCTCTTGTGTTGCGTGTCAAGAATGAAGGGACCGATTTTGAGAGGACCGTACCCGGTTGTGAAGCACAATTCTCTGCCGTCGGGGGACGGGCTTATCCTCAGACTTTGCGATGGCCAGGGAGAAAGACATTCGTACAGCAGGGATCCAGAAGAAATATCCACCATCTTTATCCGAGTACCTGCCTCATAGGTGATCCAGTTCTCCGCTTCGCGAATAACGAAATCACTATAGAACTTCATCACTTTTTGTGGGACCGGATCAGGATCTTTGATGTTAATCGAACGTACCTCTGCCCCGGGCCAACTGGTCGAGAAGTAGAGACGTTGGGAGTCCTTTGACCACTGGGGGTAGACTCCCCGCCCCAATTCCCGAGCCTGCCCCCCCTCAGCCGGAACGATGAACAAATTGCGATCGTTGTCCGGATATGCTATGTACTTACCGTCTGGGGACCAGGCCGGTGTGCCGCCGAAGGTCCTCGCCACGAGACGTTCTTCGCCGGACTTGACGTCGATTATCTTGAGCCCTGGTGCGTCGGGAACGGTGGAGACAGTCTCTCGGACCGCTCGTTGCAAGCCTCCATACACTCCCGCCCACCCACAGAGGAGTCGTTTGCCATCCGCTGACCAGGCATATGGGACCAGCCCTTGCCTTTGCGTTTCAAGACGTGTTGCCTTGCTCTCGATAGATTGATAACATTGAGCAACTCTATCCATCCGCGCAAAGGGAGCTTTTTCGGCGATATCTGTCGGTACGGTGAATGTTTCGCCTGCATCCAAAATGCTGAATACATGTGAGGCAGAGAATCTGTCGAAATTCATGCCCCACTGATGGCTTGTTTGAACGATTGATCGATACTCGCGCCGGGCTTCGGCAAAGTCCTTTAGCGCCAGCAAAGAGGTAAAGATGCGAAAGGGATGCCAGAACTCTTGCGGTTCTAGTTCGGCCAGGCGCCGTGCGTCTTCCAACGCTGAATCATAATCGCCCATATCTTCATAGGTTCTGTACCGCTGGTCGTAGGTTTCTGCAAGCTCTGTTCTGCCCTCACACAATTCGATTGCCCGAGCATGGTCCACAAGGGCTTCCTCGAACCGACCCGACTCCCGCCGCAAGACGGCACGAATTGCATAGCCCAGGAAATCCGCCGGACGCAGGGCAATCAGCGTTGCCACATCCTCGACCATCTTTTGATCCTGGCCCATAGTATAGTGGATCAGCACGCGAGCCTTGCGGGACGGATAGTGGCCCGGGTCGAGCACAAGGGCGCGATCCAGCCATTGCAGCGCCTTCTGGCGATCAGGAGAGATCATGGCTCGCAATGAGTACGCCTCTGCGGTTTCTGGGAGCATAGACTCTGCGTGTGCTTCGTGTTCATTGGCCTTGGCGGTGTCGACACCCACATTGACCCGGGCCAGAAGGTAATGTGCTGCCCCGGCTATTGCAGGTTCTGCCTTGGTTAGAGGTAACAGTTGGTCTTCAGCATCTTTGAGTTGTCCCACCTCGAAGAGCAATTGGGCCCGCAGCAAATGGGCCTTCGGTCCCAGGCTCTGTACATCGAGTGTTACCTCGATTTCATTGAGAGCAGCCTGGTACCGACCTTCTGCATATAGCCTCTGGACTGTAGAGAGCTTGCTGTCGATCTCGGCCTTGTCTTCCAGTTGGGACACTGTGTTAAGGGCCTGGCGCATGCGTAAATACATTGACGTGCTGATCACCAAACCCACGATTAAGGCCGCGGCTACCGCCGAAATCACCCCAACAGGAAGGCGGTACTTGTGTAACAGCTTGCGGTACCGATAAAGGGTCGATTCCGGTCCTGCAAGTAAAGGGACATCGCCAAGATAGTTTTGGATATCGTCTGAGAATTCCGCTGTAGATCGGTAACGCCTGATGCGATCCTTGCGCATAGCTTTAAGAGGTATCCATTCCAGCTCCTGGCCCAAACGCTTCACGAGCGTTGCTACATTCGTATTGCGTTGGGCGGCAATCTTCTCGGCATCCCCACCGAGTTTCGATAAGCGCGTGCTGGGACGCAGCGGTTCCTCCTCACGTATGATCCGCTGTATCTCACCCAGAGCCGCAGAACGCAACGTCTCCGGATCAAAGGGTAAAGCACCTGTCAGCAGCTCATACAGTACCACGCCCAGGGAGTAGATATCCGTACGAGTGTCAACATCCATCCCACTCATCTCCGCCTGCTCCGGACTCATATACTCGGGTGTTCCGATCATCTGGGCATAGCGCGTAAAGACAGTTCTCTCGGTCAGCAGCCGGTTGGTGGCCTTGGCGATCCCGAAATCGATCACCATAGGGACTGGTTTGCCGTCGTGCATTGTCACCATGATGTTGGAGGGTTTCAGGTCGCGATGGATGATACCTTTCTGGTGGGCGTGATGGACGGCATTACACACCGGGATGAATAATTCCAACCGCTGCCGGGTGTTCAGTCTGTGCTTGTCGCAGTATTGCGTAATGGAAATCCCCTTGACCAATTCCATGACAAAGTAGGAGCGGCCTGTGTCCGTGGCGCCCGCATCCAGAATCCTGGCAATATTCGGATGATTCATCAGGGCCAGGGCCCTGCGCTCGATCTCGAAACGCCCAATTACTTCTTCGGTGTCCATACCGAGTTTAATTATCTTCAAAGCCACGCGACGACGAAGCGGTTTTTCCTGATTGGCCATGTAGACAACGGCCATACCGCCCTCACCTATTCTTTCCAGCAACTTGTAAGGACCAATGACCGAGCCGGGCCCCTCGATCACGCCGGAGCCATCCGCCGTAGCCATGCCGCCCTGGACGGGGCTTTCGAGGAAATCTCCTACCGAGTCGTTGGCCGAGAGCAGGGCTTCGACATGCTCGCGCAATGCCGCATCGTCACCGCAGATGCCGTCGAGGAAAGCGGCACGCTCTGGCCCCGCTTTCCGCTGCGCGGCAGCGGAGAACACTTCTTCAGTCCTATTGGGTTCGGTGATCATGGTTTTCCCTTTCAGGATTACGACTTTGCTCTATTATTATAGTGCGACATCGAGCGGAGAAATGACTCATAGAAAATAAAAAAAAGTGGCGTTAGTCTATAAGTGCTTTGTGTTTCGGCTTTCACGTATCTCGTTCAGCAACCAGGCTCGGGCATATGCCCAGTAGCGATCCGCAGTAGCCTTGGAGATGTTCGTCGCCTCGGCCGCCTGTTCAGAGGTCAGTCCGGCGAAGTAGCGCAACTTGACAAGATTGGCCTTTAGTGGTTCCTGCTCCGACAGTGTGGCGAGGGCGTCGTCCAGGGCCAAAAGCTCATCAGAAGGCGGATCCACAGCACAATCGACCTTTTCCATGTCGACGCGATGATGTTCCCCTCCGTGCCTCAGTCGCTGTTTTCTCCGGGCCTTCTCAACCAGGATACGTCGCATGGCCTCGGCAGCCGCTTTGAAGAAATGTCCCCTGCTGTTCCAGCTTTGATCTTGGCCCTCGACAAGCCGTATGTATGCTTCGTGAACAAGAGCGGTTGCCTGCAGTGTCTGGCCAGGCTGCTCCTGTGACATTTTCTGAGCAGCCAGGCGGCGCAACTCTTGATAGACCAGTGGCAGCAGCTTTTCCGCTGCGTTTACATCACCCTGCTCGATCGCAGTCAAAATACGGGTCACACCACCCATGCTTGTTCTCGGCTCCGTTATGTCCCAGTTGCGTCACGCCATTGTACCGAAAACCAGGCGATGACTCAAGATTTATCGAATAAACTGAGCAGTGGGTTTTCCGAGAGAAACCTCTATGAAATGCGACAATTTTACCTGGCTCACAACATTTCGCCGACGTCGGCGAGATTGAGTTGGCCTATCATCGAATTCGGCCGGCGGCGGCCGAATTGAACTGGAGCCAACACGTCGAGCTAATAATGGACCCCGATAGAAGGAATCGGGACAAGCAAGGAATGTCCAATGTAGAAGTGCACCTTAGGACTGTGCATGAAATAGATTCTCGAATCTGGGGTCCAAGTGTGCCGTAGATTTGGGTGCGATCGATTGAGTGGAGCCGGAATTGTCGCTATTCTACCCCGGCGCGCCGGGAAGGATTTCACGATTGAGGAGCAGTCGAAGATGCGGTGCAATTGGGCAGCCAAAACGGGAAGTTATTTCATGCACGGTCCTTAGTGGCTTTGTGCCTTCGTGGCAACGAACCAAGGTTGAAGAAACAAAGCCAATTCAAAGCCAATTGCCGGTTGTTTGCGACATCAGGAGAGAGCATTTCAGTAATGCGACTATTACCTGCTACAATAGTCACATATTGGCTGCTCGGCGACTATTGTGTTGGAAGCGGCATGTGCCGTGAATCGAAAGAATGCGCAATGAAAATAATCACACAAAACCTGATTCTCACGGCGGCAATCATACTGACGGGTTTCTCACCCGTCCGCATGGGATTCGGCGCTGCGGTCTTGATCGAGGCCGAAGCTTTCGACGATTACGGCGGTTGGACTCTGGATCCTCAGTTTGCCGATCAAATGGGATCACCCTACCTCCTGGCCCACGGGCTGGGCAGGTCCGTTGCGAACGCCCGGACGGCTGTCGAACTGCCGGCGGCCAGCGAATACAAGGTATGGGTCCGGACCAAAGACTGGGTTCCATCGCACCATCCCGGACGGTTCGAAGTCCTGATCAACGGAGAATCGCTCGGCGTTGAATTCGGAGCCAACGGAAAGGGCTGGGCATGGCAGAGCGGCGGGGCGTCCAGGATCGGCCCGGGGGTAGTCACCGTCGAGCTGAAAGACATCACCGGTTTCGACGGTCGCTGTGACGCAATTCTGCTCACGACCGATTTGTCCTTCGTGCCGCCTGACGGAAGCGACCGGGGGGCGAGATCGTGGCGCAGACGCCTGCTTGGTTTGCCCGAGACTCCACCGGCAGCCGGTGAGTTTGACGTGGTTGTCGTTGGTGGCGGCGTGTCGGGTTGTTCAGCGGCGCTGTCGGCGGCGCGTATGGGATGCCGAGTCGCGCTCGTGCAGAACCGCCCCGTCCTCGGGGGCAACGCGAGTGTGGAAATCGGAATCACCCCGAGGGGCACGCGCAGCCCTTTGGTGTCCGAGCTGGTGCAGAGAAGACTCGGTGGAGCGATCCGGGCCGAGCAGGTGCTTCGCGCAGAGGACAACGTGAGCTTGTTCCTGAACTTCCACGCTTACGCAGTCACCAAGATAGGTGACCGCATAACGGCTGTCCGTGCGCGACACACCGCCACGAACCGGGAGCTGAGCTTTCCCGCGGCAGTCTTCATCGATGCCACGGGCACCGCAGCGATCGGTTTGCTCGCCGGCGCCGATTGCCGCGCCGGGCGTGAGGCAAGATCCGAATTCAACGAGTCTCTGGCGCCGAAGAAACCCGATCAGATGCATCACGGCAACACCGTGATCTTCCGAACTCATATGGCTGACAAGCCGTCGGCGTTTCCCGATGTCCCGTGGGCCACAGCCGTCTCGGGGGACTACGCAGACCTGGGCGGACAGATCTGGCGTCCGGGCGTGGACAACAGGCCCGGCCCGTTCGTGGGCAAGCTGCGCAGCGACGCCCTGACGCACTACTGGGAGTATGGCCAGTGGCTGGACCCTTACAGCGAGGCAGAGCATATCAGGGACCATCTCCTGTGCAGTCTCTACGGCACGTTTGCCACGGTCAAGCGAAAGGCGCCGAAGATATACGCTAACCTAGAACTGGCCTATGTCGGGCACGTGCTCGCCAGCGGCCAATTCCAGCGCATTGTCGGCGATTACATACTCACCGAGAATGACATTCGACGGCACAGATCTTTTCCCGACACGGTGGCCATTAACAGCGGCCTCTTCTGCCTGCACTACCCCGGCAAAGAGCACGACTTTCGCCTGGGCCACTGGCAATGGGTCCCGGTCGGCTCGTTCGAGGTTCCCTTTCGCTGCCTTCATTCGCACAACGTCGGGAATCTCATGATGGCGGGTAAGCATATAAGCGTCACTCATGTGGCCGGGGCCGCGACCAAGACTATGCTCAATGGCGGCCAACACGGAGTCGCCGTCGGGGCTGCCGCTTTCCTGTGCAAAAAGTACGGCGTCATGCCCCGTGACGTTTACAAGCGCCACATCAGCGAGCTCCGGGAGATCGTGACTAATCCGGTCAACCTACAAGGTACCTCAGCGGACAAGCCCGATTAGCTGCTCGCCGGCGCCACGCATGGTGTCAGGATTTCATCGAGGCCAGAATCTTCATGCAGGCGGTATTGAGTTCGCCCGCGCGATTTGGTGTGGCCGCCTCGTTATAGCAACGGAATTCGGGTGCGTTGCCGGAGGGACGCAGGTGGACGACTTCGTCGCTGTCGAAGGTCATGCGCACACCGTCGGTCCGGTCGATGTCACGACAATTGCCGCAAAGGGCCCCGAAGACATCGTCGGCCTTGGTCCTGTCCTTGCCGGCGTCACCGGAATCGAAAAGTTCCAGGATTGACTTGCTCTCTTCTTGCGGGAAGTCCTTCAGCCGATCGCTTGCCGTGTAGCGCTCGGGCAGATCGTCTATAAGCTCGGAAAGCTTTTTGCCTTCCTGCGAGGCAAGCAGAATAATGCTCAGGTGGATGATCACTGCATCGCGGGTAGGCAGGGCGCGGAGAGTCCTTGCGAACAACGAGATGTCGGAGTTAGTCAGGAAACCGCCGTTGGCTTCATAGCCGACAACAGCCTGTGCGCCGCTCTCGCTTGCCTCCATCATCGAGGCAATAACGAACGGCGATCCGATTCGCGTACGGCTGACAGTGTGAAAATAGCCGGATTTTTCAACGGCACTGTTGCAACTGACCGGCGTGCTGACCGAGTCGGCGCCGAGGTACTTCGCACAGAGAATGCCGGCCACGTCGCCGCGAAGCCATCGGCCCTTTTCGTCGGCAATTAGCGGGCGGTCGCTGTCGCCGTCGGTGGAGATAATCGCATCGTAGGAATCTTCGGCGGCCCACTTGCGGGCCAGCTCGACGTCTTCGGGGCGGATCGCCTCGGTATCGACCGGAATGAACGTATCCGACCGGTCCAAAGCCACGGCGCCGGCGCCGAGACCTTTGACGATTTCAAGTATGATGTCACGTCCGACGGCTGAGTGCTGGTAAACACCAATTCGCATATCCGCAAGGCAATCACTCGGGAAGACATCGAGATACCGTCTGACATACATCTCGCGGGCGACGCCGGACAAAATCCACTTCTCATCGAGCGGCGATGAAAAACTCTTCGCATCTTCAAAGAGCGTCTCCTCAACATTGACTGACTGCCGGCGGATTCCGGCTTCATCGGCTTTTAGAATCTCACCCGCGGATTTGTTGAACTTGATGCCATTACGGTCGGCCGGGATGTGGCTGCCGGTTACCATTATCGCCGGGATATGGTTGACAATACCGTACAGCGCCACCGCCGGCGAGGGGAGCCTTCCACAATTGACGGGCGTGTAACCCATGTCGGCGGTTGCCCGACGAACGGCCTGCATGATCCGGTCTGTGCTCTGACGCAGGTCGCCCGCGATAGCAACCTCTGTTCCGCCGGGCTCTAGTTCGCCGACCGATTCGAGGTGTTGGAGGAATCCCCTGGTGTACACATAACAGACAAAATCCGTCATGTCGTCGGCAAGTCCACGGGCCCCGCTGGTTCCGAACTTCACGCCGCTGCGTATCATCAAGTCCTGTACTTTGATTTCCATTGCTTACTCCCCTTGGCTAGCCCGGCATCGTCGCTGGGCCACCCCATGATCGACCGATTGGATCCCAATGCTGTCTAAGTATAGTTATGTGCAATGCTCTGACAACCGTAATTTTATCTGCCGTAACCTGCCGCCGCATTCTTTGGGTATTTATTTCTGGGCCGGACCGGTTACCGTGCCCTTGCTGTCTGTCGCGAATTCGATATACTTATACCGTGGGAGCCTGTCGGAGAACCCGATCTGGCTTCGAGCGGCTTGTTTTGCAACTGGTCGGCGTCCGGCTGCATCGACGATATACTGCGATATCGCCTGCTTCGCCGTCCTTGCCAGTCACAAAACCGCTCGCTCTCGGGCCAACGACGAGGTTCTCCGACAGACTCCTATAGACTGCTACAAGACGAATATGAAGTCCCAAAACAGGAGGTATTTATATGGCCTGTAAACCAATAACAAGGCGAACGTTTTTGAAAACGGCTGCGTCGATTGTGGCCTCTCCGTATGTTATCACTACATCCGCCCTCGGCGCCGCCGGCAAGCCGCCCGCAAGTGAGCGTCCGGTCATGGGATGTATAGGCATGGGAGGCCAGGGCACGGCCGGGATGGGCTGGCGAAGCGCAGGATCCGAAATTCCCAACACCGGCTGGGTCCCCAAAGGCGGATTCATGGCCCGCGGCGTGCAGGTCGTGGCGGTCTGCGACGTCAACAAGAACAACCTCCAACGAGCGAAATTCGTAGTCGATCAGGAATATGGAAACTCCGACTGCACCGCGTACAAGCATTATCAGGAACTGCTCGCACGCCAGGACATTGACATAATAATCTGCGCTTCCGGCGACCGATGGCACACACCTATCTCGATCGCCGCCGCCAGGGCGGGCAAGGATATCTATTGCGAAAAACCAGTCTCGCTGACGATCTACGAGGCGAGAGAACTTGCCCGTGTCGTCAGGCAATACGGTCGAATATTTCAGATGGGAACGCAGCAGCGCTCGGCTCGCGAGTTTCGTTTCGCCTGCGAACTCGTGCGCAACGGCTACATAGGCGAGTTGAAACACGTGACAGTCAACGTGGGAGGCGGGCCGAGAGAATGCAATCTGCCGGCACTGGGCCAGCCGCCGGACTGGCTCGATTACGATATCTGGCTGGGCCAGGCGCCCTGGCGGCCCTTCCACCCGCGGCTGTTGGGCTGGATGGCCTGGCGCGACTACTCTGGCGGCGAGATGACCAACTGGGGGGCGCATCATTTCGACGTCGCACAATGGGGCACGGGCTTCGAGAATAGCGGGCCTGTCGAGATCATCCCTCCGGACGGCAAAGACTTCAAAGTGCTGACGTACAGGTATCCGAACGGAGTGGTGATGACGCGCGACAACACCTGCAACGGCGTCAAGTTCGAGGGCACAAAAGGCTGGGTCGAAGTGAATCGCGGCTATCTGAGAACGCACCCCGAGAGCTTGCTGCGGCAGAAGATCGGCCCGAATGAGATTCGTCTGCACGTCAGCAACGATCATCATCTGGACTTCCTCGCGGCGGTTCGCAATCGCACGCGCCCGGCGAGTGACGCCGATATTGGCTATCGCTCGATAAGCGTCTGTCACCTCGGCAATATCGCTTACTGGCTCAAGCGCCCGTTGAGGTGGGACCCGACCAATGAGAAGTTCGTCAACGATCCCGAGGCCGACCGCATGCTTTGGCGCGAAATGCGAAGTCCGTACACAATATGAAAAATGACCAACGGCATGATTGCTGTTTGATATGCTTAAATGAAGATGGCCACCAAGGCACAAAGGCACGACGTATAGAGATTCGGACAAGATGACAGGACTATAGTGCTCCCAATTGAAGATTTCCCTTTTTGCGCGGGTAAGTAGCTTTACAATAACAGTTTATGATCTTGCTCGCGGGAATTTACTACCCTGAAGGGTATAACAAAGGTCAATTATTATATACATCCTGTTATCCTATTTTAATAGGAATTCGATTATGAAACCAGACAGAACATTCTTTCAGATACTCACAGTTGCAGCCGTCTTCTTTCTGACCGGCGGTATGGTCCGCGCAATAACGCTCAACGAAGCGCTCGGGAAACTCGAGACCCACAAGTTCGGCCAAGACAACGAAACGCTCGATTTTCTGCACGAAGCGGCTGTCGGCTCCCATTCCGATCCCGCCTTGCGCAAGAAGCTCAACGACGGACTGATTCGCATTTTAGGCAGCGATGCGGCTTACGACGCCAAGCAGTTTGCCTGCCGCCAACTGGCTCTGACCGCGACCGAAGAGCACATACCGATCCTGGCCCGCCATCTTGGCGACGAGAAGATGACCCACATGGCGCTCTACGTACTGGCGCATATGGACAGTCCGGAGGTCGAGAAAGCTCTGTTGTCGGCGCTCGAGAAGACGAGCGGCCGTGCCAGGCTCGGCATGATAAACATGCTGGGTAACCGGCGATCCACCGATGCAGTCGAACCTCTGGGTAAGCTGACGATCTCAAGTGACGAGGAAACCTCCATCGCCGCGATCAGGGCCCTCGGGCGCATAGGCACCGACGCGGCACATTCGCAATTCATATCTTATGGCATGGTCTATGATCCTCCGAGGAAACGCAGCCATCCCAAGACCATTGCTCTCGCTCATGCCAACCTGGACTTTGCCGATAGATTCCTGGCCGATGGAAAAACCAAACAGGCCCGGCAGAGATACCAGATTGCCTTCGACGAGCACAACCCCGCTCACATCCGAGCCGCCGGTTTGAAGGGCCTGGTCGCGACAATGGGCGAGCAGGCCGAACCGTTCGTCGCACAGGCATTGAAAAGCGACAACAAACAGCTTTACGAGATGGCGGCGGTTATCGTCAGGACCATACCCGAGAAGAGAACGGCCGAGACGATGACGGTCGAACTGCCCGAATTGGAACTGTCCGTGCGGGTGCTGTTGATTGACGCTTTGGCCGCACGCAACGACGGTGCGGGCGTGACTATTGTTGAAACCGCATGTCGAGATCGCGATGTTCTTGTAAGGCGAGCTGCTCTCGACGCGCTGGGCAACATCGGGGACGAATCCTGTGTTCCGCTGTTGATCGAACATGCCGCCAGCGGCGCCGAACAGGATGTCGCGCTCAACAGCCTGGCAAACCTGGCGGGCGAAAACGTCAATGCTATCCTTGTCAAACGACTGCACGACAGCAACAGCGCCGAGAAGGCCGCAATATGCCAGGCGCTGCTCGGGCGAAACGCCGCCGAAGCCGCCTCAGCATTGGTGGATGCCGTACGCACCACAGACCGTTCCGTGCGAGCCGAGGCGCTCAAGGCCCTGCACAGCCTGGCCGGCCAGCGGGAGATGCCCGCGCTGGTCGATCTGATTTTCGCCGTCGAGCCCACCGAGGCCGATCAGGTTGGAAAGGCCTTGGCGGCTGTGGCCCGTCGCAATTCCGTGCACCAAGAGTGTACGCAAGATATATTGTCCAAGTACGATCGGGCTGTGAATACCGATCAGAGAGTCGCTCTGTTGCTGACTCTCGGCGGGCTCGGCCACGAACAAGCTCTGCCTATTCTGCGCGGAGCTCTGCAGGACGACAGCAGCCAGATACGCTACGCCGCGATAAAAGCCCTGAGCGCCTGGCCCAATGCCGCGCCGGCCGGCGATCTGCTTGAAGTTGCCGGCTCGGCGAACAGCCAGACACATTGTGTTCTGGCTCTGCGCGGTTTTATCGACCTGATCGACGCCGCGGCGTTGCCTGCGGATCAAAAGCTAACGTACTATCAACAGGCGATGCAACTGGCTCGCCAGGATGCCGAGCGAAAGAAACTGCTTTCCGTGCTCACCGGTCTCGACACCCTGGACGCCTTTCAGATGGCGGCGTCCCATCTTGACAATCTATCGCTCAAGAACGAAGCGGCGCTGGCGGCATGCCGGATCGCTCAGAAGATTCGCACGTCGAAGGGCTATCAGCTCGCGTACGATCTGGAGAGAATCGTCCAGGCCGATGTCGGCGATTCGACGAAGCAGCAGGCTCGGGAAATCCTCCAAAACATCAACAAGGTCAAGTTCCTTGTCACTAACTGGCAGGTCTCCGGGCCGTACGTGCAGAAGGGCAAGAACCACAGCGAGCTGTTTGACGTTCGCTTTGCTCCGGAGATAGACGGCGGCAGCGAAGCGAAATGGCGCAAAATGCCCGCCGGGACGGATCCGGCCCGGCCCTGGTACCTCGATCTGCTAAAGGCCCTCGACGGTGGCGAACAACGAGTGGCGTACCTGCGGACCGCCCTGCAATGGCCCGCCGCCCAGCGGGTGACACTGCGGATCGGCAGCGGCGACGGCGTCAAGGTATGGGTCAACGGCCGGCTCGTGCATGACAACAATTTCGCCAGAGCCTTTGCCCCGGACCAGGATAGCGCGACCGCGACCCTCAAAAAGGGCCAGAACATCATCCTGATGAAGGTCACGCAGAACAACATGCCCTGGGGAGCTTCGCTGCGGATAGAGTAGCCGAGCCCGGCGGCGGCGCGAAACTTGGAAACCGGCACCCAATAGACGCCCGTTCGCCCCCGCCGCATTTTGTGCCCGCGGCCGATCCAACACAAAGAATATTGGAGAGGATTTTCCCCAGATTCATCACGATATCGCCGCTCGACTCCATATCACGGGCAATACCTTCATAGTCGATGTGATAACCGAATCACGCGAATTCACCTTGCTTGTTGCAGATTTCGGCATGGTCTTTCGCAAAATGCCGCTTATTTCAATAAGAACGACGGTGGGGCGGGCAAGAATACGTAGATAGGCGCAAGATTAGGGGTCAGGCTGATCTTTTTGCACTTTTATCTTGCTATGCGTTTATGCGGTATGTAAACTGTTTCTATGCCTAGAAAACCGCGTATTGAGTACGAAGATGCTATTTACCATATATTGAATCGTGGT
>Ga0255052_10001493_pt1 | contig 17602 bp, 16 predicted proteins | sample JV7_2_21_MG_FD_188632 | JGI IMG/M metagenome (GOLD analysis project Ga0255052, IMG submission 188632) | Seawater microbial communities from Jervis Inlet, British Columbia, Canada - JV7_2_21 | ecosystem: Environmental > Aquatic > Marine > Inlet | place: Canada: British Columbia | collected...
AGGCCTGGCGCTCCGGGCAAAAGACACCCTTGCGCTCGCCGGGAGATGTCGAGTCGATGGCGACGAGCCGCAGGTCATGGTCCTCGACTGTGTAATGGAGAAATTCGCCGTTCTGCGGCAGGTACGAACAGTCACTGAAAGCTGTCCGCAGCGCGCCCTTATCATCGCGATTGCCGGGGACCAGGTAGAAGGGCGCCTCCAGCCGTGCCAGCAACTCACGCAGCCGTGCGTACTCGTTCGGCTGGCCATGCTGCACCGTATCGCCGCTGAAAATTACGGCATCGGGCTGTTGCTGGTTGATGTCGGCGATACAGCGCCGCAGGCAATCGGCCCGCAGCTGTGCTGCAGGGTGATCCGATGCGCGCGCCAAGATGTGGGTATCGCTGATCTGGGCGATTAGCAATAGGCGCTCTTAATCAACGATGTGATACACGGGGGCCTTCTCCATCTCCCAGTTACCGGAGCTCCGGTCGTACTGGGACAAAGTGAAGCAATGCCAATCGGTATCGTCTAGCTTCATATGATCGCCACGGTAGTAATATCCAGGCCAACGCGTTTCCTTACGGAACATCGTGTGCTGCGTCACACACTCCGAAGCCAGAACCCGGTGACTGAGTTCCCACGACCGCTGTAGCTGATGAAGATCCTCGGCCCCGAGATGGTTGAGGTCTTCCCTGAGCATTTGCAGCAGCTCCATTCCACGCGTGAGTAGCGGCTCGTTAGTGATGTAGTGCGCGCTGATACCACCGACATATTCGTCCATGATCTTCTCGAGACGCTGCAGACCATGCATTGGTAACAGGTAGCTCGGCGAAACGGTTCCCGCGACGATCTCGTTGCGGCCAATGTCATAATTCTCCATCGGCTTGAAGACAACCTTTTCGAGTTCCTGGTATTCCGCCTCGCTGACCTGGGGCACATCCTTGCCCAGGTCGTCGATGTACTTGACCGCTGCCTTGCCGGCAATCCGGCCCTCGGCGTACGAACCGGACGAGAACTTGTGAGCAGTGCCACCGATGGTGTCGCCGGCGCCGAAGAGCCCATCGACGGTCATCATGCGGTTGTATCCCCACTGGTATTCGTCCGGAGCATAGTCCTCCGGGCCGCTCGCCCACGCACCGGCGCAGGTTGCGTGCGAACCCATGACGTAAGGCTCGGACGTAGTCAATTCAGGATTGATTTCCTTGGGATCAATGTTCTGCGATGCCCAGACAACTGCTTGCCCGATGGTCATGCCCAGGAAATTCTCCCAGCCAACCGTCTCCTTGTGCGGATCCTGGAAGGCCTCCTTGGTGACCATGCGGATGGGCCCACGACCGGCCTTCATCTCTTCCAGGAATGCGTGATTTCTGAGGCACGTCGGCACCGGGAGATGATCAACGTATTCCCCGACCATTGCCTTGGTATTTTCGTACCATGTGGACTCGTATTCGTTTCCATACGCATTTTCGGTGTAGGTCTTCAGATGCAGGAAGTAAGCACCAACCGGACCATAGCCGTCCTTGAAGCGCGTAAGAACGATGCGATTCTCCATCTGCGTCATCTTGGCACCGACCTGGATAGGCAATGCGTAAGCCGAAGCACTGCTCCAGGGGGCATACCATGTGCGTCCCATGCCTTCGCCAACCGAACGTGGTTTGAAGATGTGTGACGCTCCACCAGCTGCGACGATGACTGCCTTGGCCTGGAATACGTAAAACTCGCCGGTACGAACGTTGAACCCAACGGCCCCGGCAACCCGGTTTTCTTTGGTCTTGTCCATCAGCAGATGGGTGACCATGATCCGGTTGTAGACTTTTGTTGCTGCCTTGCGGGCAGCTTCAGCGACGATTGGCTTGTAGCTTTCGCCGTGAATCATGATCTGCCACTTGCCTTCTCGCGTGTATCGGCCGGTCTCCTCATCCTTCATGATCGGCAGACCCCACTCCTCGAACATGTGCACCGTGGCATCAACATGCCTGGCTATGTCGTAGCCCAGATCTTCCCGCACGAGACCCATGAGGTCGTTGCGGGCGTAGCGAACATGGTCTTCGGGCTGGTTCTCATCCCACTGCATGCCCATGTAGCAGTTGATCGCGTACAGGCCTTGCGCAACGGCTCCGCTACGCTCGATATTCGCCTTCTCAACTACGACAACCTTTTTGTCGCGACCCCAATGCCTGGATTCGTACGTGGCTCCGCAGCCGGCCATGCCGCCACCAATGACGAGGACGTCCGAATCAACGAATACTGTTTTTCTCCCTGAGAACATACCCATTACACCACTCCCACTTTGAGCTGGTCCGGAGTTAGTGCGGGCAGCTCTTTGATGTTGAGCCCATCCGGTTCGTGCGCAAGCTCCTGTGAATTAATGTCTTCTTTGTTAGGCGCGTCGTACTCAGCCGGCCCCTTGATCGACCCCCAGGGCGTGGTCCGAATTGGTGACTCGAAATTCTTTTCGCGGCCGTCCCGGAATTTAAGCTTCCAGGAGATGGTGGCCTTCTCCTCTTCCCGAAGCACGCGAACGCTGTGGCCGAGGGGGGCGAAGTCCGAATAACCGCGTACGTCAATCGCATTTTGCGGACACGCCTTCACGCAGGAGTAGCACTCCCAGCACATATTGGGTTCGATGTTATAGGCACGTCGATAAGTCTTATCGATATGCATGATGTCAGACGGGCAGATATCGACGCATTGTCCGCAGCCGTCGCAACGAGTCATATAAACAAATGTGGGCATGGTATTTCGTTCCTCTATTTATCGAAGACTAACGATAGGCTGTTTAGAAATGTTTGGACTGCTGTTGGGCGCTGCCAAATGTTGCAGGTACATCGGCAGGGGCCGGCAGATTGCTCCTCGAACCGTTCGCTGCCGACATCCGTTTTTCGAAGGCTGCGGCGGGCTTGAAGAACATGTGTGCGAATTTCGACCACGGCACAGATGCGAAGAGCACTGTCGTAGCGATGACGTAAAAACCGAAGGCCGCCTGTGTCCAGGAGTTACCCGTCGTCTGCAGATACGACCAGACCAGGCCCAGGGTCGCGCTTGCGAGAAGCATGAGGATGAACAGGTCAGCACGCACAATGCGGAACGGTGAATTACCCTCAGCGGCGACGTCGACCCGAATGAAGAACCAGAACCAGTAACCGCCAACACAAACCATCAGGGCGCCAAGGTGCCATAGCTGGGCAACAATCGCCGGGGTGGCAACTGCTTCGTAGCAGAAGATCATCATGACGGTGGTGACCACGTAGGCTATGAAACCGTACATTGTCAGGAGGTGGGCAATTCTGCGCTTCGGGTTGCAGAATTCACCCGACGTCGCGACATCAACAACGAGGGTCTTGATGGCCAGGGACACTTTTTCCCCGCCGCCGACTTCCCGCGTCATGTTTTTCTTGGCCTTCTCCATATTTTGGGAGAAATACTTGGCGCTCTTCTTATGAATGACGTCGTATATCGTGCCAACCGCGACCAGGACTATCATGACGACAATGTAAGTCTGCATGACAGAGGGTGATATGGCCGCCGAAAGTTCGGCGAACGGATTACTCGTGAACATTACCTCTCCCCAATGAAGGATCCGACCGACTTAAGAATATTCGATTTTTCTAATTTTTAAAACTTTCGGGTGATCCTGTCAATTAGAACAACTACTGACGATTGAGCCCATCGTAATATTCCTGCAGCACGGCGACCACCTCGGGACGGCTAAATTCCGCCGGAATGGGCTCATGATTGGCGAACATCTCGCGCAATCCGGTGCCTGAAATCGCCAGCCGGTCCTCGGCCTCGTGCGGACAGGTTTTGCCCGTCGCCATGCCGCCACACTTGTAGCAGAAGAAGGTGATGTCGATCTTCAGCGCCTGGGTTTTCAGGCTGCCCGCCGGCAACGTATCGAAGATGTGGTGCGCATCGAACGGCCCGTAATAATCGCCGACGCCGGCGTGATCGCGCCCGACGATCTGGTACGAACAGCCAAAATTCTGGCGAAGAACGGCGTGCAGTAAGGCCTCGCGCGGTCCGGCATAACGCATCTCGATGGGATAACCCGCCTGCACGATGGTGCCGTCCACAAAATAGTGCTGCACCAGCGCGTCTATCGCACCGACCCGAACATCGGCCGGGATATCACCCGGCTTCAGCGCACCGAGCACCTGGTGGATCATCACACCGTCGCAGATTTCGATGGCGATCTTGGCCAGGTATTCGTGGCTGCGGTGCATCGGATTGCGCGTCTGGAAGGCTGCCACCTTTGACCAGCCCCTTTCCTGGAACATCGCCCTCGTTTCCGCCGGGCGATGGTAGAGCCCGGCATAGGTCTTCGGGAAATGACCTTCCGACAGCGTACGTACCGCCCCACCGAGATTGACCGGGCCCTGGCTCATCACCTTCGCGACCCCGGGATGCGCAGGATCAGTCGTGCGAAACACGTGCGAGCACTCGAACTCACGATCGATGGCGTATTTCTCATCGACGGTGAGAATGCCGAGAACCTCACCACTCTCGCCATCGACCAATGCCACGTCCTCGCCTGCATTGATGCTGTCGCCGAGGTCCCGTGCGCAGGACAACGTTATCGGGATAGGCCAGAAAAGCCCGTCGGCAACTGTCATGTGTTCGCAACAGCCACGCCAGTCCGCCTCGCCCATGAAGCCGTTTAGCGGTGTGTAGGCGCCCATGCCAAGCATGAACAGGTCGGAAACCTCGCGGCTGGATAGTGGAACTTGCTTCAGGCTCTCGGCCCGCTGCAGCTCATCTGCTCTCTCGGTTTCTGCCAGCAAAAGTGGCTTCAGGGAGTCCGCGCCATGTGGTGGAACCAGGTTTGACATGAAAATGACCTCCTTGGTGAATGGCTATCTAATTACAGAATGAAGACCCGGTCAAATGTGTTGTTTGGCACTCGCGTACAATGCGGCTGATGCATAAATTGACATTGATATTGGTCGTGGCCGTTACGCTTGCCGGGTGTTCTGGACTACAAACATCGGGAGGCTCCGGCGAGCCAGAACTGGACTACGGCGATGCAATCGACGTCGTGCGAAGAGCTGAATGGGGCTGGAAGAAAGCCGAGGGCCCGCTGCCCAAACATTCAATATCAAGAATCACCATTCATCATGGTGGTGTCGCGTTTGGTGAAGATCGTGATCCCGTCGAGTACCTGAGATCGCTGCAGGACTGGAGTCGCGAGGAAAAGGGCTGGATGGATATCCCATACCATTTTGTCATTGATCTTGAGGGCAAAATCTATGAAGGAAGGCCTCTTCAATTTCCCGGGGATACGAATACCACGTACGACCCAAGGACTCATGCGTTGATCGTGGTCGTGGGCAACTATGAGGTACGCGAACTCACAGAAGTACAATTCGAGTCGCTCGCGAAACTGACTGCATTCCTTGCAGCAGAGTTCTCAGTGGGCTTATCTGACATTAAAGCCCACAAGGATTACGCCCCGGGTGAAACGGCCTGTCCCGGAGCAAGTATCTATCAATATCTTGAGGATGGATCCTTACTGCGGCGGGTTGAACAGGTAATCATTTGATCGCGATGGATATCTCCAGCTAGGTCACGTCGGTGGCGAGCCTGTTGCCCGATATGAACGAGACGCTCGGAGGCACTCGTCGTGGCCGGGTGGTGAAGGCCATGATGAGTGCACCTACGAAACAAACTCCGCCCGCAATGGCGAATGGCGCCATCCAGACTGCGGGCTGCGATGCACCTTGTGCGGCGTCCTTGAAATAGCCGGCCAGCAGCGGTCCAGCAAGGCCCGCGACACCATAGGCCGTAAATATCCAGCCGTAGTTGCTACCCACGTTCTTGTTGCCGAAATAATCCGCCGTGATCGCCGGGAACAACGCGAAACTGCCACCATAGTTAAAACCGATAAGGGCGGCAGCCACGATGAACCCATTGACCATGCCAAAGTTGATGAACACGTGGTAGGTCATGAGCATCGTCGCACCTTGCAGGCTCGACATCAGAATAATGGTCGATTTCCGACCAATCCGATCCGAGATGCTGCCCCAGGCAATACGGCCCAAACCGTTAAAGATCGCGTACCAGGCCATGGCTGTACCCGTGATCACGCCGGCATTGGCGACTCCCCGGTACTCGAGCGCATCAATACCAAACAGTTTGATGCTATAGATCACCATGAGGCCAGCGATGCCCGCGAACATGAATACCGACCACAGCATGTAGAACTGCGGAGTGCGCAGCATATCCCGTGCTTGGAATTCCAGACCGCCGTCCTGGGCGCCGTTTTCGAGGTCGGGCGGAGTCCATCCTGCGGGCTCGTAGCCCTCGGGCGGATTGACCATGACCGTGCTACCCAGGAGGACCAGCAAGAACAAAGTAACGCCGTAGATCACAAAAACGCTCTGCACGCCCGGAAGGCCGAATACGCTGGTCGTGTTCAGCAATCCTCCAAACCAGGAGCCGGCGAGTTTGACCCAGATCGTGGCACCAAATCCGAAGCCGGCCACGGCCAGTCCGGTTATTAACCCTTTCTTGTCGGGGAACCATTTGACGCAGACCGCGATAGGTACGACGTAAGCAAGCCCGATGCCAGCACCGCTGACAACGCCGATGCACAGTAGCTGTACCCAGAATGAGCCGCCGAAAATGCCACCAAGAACGTACCCCGCGCCGAGCAACAGTCCGCCAGCGACCGCGAGTGACCGCGGCCCGACTCTCGGCAAGACTCGCCCAGCCAACACCATGACCACTGCAAACGTCGCAAGCCCTGCAGAAAATACCCAGGCAGTTTCGCTCGCGGTGAAAGCATAGGTACCGGCTGTATCAGTCAGTCGTGCAGTGAAAACAGACCAGGCATAGATCGCACCTAATGCCAGTTGAATCAATATCGCGCCGACAACTACGAGCCAGCGATTCGGTGTCTTCGATTGGTGTTCCATACTGAAGTAGCCTCCTTACTACAACACAGTCAAGTGCTAGTGCACTTACTTGGCCGAGAGCGCTTCAGCCCCGCCAAGGAATGGTCTGGAACCGATGAGAAACTCTCAAGAAAAGCCAAGATTCGATGAGGATATTGAGCCCGAAATCCCAGGCAGGCTATACGCACTTTTAGGTATGTGAACAGGGGAAAATAGCGCGCGATTCGCGGGATGGAATCGTCGCTTCGACCGGGTCTCTGCTAGAGATAAAGAACCGGCGTGATCACGTTTTCGATGCCCGCCGCGCGAAGGCGCTCAGCGGCCCTGTCGACCCCCTCTTCAGACATCTTTTCCCATTCAAGCGCCTCGGCTCTCACGCCGTGGTGCTGAAAGGCATTCAGCTTAATACGGGTGTCGAGTCCAAGCGTGCCAACAAATTCGATCAGCCCGTCAAGCTCGGCGTCACTGTCGGTTTTGTCGGGAACCAATAAGAACCGAAGTTCATACAATTTACCGGCAGCCTGGAGAATCCGGGCTGACTGCAAACTCTTGAGGTTACCCTTGGTGGTCAGCTCCCGATGCGCAGAATCGTCGAAACTCTTGATGTCGAGCATCACACCATCGGTCACGGGCAGCACGCTCTCCCAACCCGACTCACCGAGGTAGCCGTTGCTGTCTATGAAACAGCTCAGGTCGGCAAGCTCCTTATCCACCTTAATAGCGCCGAACAATTCGATAACAAATTTCAATTGCTTTGTCGGCTCGCCACCCGACACCGTGACCCCGCTTAGAAACGGTAGATGCTCGCGCAGCAGTTCCAGGATCTCCGCAACGCTGTACTGGCGCGCCATAGGATTGTATTCCCCGATCGTATCGGGGTTATGGCAACAGGCACAGTCGAAGTTACAGCCCTGCAAAAAAATGACGAACCGGTTGCCCGGCCCGTCCACGATTGAATACGTGAGGATGCTACTGACTGTAGCCTGGGTAGAGTTCATTACCCACCACTCGCGGTTTGCGGTCGAGTATTCCGGTTACGTCGGCGGCCTCTGCCCCCAGCACCGTTGTATTCGTACGAGAGCCCTGTTGCTCGTTGAATTTCTTAATGTCTGAAAGGCGAATCATGTACCCGGTGACGCGCACGAGGTCGTTGCTCGCAACATTGACCGTGAACTCCCGGAAGCCACAATCGAGGGCGCCCTTGCAAAGCTGCAGCATGGCCTCGGGATTGTTCTTGATGGACTCGTCCACCGTGAGAATCTCGCTGATCCCGGATGGATAGTATTCGTGATGCGGTGCGAGCGCCTGCACATGAGTAACGGGATCCGGCTCCGTGCCGTAGGGAATGCGCACACCCGGCGTTGTCTCAACATCGTCACTGAGCCCCGCCTGTGAATGCAACATTGCGTGACCGCGCCACACGTTGTTCAGCGTCCGCTTTTCAACCACTTCAGCCAGCACTTTGGAAATCCTGTGCCCGAGCGCATTCGCTTCTTCGTCAAATCCGTAGCGGCCCTCGCGCCCTTCTTTGTCCTGGAGCTCATTGACAGCTTCCGCCATGGCAAAGACACCGAACATGACGGTGAACCGATCCCGTTCGATCCAGCCTTCCTCGACAAGGAAGCTATGGAAGAAGTTGGACTCATCGAACAAATAATCGACCCGCACCTGGGCCAGGCGGAAGGCCAGTTCCAGGTAGCGTGGCAATACGTCTGCAAAGAAATTCTTTTCGTCACTGGATCGTAAAGCGATTTCTTTCAGGTTTACGCGCGGCAGTGTCGACGCACCCCCGGCAATCGGCAGCACGTTATAACAACTCACAATGCCGTATCCGCGCTCGTCGAAAGCAGCGGCATGAACGGGATGATTTGCAATATGTGGCTTGGAGCACTCAACGATATTGTTGCTGGCAATTGCCAGAATCTCGTCACCGCTGATTTGTGCGTCATAGAGGAACGTGAGATTCGGTGCGATCTGTTTCAGCTCTGCATCGACTCGCAAGATGGTGCGAGCCACTCGATTATCTGTCGGGCCGATGTTGGCGTGCATGAACGCATCGGGCAGGGTGCGATCGAGATAGCGCCAGAACAGTTTGATCTTCGTGTAAAGATCCTCGTCGCTGACACCATCACAGAACGGCAGCAAGAGGTCATCCAGGTGTCCAATGAACACCGGCATGCCGGTCACCGAGGGCACATGATGATAGACGATCATCAATGTATTGATGGCCTCGTCCAGCGTCTCGGGAACAGGCAGCTCCAGGTACTCACTGCCGTTTTTCAGGACGATGCTGTAGTCGGGGAGGACGTATCGTGGTTTGTAGGGCGCATGCCCCTCGTACATGTCACAGATGACACGCTGATCCAGTGCCTCCTGCGTCTCGGCGTCCAGCACCGGATAGGCCAGCATGTTCTCGGCCTCCAGCGAAAGGTAGTGTGCCTTTTGGGCCGGGCTCAGCGTCGCGTCATTGGCGATGGCACGCAGCTTATTGACGGTGTCCTTCATCACGTCACTCCAGTGAATGATCTTGCACAACACCATTCTAGCCGAAAACCATCATTCCATTTGTAAGGTCCTTCGTAATGCAGTGGGCTTTTAAACTATTATCCGAAGAACGATCGCCAGACCGGGAAAGAGAATGCCACTTTTCGACAAGACCGAGCTCGAGCAAGCCGCTCAACTGGTTCATGCCCAGATGCTGCCAACACCGCAAAATACCTGGCCGCTCATTAATGAAGCAGTGGGGGCCGAGGTCTGGGTGAAACACGAAAACCACACGCCGACCGGTGCTTTCAAGGTACGGGGTGGAATTACTTTCATGGACTGGCTGGTGAGATCGAATCCCGAAGTCCGTGGAATTTGCACGGCAACCCGTGGCAACCATGGCCAGAGCCAGGCTCGTGCAGCGACGGCCGCGGGGCTGACTGCAAAGGTCTATGTCCCGTACGGCAATTCAAGTGAAAAGAACGCGGCAATGCGTGCCTTCGGTGCTGAGCTAATCGAGTTTGGCGAGGACTTCGACACGGCCCGAGCAGAAGCGGTTCGAGTAGCGGGTGAGGAGGGGTTGATGATAGTGCCGCCCTTCCACCCGGAACTCGTGCGCGGTGTCGCCACTTATGCACTTGAGTTGCTCACGGCCGTTACCGATCTCGACACGATCTATGTGCCCATTGGGTGTGGTTCAGGCATCAGTGGCCTGATAACCACTCGCGATGCTTTAGGTTTGAAAACCAAAATCGTTGGAGTCGTTTCTGAAAAAGCGCAAACGGCCAAATTGTCTTTCGATGCAGGTCGCTTAATAGAAACCGAAAGCGCTAATACCTTTGCCGACGGCATGGCTGTTCGAGTGCCCGTTGCGGAGGCCTTTGAGATCTACTCGAAGGGCGCCGACCGAGTGGTCGCCGTGAGTGAAGACGAGGTAGCCGAGGCGATTCGTCTCTACTACCGGTCCACGCATAACATCGCTGAAGGTGCTGGCGCGGCACCTCTTGCTGCACTAATGCAAGAATGTGAGCAGATGGCCGACCGCAAAGTTGCTGTCATTCTCACCGGTGGCAATATCGATACTGACTGGTATTTGCAGGTACTACACGGGGAAACACCCAGCAGTACATAACAGGCTCTCAACTACAATTCGTTGTTGTCGACATACATTGCCGCCACGTTTTCTTGAAGATTGAAACCAAATGCATCGAGTTCCTCTCTACAACGCTCAGATGCCGTTCCTAGCAGCCAGATATCGCGTTTTCGTCCAGCTTCACCCATATCGGTGTAATTTTCGGACGCAATAGCAACGGTCTCTGTCCAATAAAGATGATCAGCCGCAAATATACGAACCATAGCGCCACTAACCCGAATCGCCAAAGGAATTGCCGCAGTTGTATCAACACTGGCCACGGATTCTTGAGTGCGGTGATACCAGGCCAGCATCGCCAATGACTTAATGAAGAAATCTATCTCGGACTCGGTTTTCGGGTTAAGCGACTGCCTTAGTAGCCCGTTCCGTCCGCTAACGCCTTCGAGTTCTGCTATCGCTGCCGTCAGGAGTGTTTGCTGGGACGGCGTCATTAGTGGATTAGCCAGGTACTCCTCGATCAAAGTTTCATCGGCACCCGTGGCAACGAGTCTCGAGTAATTGAGGTCGCGCAGTTCATAGGGATCCTTGCTCCAGACCGCCTCGTTCACGTCCTTAATGATATCCGCACCTGGAATCTTCGGTATACCGGCAAAACCCATGCCTAATTTGCCAAGACGATCGGCCCAGGCAACCTCCTTGATCGCCGCCTGCAGTACTTCGTTGCTCGAATATGGATCGGTACCGAGCTTTCGCGACCAATTGCGCTGCGCCTTACCAACGCCGAGGTAACTCTCCGTAAGGTCCATTGCCGCGTTGGATTCATCGTCTGTATCGCTCTCATCATCACCGGCCTCTTCATCATCGCCGGCAACTAACTCCTTTGTTGCATCTTTGGCCTCGACCGCCTGACGCTTATATCGCTTAAACATGCGTCCAATGCCACTGGGAATGCCAACGACTGTCTCAACAGGGTTCGTTGCAAATTGCTGTATCGATTTGATCTGTCTAACACCCGCGTCTGCTGCAGCTTTAGCAAAAACTTCGGTCTTGGATAGATCCTCAAGTACACCAAGTGCTTCGATTTCAGCGATTCGCGTTCTGAGCATTGCGGTACTGACTGCCTCAAACTCGCCGTAGTCCGACCTGATGGTGTAGTAATTCAGATAGCCATCACTTCTCACCAGATCATCGACCTTGTGGTGCTCGCCCTGGAGAATGTCAGCCGGCAGCATATTCGCCGCACTCTGGGCCTCGGGATCTTCATACGATTGTTGATCGGCTCTGGCGTCCAGAAACATGATGGACAGACCCAGCAGAATAATGCTGACTGGTAACCTGACTGCTGTCATAAGGAACTCTTCATTTGCGGGCTACACTCCGTCTACAAGCGGAATGAACAAGGCCAGCTGCGCGTCGATCTCCGCATCCATTTTATTCTCGAGCTGGTAGAAACGAGCAACTTTCAATGCTGGCAACACTTTTCGAAACTCGCGCACAAATTTCTTTTGAACCGTCAATAAATCATTCTTGATATCGAAGTAATCGTTAATCAGGGTCTCGGCGTAGTCATTGCTCAACGCACCATCACGATACATCTTGAGAAAATCGGCAATCATTCTTGCCTGCCTGTCTCGAACAGCCATGATCTCTGTATGATACGTCTCGTAAACTGGCCAGAACCCAACAGATTCGTCATCGCTCATACGCAAGTCTTCACGAATAATATCCGCGCGGCCAGCTTGCAGCAGAGCTCGGGCGTTGACCAAAGTTTGATTTTCAACAGCACTCGATTCGGAATTTTGCCCAAACGCGGCCACACTCCCGAGCAATACGACAATCATCAAGAAGTATTCGGTTGTCTTGCGCCTCATCAAAATTACTCCAGCTGGGAAATCGAAACGGGAACTATTATTAAGGTAGACTGCCAAACCTGATATCTGTTCTCTGAGTTCACAATAAAGGAACAAAGCGATGTTGACGCCCGATCAAAAAACATGCAAGAGGCACTCAAGAACGGTCCCTTCATTCATGATGCTGACGGCCTTGTCGATGACGTTGGTCGCTTGTTCAACAGTCGAAACGACTAGCTTTACAGCTAGCGAGAACAGCAACGTCGATTCAGCCTACATTGCGGTGGATGCTGATTTCAGCAAGTACAATCAGCTACTCGCCGATGAAATGGGCATTTATTTTCCGCAGGACACATTAACACCCCCGGAAGACATACGGCGTATCCGACAAATATTTCGCAGTGCGTTCATCGCTGAGTTGCAGGGCTACAAGATCGTCGATAAACCAGGCCCGAATACGATGAAAGTTCAGGCGTCGTTGGTTGATCTGCGAAACTCGTCAGGCACACTATTGGGCCTGAGCCGCGAAATTAGTGACATCGCTTCTTCTGGCGAGCTGTTATTCCTGATGGAAATGCGCGACTCCGAATCAAATGCCGTCCTGGCGCGCGCAGCCGACAGCGCCCAAACGCCGACTTTCGCTGCAGATGCGGGCAGTACCACCGACTGGTCAAGCGTTGAAAGCGCAGCCCAACATTGGGCTGCGCTTTTTCGTCAATTTCTCGATCAGAACTTCGGCCGCTGAGCGACCGGCTGGCGGCTACTCTTTTGGCGCACCGAATTCGTCCAGACGCTCGCGCAACAGCTGTGCCCAATTCCGCACAACGCGCTTAACGTCAGCCTGATTCTTAACAGGGCTTGATGACGAGAGATTTCCATAGAGGCCATGGGTTTCGACAGCACGTCTGTCGACGGCGCGAACGAGTACGGTCTCAGTGATCGAATCGCGCAACTCGAGAACCAATGTTGCCTCGCCGACCTTGCTGATAAAAACCTCTCCTCTGCCAATCGGTTCCGGTGGAACCCAGGATACGACATCGAGCACGGAACCTCTGATCAGCAAGACATCCGGCCCAGCCTCATCGACCAACGTGAAATGTTGGCTTTCAGCCAACTCTTCAAGAAATACGCTTATGACTAATGCGCGAAATTGCTCTTTCTGCCTTTCGCTCACCTCATAGGGGCCGCCTCTGGATCTCGAACTCCACGAGCGTCCGGACTCGCCACCCGGACGGTACTCGATACCGGCGCCCTGCAGCATGATCTTCGAATACTGGGTCAAATCGATGCCGGGTCTTGCCCAGGCCTCATCCGCACGGGCGCCTTTGACCTCGTGAAGCCCATCGAATGTAACTTTGGCTTCCGCACTTGTATCGAGTGTCGGAGTCGATCCCGCACATCCGGCGAGCCCCCCGATCAGGAGTATGAGTCCAGCTATGTGAAAACCTGCTGAAAGTCGTTGATTTTTCATTTGTGCTGCCCTGTTCTTATGAGTAAAGGATTATTAGTATAGAATTCTGCGCGAATCGCACAACTCATTCTTCCCGATTGTAGCCAGGAGATCGGTTTGACCACGTTATTCCGAAAAGTTCTATTATCACTAGCAGTCCTCGCTCTTCTTACGAGTGGCTGCACCACAACCAGCACTCAAACTGATCTCGGCTCGAAAGATGCTTCATTTTCCAATTTCCTGGTTATCGGTGTTGCCGGAGACTATGACTCAAGAGCGCAGTTTGAGAGGACAGTGGTTTCCGGTCTCAAAGCCAGGGGCAGTGCGGCAAGCGCCTACTACATCGTCACAGGTGGCAACAATCCTGTCACGCGAGAGGCTGTTACGGAGGCAATTGTATCCGGGGGATTCGATGCAGTGGTCGTAACCCGTGTGCTTGATATTGACACAAAAGTTGATGCCGGTAACTCAGTGGCAGGAGCCAAGGCCACGCACAAGGAAGGCGGTCTTGTGAATCTGTTTCGCTATGACTACGAGGAACTGAACGAGCCGCTGGCGGCAGAGTTCAATACCAAGATCACTTTTGCAACGGAACTTTACGATGCCGCTAGCGAGCAATTGGTCTGGACAGGTGAATCTACCGGGTCACGCAAGGAAAGTATCGGCATGCTGATCGATGAAACCGCTGCAACTGTTGTTAAACAGCTAGCCCGGAAGAATTTAATCCGAAAATAGCCCCACCTCAGAAGTCCCAGCCGACTGACGTGATGATGCTGTAGTCGTTTTTCTCGCCTTCGACTTCTTGCACCTTGCTATCGTAGCTGTCAGTAATCGATAACGACCAGAAAAAATCCTCAATGATTTCCCACTTCAGTTGGATTTCGAATTCACCACGGTATTCTCCTGAATCCGTAAGATTCGGAAAAATCTGCAGTGACGTAGTCAGATCCAGTTCCGGCGTGTCGTATCGAAACCAGTCCCATTCGAGTGATAACGACGCCTCGAGATAATCGTCAACGACAGTTTCTTCAGTTTGCAGGGCGATATCCTGGACCACGGTTTCTTCCCGGCTCACAAACAGACCACCGGTGAGAGATACTGAACTATTGTTTGACTGGCGCAGTATCCGGCCACCGCCAGCACCAACCGACGTTCGCAGATCAAGGCCGAGCTCATCATTGCGTTCAAACCGAACGACGCCTCCAGCAAACCATCGGTTTGCCAACAGGCGCCTGTATTCCAGAGCCAGGCTCAGGTCCTCACTCGCCCCCTCATTGTCATCCTCATTATCATCTTCACTACTGTCGGTCACTAATGTGTCGAAATCTACCGAGAGGATCCGGGACTCGGTTCGATAGTTCAGATCAGCCGAGAGATTGGTCGTTTTCACGTTCTTGGCTTTTGCGAAAGTGTAACCAGCCGATACGTCGCCATCGATTCGATCCAGGCGGTTGCCCTCGATCGGCGTCATTAATATGACATGCTCGTTTTCCAGAACAACGGGGCCGGAGCTCATCTCTACCACCAATCGCTTTTCGTCAGTCGCGGTGGACAGGTGGCCAAGGTAGCGAGCACCGTTCTCCGTCTCCACCTGGATGTTCTGATCACTTTTCAGAAAGGCGACATTATCCCACTCTATCGAGATGGTATCGGTTGCGTCTGTCTTGAATCGCAGCCTGCCGCGCTCCAGCGACTTGAATTCGCCCGTCAGGCGATCACCATTGAGGAATATCACGACATCCGTTTTGTCCGCCGCGATAGCTGCAGGCGAAATGGCTGTTAGTGTCGCAATGAGGATCACGAATCGTCTCATGTCTATACCTGTTGTCTATCGACCATGTTATTTTGTACTCTCGAAACCAGCTTATCCTAACGCAGAGCAAAGCCTACGATCCTGATGCGCCGCTTGCCACTCATATTGTCGTTTTTTGTTCTTCTGAATCTAGCCTCCTGTGAGCCCGATCAGGAGGAACTCCGGCTCGTCGCTCCGTTCGCGCAGGTTGACCGGGCTATCGCTGAGGATATAAGCGGGCTGCTCGATGCAAGTTACTCCACACGCCTAATCGTTGCGGGGTCATCGCTATCCGGGGAAGCAGCGATTGAGGCGATCGCGTCAGGATCAGCAGACATCGCTTTGGTAACTAATAATCAACCGTTTCGTAATGACATCGCGACGGTGATGCCGCTGTATCCTACCGTACTGCATATTGCATACAGAGAGGGCCGCGATCCGTCGACTGGCAGCACATTGTTACGTGGTGCAAAAGTTTACGCAGGACCGGAAGGGTCTGCTTCACGCATGATCTTTGCGCGAATCGTTGAGCGCATCGAGTTGGATGTGAGCTCGTATGAATACGTTTCAAATCTGACCGACCATCCGGACGTCGTCATCGTATTCGCACCGATCTTCCCTGAACTGTTCGTGGACTATCCCGATTTTCGCCTGTTCAGTCTGGGCTCGCCGGAAACTATCGGCATCGGTTCTGCTGTCGACGCCGCCGTGTTGCTGAACCCGCATTTTCGACCCTTTGTAATACCAGCTGGAACGTATGGAAAAACAACACCTGAGGCGGTCGTTACGATTGCTGTCGACAAAATTCTGGTCACAAGAAGCAACCTGGACAGCTCAATCGTTTACGATCTGATCAACGATATTCTCAGGCTTCGTCCGGCCCTGGCCGCACAACGTCCCGGCATTTTTCAGCGGCTGTCCAAAGACTTCGATGCCAGCCGTTCGAGGTTTGTGTTACATGCAGGGACACAGGCGTATCTGCAACGATCCGCGCCAACTGTTTACGAACGTTATTCAGGTATCGCCGAAGTCACTGTCACGTTGATTTTTGCACTTGGTGGCGCATTGATAGCCGGGGTTCGAATACTCCGAATGCGACGCAAGAATCGTATTGACCGGTTTTACGCGGCCACCATTGCAATTCGAAGTTCGGCCAAAGATTCACGAGACCCAGCTGACCGCGAACGTGCCATCGCAAACGTGCGCGAATTACAAAATGAAGCATTCGACCTTCTGGCTGACGAAAAGCTGGCCGCAGACGAGAGCTTTCGTATCTTCATTACACTTTCGAACGATGTGCTACGGCAACTCGGTGCGATTGGTATGGACGACCACGTATCTGACACTTGATTCTCGTGATTCGCGGGGTAGGTATGCCTATTACACGCAAGATTTTCGAATCCATAGCGCTCATCCTTTCCGGGTTGGTTCTCTCATCGTGTGTTATCAGGGATCTCAAGAATGACCTGGATACAGCCGTACAGGAGTACGGCTACTTCAAAGCTGAAGTTACCGGGCCTGATGATGGTTCCGATGTACTGATTGGGCTGTTCAAGCGCGATGAAGGTCGTCTGTCGATTGCCAACTTGCGAACGGTCAGTTCGGGCGAGATCTTCTACCTGCTGGTACCCAATGCCGAGTACACCGTTTTTGCGTATTCCGATTCGAATGGAGACTCCGCCTATCAACCGGGCGAACCGGCAGCACGTATCGATGACCCCGATATCAACTGGTTCAAAGATATGCAACTCGAGGGTCGCATCGACCATGAGACATTGCGGATCCAGCCGATCGAATTGACGGACGCCATAACCCTGGAGCAGAACCTTGACCTGTCGCTCGCGGCATTGCGCACAGAAAGCAGGGCGGCGGACAATTTCCTGCGAATCATATCCTGGGATGATGACAAGTTTTCTGCAGAAAACTCGACGCGCAGCTTGTGGGAACCGACCTGGTTTCAAAAGGAAGTTGGCTACGGACTATACGTGCTTAAGGAATTTGATCCGGCAAAGAAATCGATTCTGCTGGTGCACGGCGTTCTCGATTCGCCCCGCGTTA
>Ga0255052_10001494_pt1 | contig 17588 bp, 14 predicted proteins | sample JV7_2_21_MG_FD_188632 | JGI IMG/M metagenome (GOLD analysis project Ga0255052, IMG submission 188632) | Seawater microbial communities from Jervis Inlet, British Columbia, Canada - JV7_2_21 | ecosystem: Environmental > Aquatic > Marine > Inlet | place: Canada: British Columbia | collected...
CGCGACGCGATGTAGACACCTTCAACGACACTTTCGAACAATCCACGATATCGTGACTCACTCCTTTTCAGCGTCTCATCGTCAATTTGCTTCTTGATCGCAAGCCCCGCTAATCGCGCCAGGCGCGAAAACTTGTCGAGCTCGACCGTTGTCGGTTGGCGTGGCTCGTTCAGATATATGTCGAGTGTTCCGATGATGCGGTCCCTGGCGCCGTGTAACGGAAATGACCACACTGCATGAAGATTATGCTTTTTAGCCAGCGTCTTCAGGCCCTTCCAGGCATCGTCCTTGGCGATAGATTCGACGAATTTCTGCTTGTTCCTGAACACCGCCGCGCCACAAGTGACGCCATTTTCCTCGACCTTCAGAAAATCAAGCGCAAGTTTGAAAGGTTCCGGCAGGCTGGGTGCCTGCTCAATCGAGAGTGTCTGATGCTTGACGTCCAGTCGCATGATAGCGCCACGCATGCCGTCGCCAATTTTTTCGACGCAGCGACAGATCGAACGCAAAGTCCGCTCGCAGGCTGTATTGGCTGCAACCATTTCGAGAATCTTGTTCTGTGCGTATGCGAACTCATCATCTCGCTTTCTTTCAGCGATGTCCGTAATACTGACTCTGAGCAGCCGTCGGTCCTGTGACGGCAACTGGCTAAACCGAACCTCGCAAGGGAATTCGACGCCGTGGAAATTCTTGTGCGTCCACTCGAAAATCGGATGCTCTCCGTTAAGCGCCCTGTCGATGAAACCGCGGCTAATACCGAAAGACGGTGTACCATCAGGCTGCATACGAGGGCTTATGGCCTGCGGACCGATGCTCAACAGGCGCTTGCGCGGCAGATTGAAGAGCTGACACGCCTTTTCATTTGCATCTACGAATTTATTGCTCTCGACATCGAGTACGACAATGGCCTCCGGCGCATTCTCGACCAGCGCCCGGTAGCGCTCTTCGTTTTCCTTAAGCGATTTTTCGGCTTTCTTGCGACCGGTAACATCACGCAAACTGATCACAAAAACACGCTCATCGCCGACCGGTAAGCAGCTTGAATTCAATTCGGCGACGAATGTATCACCGTTCGCGCGAGCCGCATTCACCTCTCCACCGGACAAGTCGACGTTCGTGTCATCGATGTCCGATTGGTAGGGCTGCAGAAAGTCGGCAAGCGTTCTGCCCTTCGAATCCGGCAGTATGGAAACGATAGACGATCCGATTAGCTCTTCTTTGCTGACACCGAAGTAGCGGGAACAAACTTTGTTGCAGTTGCGAATCGTACCTTCTTCGCTCACAGACAGGAGCGCGTCAGTCACGCTGTCAAAAATAACTTCGATCGGAGTGGTGGTCACCGACAGTGACTGAGTGGACAGCGACTGGGTTATGGTCGCCTCCATCTTGTCATAATGCTGATCGATCAGCTTCAGGAGTTCAATGAAGTCGAGCTTTTCAATGCCTGACTTTTCTGTCGCTTCCTTAATCTGTTTTCTCAGATCGCGATGCATCGCTACCCCGGTCCAAATCGTTCGATCCCTGACAACAAAATTCGCAAAAATCCAGTGGCTAAATCTGCGTGTGAATTTGCTGGCTTCTACTGCCGATTCATCGCATCACGACGTATTTGCGGCAGCATGCGCCCAACATTATTGGGAATTTGCGAATTCGTCTGTGAAGCAGCTCTCGTATTGAGAAAATATTGGGAAAATTTTCCCGGAACCGAATCCAACATTATGCAAAGTCGCTCTTGAAGTTCTATCTGAACCAGATCCGGCCGCGGTAGACCGACATACAGGAATATAGAACCAGCTCTGGCGAGAGACAGTAGTCGGGACGATTTATGGGCGTAAAAACTAGCCCAACTGGGTGGGGCTGAGGGAGCCTAATTCGATTCCTGGGCTGGCATCGAGATGACAGTTTCCCCTTCAGGACCTTCTACGAGCTCGCCGTTAATCGTGGCTTCCTCCGGCGCACTTCCAACCTTGATGGGGATCGCGATCGACCGGATCATCGAACCATCGGGTGTCTCAACCTCGGCTGAGACATTAACGTAGACGCGTCCTTCCCGCTGCGGAACGACTGCCAGCTGTTGCACACTGCCCGACGACGGATCAGCAATCTTCAGGCGTTCGACCTGACCTGACTGAAACATCAGTGCGCTACCATCGATAATGCTGTACTGCACATCGACTGGCCCCGCTGCCGATGTAACCACTACGTTGATCGAAACAGGGAAGCCAACAATGGCGTTGCCGATCACTTCGTAGCTTATCGCTATCGGCGCCGTCGGTTTTCCCGGAGATGCAGAATTTGCATCCGCGACAGTGGGTGCCGGCTTGCCGGCGTCCGTCGCCGGTTGTTCCGTTACATTCGGTCCGCTGCTGCTTCCCTGGCAAGCGGCGATGCCAACGAGTATCAACGCGGAAGCTGCGAAAATGTTTGGTGTTTTGTGAATCATACTCAGTACCAGATTTGTGATTGGTTATATTCTAGTTTGCCGTGAAGTCGAAGCAAACCCGCTCCGGAAAACCGGCCGGAGAATTATCATCCTCGTGCCTGAATTCGTTGATGTCGATGACGAAGTCACCTGCGCTTAGCGAACCTGACGATGCCACAATTTCGCTATTGGGCGCACAACTCCAGCCGAAAACAGAAATCTGCCCATTCCGTAGCACCAGAAAATCCGGATCGCTGTGCTCACTATTCTCCGGATCACTTGGATCTGCCGTGCAATCGAAACCGCCCGTTGGTTGCGACGGGGCAGGATTGGCGATCATCGAAAAAGTAACCTGGGCAGCGCTCGCGAGATTCAATCGAAGATAGCGATGCTCTGACAGCTTATTGCCTTCCCTGCCGCTGTCGAACTGGCTATTGACGCAAATCGTCTCGGTGACACCGAGTGTCAACGGCGTGTAGACCGGCAACACATCATCCGGTGTACCGGGGCTGGCGTTTTGCTCGGTTGATCCCCAGATATCGATCCCGGTTGGGTTTATGCCGCTATCTGTAAGCAGCGCATCGATGAAGGCATCCTGTCCCGTACCCTGTTGTTTCAGGTAGGTCGCGAACGCAAATATGCTGGTAAATGCTTCTGTCGTCGACTGAGGGCCCGCCATCACGTTGTAAATGGGCCCAAAACCGATACTGGATGTGTCGGCGACGATGTCAGGGTCGGTGTCCCACAGGTCGTAAATCAGCCTGATGACGGTTTGCTCATTGAACCAGCCGTCAGGTCCAAAACGGCTGCTCTCGGCGTTCCACCCAAAACCGGACGAGCCTCCAAACGTGTCACAGTAAGCCGGGTTATCCAACGACATGGCAGACAGCGCCGATGCCCAGCCTTCGCTGAACGCCAATCGTGAATCCAGCAGGTCTCCCCTGGCATGGCTTCCGCCAAAACTGTCGGTTCGCGAAAATTTATCTTCGAAATAGTGACCCCACTCGTGGACGACGACCTGATCGTCGAATTCATCAGTATCGACGCCGGCGAGACCCAAAAGAAACAACTGGCTCGCACCAACGCTATAGAACGTCGTCGGCAGATCGCCTGCCGCGAGGTCAGTCGGGCTGGCTGTCTTGTTGTCCGGGCTCCAGAACGCGTCGAGAGCCGTAAAATTCGCCGTGGGATCTTCCGCGGCGACGAATCGCATCGCGGTATAAATAGTATCCAGTATCGCGAACGGTGCTGCGGCCCTTGTTCCGGTATAACTGCCGCCAGTCCAGCCAGTCGCGGCCAGCGGGTTCACATTCGGATTGTCAGAAGTGCCACTGTTGAATGGAAAATCCAGTGCGTAAATCGGTCGCTGACCAAGCGGTGGCGGCGATCCGCTTGTATCCACATTATTCCGAACTTCAACGTCCCAATCAGCGCTCTTTAGTTCTGCACGAACCCGGATGATGAAGTCTGTCGCCGCGCCGACGTTAAACGAATATGCGCCGCTATCATTAGAAACCATCGAGGCGAGCAAATTGGTACCTCCCGCATCCAGGAGTTGCACTGTTGCCTGCCGAATAGGCCGTATGAGGGGGTTGTCGAGATCCAGGCCCTGGCAGTTATTGAATGGCTGTGGAAACTCATACGTCAGGATTCCCGAGATCGCAACGGTCGCAGGCGGTGGCGGAGGTGGCGGGCTACTGCTGCTCTTGCCGCACGCAGCAATCGTAATTGCCGTCGCCAGCAACGCAAGCTGCCTGCCATATCTGTTTATGAGCTTGCCCATACTCTCCAAATGCCTGCCGTTCAATTGCTATCTCCCAGGTCCCGGGCGAGATGCCCAAATCCCTTCGGTCCGTGTGCACCGCCGGATTCTATCGACTGAACTCGTGAGCGAACAGTGCCCATGGCGTCCCGACCCGGGACAGTGCCTGCCAGATCAGGCACTTAGTGAGACACAATTCCTGTACCGTCACACAGTATTGATAGAATCTTCCCTGCTTAGAAGCACCCATTTCACGTTTGTTGCAGAATTGTCAGAATAACTATGAAAAGCAAAGCGATACTGGTTACTGGCGGCGCCGGCTACATCGGTAGCCACGTCGTACGCCAACTCGGTACTGCAGGCGAATCCGTTGTGACCCTGGACAATCTTTCGACCGGCTTCGAGGCCGCGGTAACCGCAGGCGAACTGGTTATTGGCGACACAGGCGATGCCGGGCTCCTCGAACGGCTGTTCACAGAACACAGCATTGACACAGTTATGCACTTTGCAGCGCATACCATTGTGCCCGAATCCGTTGCCGATCCGCTGAAGTACTACGGTAACAACACTGCCAGCAGCAGGACGTTGCTCGAAGCCTGCCAACGGCACGGCGTTGTGAATTTTGTATTTTCATCCACCGCCGCTGTTTACGGCATCCCTGCAGATGGCAAGGCGTCAGAAGAGTCGCCGACACAACCGATCAATCCGTACGGGACATCCAAACTGATGACAGAATGGATGTTGCGTGACCTGGCCGCGGCAGGCGGCCCGTCGTATGTGGCACTGCGCTATTTCAACGTCGCCGGCTGCGAGCCCACCGGCACGATCGGCCAGTCGACACCCAAAGCCACGTTGCTGGTGAAAGTCGCTTGCGAGGCAGCGGTTGGTAAACGGCCACACATCTCCGTATACGGCACCGACTATCCGACGCCCGATGGCACCGGCCTCAGGGATTACATCCATGTTGATGACCTGGCAAGCGCACATCTGGACGCCCTCGCCTACTTGCGCGCCGGCGGCGAATCAACAACGCTAAATTGTGGCTATGGACACGGCTACAGCGTGCGCGAAGTACTTAGCGCGATCGAAAAGGCCAGCGGTGCAGCTCTCACGATAGTCGATGAGCCGCGCCGGGCTGGCGATCCACCGGCCCTGGTCGCCGTTGCAGAGCGCGTGCGCAATGAACTTGGCTGGACACCAAAGTACGACGATCTGGATACCATCGTCAGAACCGCCCTCGCCTGGGAAAAGAAGATCGCAGCACGGGATCCCAGTGCATACTGGGCAAAAAAGGGGTCAGACCCCAATTTGTCCGAGTCTGGACGAAATGGGGTCTGACCCCTTTTTTGCCGGTGCTACACTGACCCCATGAAATTTCCCCGCCCGCAATCGCTTAACGGACTGATTCTGGTTGGATTCGGCCTCGTGGCGTTGCCGTTGCTGATCGCAGTGATCTGGGCGCTGGTCAATCTCGATCGCCTGGCAGAACAAAGTGAGCAGCTCGTCGTCACGGGCGTCACTGCCGCAGAGAACAATCGCCAGCTCTCACAACAAGTTGCTTCACTCGAGCGCGTGGCGCGACAGTACCTGGTACTGCGCAACGAAGACAGCCTTGCGCTATTACAGCAGGACATGACCAGCATCGAACGAACGCTCGACAAAATGTGGCCATTGGCAGAAAAAGCCGACGCGGTCTCTTTCGCACGAGCCATTCGGGTATCGTCCAGGCGAATTGTCAGCACATTATCCGACAGCAATTTAAGCGAGGAAGGTGCAGATTCGGTCGTTGCCGAATTTACGACTCTCCGGCAACGCGTAAACCGGCTGACACTGACGCTCGGCAGTTACATCGAACTGGAGCTGAACAAACTTCAGGAGAGTACGCGCCGTGCCCAGCAGGTCTCCGCCTGGCAGACAGCACTGCTCGTCCCCGGAACATTGATACTCGTGTTGTTCTTTACTTTGCTGGTCGCAAAACCCATTCGCCAGATCGATCGGGCTATTGCCCAACTGGGCAAAAGCGGCTATTCGAAACCGATTGACGTCAAAGGGCCAAGCGACCTCGAGCGCCTCGGTCGGCAGCTTGAGTGGCTCAGAATGCGGCTCCTGGAACTCGCGCAGGAGAAAAACCGGTTCCTGCGTCATATGTCGCATGAATTAAAAACACCATTGGCCAATATTCGCGAAGGCACAGAATTGCTCCTCGACGGTACAGTCGGTGAACTTGAAAATCCTCAACGCGAAGTAACAGACATTCTCAGACTGAACGGCCTGAAACTTCAGCAACTGATTGAGAATCTTCTGAGCTTCAGCGCCTGGCAATCGAAAAATGAAGTGCTGACATTGTCGGACTTCTCGTTGCGGGCGCTGGTGATCTCCGTGGCGAAAGCGCAACGCCTGGCGCTCAAAGCTGCCAAGATTCAGCTGAAACTGGATGTCGAAGACATCGTGATCGCTGCCGATCGCGACAAACTGCGTACGGTGCTCGACAACCTGTTGTCCAATGCGGTCAAATTCACGCCGAAGGATGGCGTTGTCACCATTCGGGCAAAATCGACACCAGCAAGTTTTGTGCTCGAGTTCGCGGATACGGGACCCGGAATTCCGCAGGATGAGACACCGAGAATATTTGAAGCATTTTTCCAGGGCCACCAGGAACAAGGCGGCCATGTTGCGGGAACAGGGATCGGGCTTTCAGTCGTCCTCGAGTGCATACAGGCGCACGAAGGTTCAGTAGAATTGGTCGATTCGGATGAGTTCTCCGGTGCCCATTTCCGAATTCATATACCGCAAAAGAGAGTAGCCGCGAACCAGAGGATCGCCGCCAATGCCTGAGAGGTCATCGACAAGCCGGGTTTTCGTCGCCGCCACGTTGCTGGTGGTCGTGCTGATATCCGGCTGTGAAACGACGACTGACTGGCTCAAGGGACGCCGGACGGCGAGCGCGGACGACCCCATTATTCTCGGCGCACCGGAGGCGAATGCATACCTGGCAGAACTCTACGCACTCGCCAGCGGCGATCCGGCGACGCAGGCCGAGATCTATGCCGATGCTGAGTCAGCAGCAACCCTCACTCCCGGCACCTCAACCAAATTACGCTACGCGCTGGTCCTGGCGGCGCCGGGCCACAGCGAATCGGATGGATCTCAGGCACAGGGAATTCTGCGTGAAATCCTGGCGCAGCAGGAGCTGATGACGCCCGCCGAGATTGCGCTGGCCACGATTTATCTGAAAGACGTCGAGACGCGCATCGTGCTCGAAACCGAGGCGCGACGGTTGCGATCCGAGAATACCCGCGCTGCAACCACCGAGGCGGCAGCCATCAACCAGCACATCGCACGGATCGAATCCGAGAACCGGCAACTCCGTGAAGCGCTGGCCGACGCTGAGTCCAAGCTTGAGGCGATTACGTCCATCGAGCGCTCCATCCGCGAGCAGTCCGAAGAGAACAATCCTCGATAGGCGGCTTAAGGGTACCTCTTTTTACCTGTCGTGGCCGCGCCGTAGGGCCCAGTTCGCCTGCAATCTTGTTCCTGCTCAGCGACCGTTGTAAATTGATCTTTAGTATTGTGGATTGATTTGTCGCCAATGCAATAAATGTCAGTTCGCGCCGACCAATCCATGCAGCCCAAGATTGCAGGCGAACTGGGGCTCACGAGAGATAAATAGAGGTACCCTTTAGCCGTTCCGTTGTAAACTGCGTTCGACATAATCCGAACCCCCGAAAGGCACTCCCTCATCCCTATGGCCCTGACCTGATGGCAAACAACAACCCTGAATCCAAAGGCAAGATTCTGCTGGTCGATGACGACCCAGGCCTGCTGCGCCTCCTGAGCATTCGACTGCGGGCAGAAGATTATGAGGTCGAGGCCGTCGAAAGCGCCCACAAGGCGCTGGCCGTGCTTCATCGGTTTCGACCTGACCTCGTGATCACCGATCTCAAAATGGACAAGATGGACGGCATTGGGCTCCTGAAGGAATTGCAGGCGAAGTCCCCTGGTTTGCGGGTCGTCATTATTACCGCTCACGGCACGATTCCTGATGCCGTCACAGCGACGCAAAGTGGGGCATTCGGCTTCCTGACCAAACCCATCGACAAGGATGAGTTGATGGAAACGGTCGAGCGCGCAATGAAGGTTTCAGGATCCGCCGAGGTTGATGACAACTGGGCGGCCGAGATCATCACGCGGAATCAAAAGCTGAAAGAAATCCTTGCACAGGCAAAAATGGTCGCTGCCACTGATGCGAGGGTGTTGATTTCGGGCCACAGCGGGACAGGCAAGGAGTTGCTCGCCAGGGCGATTCATCGTGCCAGCCCACGGAGGGACAAGCCTTTCGTCGCGATCAATTGCAGCGCGATGGCAGAAAACCTGCTTGAATCGGAATTGTTTGGTCACGTCAAAGGCGCATTTACCGGCGCTACACGAAACCATGAAGGCCTGTTTCAGGCAGCCGAGGGCGGCACCTTGCTGCTCGATGAGATCGGCGACATGCCGATGCGATTGCAGGTCAAGTTATTGCGTGTATTGCAGGAACACCAGGTGCGACCGGTTGGCAGCACCGAGGCTATCCAGGTTGATGTCCGGGTTATTTCCGCAACACACCGTGATCTGCAGACAATGATGCGTGACGGCGGCTTTCGGGAAGACCTCTTTTATCGTTTGAATGTCGTGAACATCACCCTGCCGATGCTGGATCAGCGGCGCGAGGATATCCCCCTGCTCGTGTCGCATTTCCTGCAACAAATCGGCGCCGAGGCAGGACAGGAACGAAAGGTTTATGCCCCTGAAGCCGTCGAATTGCTGGTGACCGCCGAATGGCCAGGCAATATCCGCCAGCTTTACAACATCGTCCGGCAAAATGTCGCGTTGTCGCGTTCGCCTGTGATCAGCGGGGAGTTGGTCCAGTCGTCTCTCGGCGAACATGCCGGCAAGCTGGCATCCTTTTCGGATGCGCGCGACGAATTTACACGGAACTACCTGTCCCAGATTCTGCAGATTACGATGGGCAATGTGAGCCAGGCTGCCCGCCTGGCCAAGAGAAATCGAACTGATTTCTACAAACTACTTGCCCGTCACGACCTGAACCCGGATTCGTTCAAGACCCGTTAAGTGGAATCGCGGCTAAAGCCGCTCCTACATCCACGATCAGCATCGTGGGAGCGGCTTTAGCCGCGAATTGCCTAAACTGACATTACGAGTCGCAACCCGTCATCCACCTCCCGCAGCAACCGCCCGCCGAGACTGGCGATTGGTTCAGACAGATAACGTCGATTGATCGTGACCAGTTGCGCCACGTTGGCGACTGATTCTTTGCCGAGACCGGACGCAATCTCGCTAAGAAAAACGTTGCCAGGCGCATGTGCGAGCCGCAGGTTTGAAGTTATTACCGCGCATACCACCGTCGGCAGGCAGCTGTCATTGAACTCGTTTTCCTGCACGACGAGGACCGGCTGCCGGCCGCCGGTGCCGGGTCGCGATACCATTCTGATCTCGCCACGGCGCACTACCAGTCTTCCTGCGCAACTGACTCTGACTGGATGATCGCCATCACCGTCTCGAGGCGCGCGGCCTCGTCCTCGATATCGTAGGCAGCATCCAGCCGCTCGCGGACGCCGGTGGCTCGGTGCCTGGTCATAAATTCCGCTACAGCCGTTGCATAGAGCTCACTTCGGGACATACCGATACGCTTCGCAAGGCGCTCCGCAGCTTCAAAAGTCTCATTCGGGATAGAAATCGCGGTTTTCATGAATCCGGAGTATAACCCTGGTTATACCCGATTTCCAAGCCAGTAAAAACAGGCAAGCACGGCCTTTCCCGAACAGGCAACACAGCGCCTTCGACAGGTGTACTCTCGGCCAGATAGGGAATGGAGACCAGTGATTTGCGCCAACTTCTCGACGAACCAAGACGCCGCAACGTATTTCGCGTCCCGATCGCGTCCCTGATCGCCTCCTGACGGCGAGCCTGAATCAGGCAACCTGGGGACGACGCAGTCCCGACACGACCGCCCTATCAGCGACGTTCAGAAGCAGCTGTTTGGAATGACGACAGAGCCCTGCATGATTCGGCGCGCAGTACGCGTTAAGCCGGCACACCGAATGTCAGGGCTTTCGGCTGGCCCCTGGTTCTCCACTCTGCAAGTCATTACGCCTGAAGGATGCCCGATCCGGATCCTGTTGACGCCCGGCGGCAGGTCTTTGCAAATGACCTCAGCAACGACCGAGCCCGGCACGGCTGCGGCAACTGCTGTAGCGATTGCGCCTGTCACGGCGTAGGCCGCGTGATAATTCTGCGACGAGACAATTCTACTCACAAGATCGATGCCTGCCGCATCAACCGAAGCAGACTCATTGCTGCATTGATGGTTTGCAGAAGGGCCAACAAATGCCAGCTTGGGGACGTCCGGCGATCGGAGCGTCGCGTCGGCAACCAACTCTACCAGTCCGATCTCGTGCGCGACTATGGATCGTATGCGTTCGAGCGCTTCGGCAACCTCTGGATTTCTCTGCAACTCATCGGTGGTTTCTGTAGCCGTCAAATCGAGATCAGATGCACGCACGAAAACGTATGGCGCGCCGGCGTCGACAACTGATATTTCGACTGAGCAATCGTCGCCAAGAATTACGGTCTCCCGTGCACTTCCGGTCGGCAAGAGAGTATTTAGCACTGTTCCAACCGGCTCGATGAAGTCGAGATCGACACTTACGCCGGTATTGGACATTCCCGAAAACACGGAGTCATCTTTCAACTCGCTCGCCAACGGACCAATGTGAGCCTCAATAAGATCTCCGGAATTCCGATTTTTTATTCGGATCGGAGAATATTTTCCTTGCGGTGAGACGAAACCTTCATCGATAGCGAATAGCGCAACTGCGGAGACGAGATTGCCGCAATTGGTTCCATAAGTTGGCCGATCCTTTCCTGGTGCAATATTGGCGAACTCACATTCGACATCCACGTCCGCATCCATCGAACCGGAGACGATCGCGACCTTGCTCAACAGCATATCGGCGCCGCCAAGACCGTCAACCTGCCGCGGATCCGGTGCTCCAACTGCTCCCATGATGACCCGATCCCTTTTATCCGGGTCTCGCGGCAGGTCATGCTCATGAAAAAACAGCCCGCGACTTGTTCCGCCTCGCATCACGACACACGGGACGGTCCTTCCGTCCGACAATGGCGAACGTGATTCAAGAGTGGATTGGATTTGTGGTCTGGCTACCATTGTCCGCCTCTAGAGAACCCAGGCGCTCACACGCTGCAGACAGCGGCGCGTGAAGCGAGAAAGGGATGGAACACGACTGATTTCAGCGAGCTTGGAGAACTGTCGCCCAATGTATCGGGAATAGAATTGGACGAATGGTCGCAAATCGTCCGTGGCGAGCACGGCGTGGACACGTTTGCCGCGAATCGATCGCAGCCAGTCAATAAAACTCAACCTGCCCCGCCTTCGCAATTCGAGCGCCGCACCAATATCCTGAGAAAGGCGAATCCAAATCACGCCGTCTTCCCAGTCTGTTACTGGTTCCTGCTCCTGGCCTGCCGCATCGGAAAATGCGATCACTGGCAGATTTACTCCACATCCGATCGACAGTCCGATTGTGTTGACCGGCCGTGTATTGATCTCGATGAGCTTGTAGTCATTTACCTCTGAATCGAACTTGAATTCAATCCCGACAATGCCTGTGTACTCAGAGCGCTCCAACAGGCGTCTTGAGTACTGCTCAATAACCGCATTTTGGCACGAGACGGTCGCGGTGCAATATCCGAAATCGACAGGCGCCTGCCGCAATTTGCTTCTGATGCAATGCGCTAGCGGCTTGTGTTGGGGCGAACAGTAGCCGAGAAAGGTGAACAATTGGTCGTCGTTGCCACCGATGATTTCCTGCACCATCAGGTTACTGTCATCTACGCTAATACGCTGGTACTCATTTATCAGCTCCTCACGGTTATGGACCGTAATTGCCTTTCTGCCACTCGATACATTCGCATACTGCCTGAGTCGCCACTTTTGAGCTTCAAGCGGCTTAATTACGTACGGATATCCATTCAGGCCCGCTGCTAAATCCTCGAGTTCTTCAACGCTTTCCGGAAAATAGGTCTCAGGAATCGGCACACCGATTGTCGTCGCAAGTTCATACTGACGGCGTTTGTCTTTTACGCTCTCCATCGTGTCAGCCGATGGATTCAACAGTATGTATTCTGTGCTGAGATCATCCTCATTCCGAGCCATGTAGAGCGAACAATCATCTGATGCCGGAATCAGAACCTTCTTACCGGGATAGCGGCTTCGAAGATCCGTCAGAAACCGGGTCAACTCGCTTTCTGAGTGATACAGGTCCGGGCAAATTTCGGTCGCCTGACAGTAACGGGAAGACAAACTGTCATCAAAGAGATTGGGGTGAACGCGCACAACTTTGACTCCGGCCCTGCCGAGGGCCCGGGTCAGCGTCAACGCAATAATGCTTATTGCCTGGTCTTTTTCAGTCCGTGAAGTATCCGGTTCATGGCTGATGATAAATGCTGTTGTTTCCCTCATGGCACTCGACGTTTGTAATAGTTATTTGGTCGCGCAGTACGTTTGTCGCCCATTACGACATTTTACGGATGAGGGAGAATTAAAGCGTGCCTGGTCACTCGATCAAAAGTGTGAACCACAGCACACATTCACGGCCAAAAAACTGAACAGAGAAACATTATGTAAATTGGGGTTTGGGGGAGGCTGCTGCACGTGTCTAATGCGTGTGCACGAGCGGCTGCACGACCCCAGTCAGCGAGGAATTATCCTGGTCACCACATTCGACAGACCACTTTCACCGCCCTGCTCACTGACAGCCTTCATCGCGCATTGATACGTTCCGGGCGCGAAATTTTCCACATCAAAGGTTGTGCTTTCGGGATCGTCAACCTCAATGACCAGCGTCCTCTGTTTGGTGGCATTCCAGCAGTAGATTTTATATTCACTGAGGTCCGTAAGCGGGCTGTCGTCTTCGTACTGTTCCGGCGCGCTCCACGCGAGCGGCGACGAATCGTATACGAAGGATTCCGGTACCGGGTCGTACATAAAGTGATAAACGGCAACGACCCCCAGCATGAGACCAAGGAGAAGGACCATCGTCCATTTAATCAATTTCGTCTGACGAGTCACGGTAGCCCCTTCTTTTGTGGGATTCGTGAAATGGCTGATGAGAGGAGTGTAAGGATACTTGAAATCGATGCTGAAGTGCCGCCCGTTGTTGACATAAAGGACAATCCCTTGTGCCATGATGCCAATCTGTCGATCCTGTCTCATTGCTATCCGTGACTTGGAATCACTCGCCAAAAGGATGCTCAAAGCAAAATGCGGGATGACGCCCAGGGAAGGATCGCATGTCATCAGTCCTTGTGACCGGTACGTATCGTCAAACACTGACCGTTATCAGGTCACTGGCGCGCACACTTGTTGCCGACAAACGTCGTGCGAGAGAGTGGCGTAGTGTCTTTCGTCTATAATGAGACTATTCCGACCCGGAACAGGGATTCTATAGGTGATTCTGACATCTCAATGACTCGCCTGGACAACCTGAAAGCCAGCGCAGACCGATGGGGATGGTCGCGAGCGCTATCGAGCGTCATCATCAGCGCCGCCGCGCGTTACCTGGGAATTCACGTATACGTCGTCAGAATTCGCCCGATCCCTGTGGAGCCTGAATACCCGGCCACCAATCCCGATCTGGTCTTTCGAAAGATTGAAATCGGAGAGATCAAGGACGCCAGCGAGGATCCGGACCTCGACATGACTGCAGATTTTGTTGATGACGCCATCGCGCGAGGGGACCTGGCGTTCGGCGCCTTTGATGGTCCTCGGCTGGTGTCATACATGTGGCGATCTGTGGGATCAGCGCCGGATGCTGATGGCGTGTGGATTAGAGTTCGTAAGCCCTACAACTACTCATACAAGTCCTATACACGACCAAGTTATCGCGGTCAGCGCATCAGTCCGGTCGTCCACCTTTTCTCAGACAACGAAATGCGCAAGCTAGGTTACAGATATCGGGCCGGATTCGTAGCCATCAGCAATTATGCGAGCTTGCGCATGGGATTGCATATGGGTTCGATACAAATTGGGCGCGCCGGTTATCTGGCATGGTTTGGACGTTTGATTCCGTTCCGGTCACGAGCGGTGAAAGAAATCGGCTTTGAATTTTTTCGGCCGAAAGGTCTGAACTGATCTATCCGGTCTTCTCCAAACCAAATGGAGATTCCACGTCTGCTGTACGACGCGGATCCCTGCGCCTGTCCAGGCTCGAACGCCGCTCGGGGCCAAGGTAGGCAACAGAACGGTTGCGTCGTCGGTCAGAATTGATCCGTCGGTCGACCATGCTGGTACGCCTGTTGATCGAACGACTAAGAAAACTCATGACAGACCATGACCGCACGATCATCCAGAGGTACATCACGCCGAGCGTGAGAAAAGATCCGAACATGATGTATTCCGGTAAACCAAAGTAGGCGCCGCCTAATCCGATGGCTGCACCAAGCACAGAAATTCCCACCATGATGAGGACCGTTTCGGGGACTGTAAATCCGGCCAGAAGGAAAACATGATGGAGATGCTCTTTGTCTGCCCCGAACGGCGGTCGCCTCTTGAGAATTCTCCTTGTAGTCATGGAAACCGCATCAAAAAGCGGCAGAATCAGGAACCACAGGGCCGTTGACGGCGGAATCACGCGTTCGGTACCTTGCGAGAATTTGATTGCAAACCAGCAGACAGCAAGGCCCAAAAACATACTTCCAGAGTCACCGAGAAAGACCGTTGCAGAACGCCTTCCCGGAAACCTGAAGTTGAAAATCAAAAAACCGCTGACTGCAGATGCCAGAATAATAAGCAACGCAATATCCTGGCCGCCCCCAAACATAAGTGTCGCCGCAATAAACCCAAGCAGGCTGACAAGAGAAAGGCTGCCCGCAAGGCCATCCAGTCCATCAGACATATTGATTGCATTAACGACGCCGATTGTCGCGAAGATGGTAAACGGGACCGCGAACATTCCTGTAGAAAGTACTTCACCATTATTACCTAAAGCACCGAGATCAGTCAGAACGACTTCAGCGCCATAGATCATAATGACAGCTGCGGCAGTCTGCGCGACGATCTTCGCGAGTGGCGTCAGCTCAACGTAGTCGTCGATAACACCAGCCAACAGAAGAAGCATGCCAGCGAGAAAGAACCCGCCATAATCAAGAAAGATCGATCCCTGCGGCAGCAAGAATCCGGAAATCACCACTGCCGCAAAGACAGCAACGAATATGGCCAGTCCGCCGATAAGCGGGACCTCCCCTTCATGCGTCTTGCGTTCGTTCGGAACGTCGACCAGGCCGACCCCCTTGGCAATCGAACACAGCCACACGATGAGCACGCCCGTCAGCCCAAAAGCAATCATCGATCCTATAAAACTCGCCAGCAGCAAGATTATGTCCAACCTATCTTATAGTTATTATTTCCCGCACCGGGATTATCACTGAAACTAAGAACAAAGAATGTGACGCGTGTCACAGCTGTATATCGAATAGATGGTAGATTAGCGAGCACGTCGCAAAATTGTGAAAGGAGTCGATAGTTGCCGCAGGGAAAATGCACATTGCGAACGCATGCATGCGGTATTCCATAGTCGAGACAGATCATTGCAGTCGATGCTCGTTGATTCGTTCGTACTATCGGTACGAGCACTATACGGAATTTGATCGCCGATCGGCAAGTAGTCCTGACAACCGCTTGTAAAATAACACGAATGTCAGCTGCCGGGTGTCAGAGGCAAGCAAATAATAGCTAAAATGCGGAATTCGGGTTACCCGATTATGTCAACTAGAATGCGTTACCATTGAATGTGAGTACGCTGGGAGTGCCAGGAAATATGATTAGTCTTTTCTGGTGCACAGACCTCGGTAACAGCTACAGCTTTTGATAGAATTAGGCAGCTTTTTATACTAATAACGAAGGGTTGGGAATTGAACGCGAACGACTTTCTTAAGAGTGGAATCACTGGGCATCTGCTTCGTCCACTGCGGCTCATCTCGCACGGCGTGTCGTTACTGCCGATCCTGATGCTCGCCGGTATGCTATATGCCATCCCCGTTTTGGGACAGGGTGATATGGAAGATCGGCCGCCGTATACGATCAACCCAGGAGATCTGCTTGAGGTTTCTGTATGGAAAGAACCGGACCTGCAGCGCGAAGTCCTTGTCCGTCCCGATGGCGCATTCTCCTTTCCATTGAGTGGAGATGTTGTCGCGGTGGGTCGAACTGTCGAGGCCGTTCGCGCCGAACTCGCAGAGCGGCTTGAGACTTACATCCCAGACCTCGTTGTGACGGTTACGGTTGCGGAGATCAGGGGTAATAAGATATTTGTAATCGGTCAGGTCAACTCTCCCGGAGAAATTGTAATGAATCCGGTTGTGGACGTAATGCAAGCGCTCAGCATTGCCGGTGGCACGACGCCATTTGCTCAGTTGAATAACATCAAAATACTTCGACGACGAGACGGTGTGCAGACGATTCTGGCGTTTCGTTATAACGATATTGTTAAGGGGCAAAACCTGTCGCAGAATATTCTGCTTCAAGTTGGAGACCTTGTACTTGTGCCATGAATATTTTTCAACGCATTAGCAAAGTAAGAGACGGGAATTGAAGGTAGTCGCATGAATGTAGATGGAACTGGATTGCAGGACTATTTCACTTTGCTTCGCCGCCGTCGGTCGAGCATGTTCATAGCGTTTGCGGTTATTTCTGTCGTCACTGTCTTCGGCACTCTTTTGCTGGATGACCAGTATCGATCTACAGCAACAATCGCGATCGAAAGACCGGCAATTCCGGAAAACATGGTGCAAACCACGGTCGCTACTTACGATACCGATTTGCGGATCGATCGCATTCGGGACCAGATCCTTGTGGGGCCAAACGTTGAAGCCTGGATCAGCGAATTCGGTCTTTATCAGGACCTGGTGGCCAAAGAATCAATCGCTGCCGCCGTTAGCGCCTTTCGCAAAGATGTCGAGGTCATCACGATCCAGGCCAGGGAAGACGTCGCTGTAAAAGATCAGGGAGAAACAATCGCATTCGATTTGTCGTTTTACGGAGAAACGCCAGCCAAAGCAGTAATGGTCGCAGCCCGGCTTGCTGATCAGTTTCTTGAAGAAAATCGCCGAAGTCGTAATCAGTCCGTCGAAGAAACACTCGCGTTTTTCAGAAGAGACGCCGATCGCCTATCTTTGAAGATCACTGAAGCCGAGGCAAGACTTGCGGAATTTAAGGAGCGCAACGCAGGGGCGCTGCCTGAGTCCGCAAATGTCAACGCTCAGATGCTCGATAGAGCGGAACGTGACCTCGATGATATCGAACGCGAAATTCGTGCGATTCGCGAG
>Ga0255052_10001496_pt1 | contig 17567 bp, 21 predicted proteins | sample JV7_2_21_MG_FD_188632 | JGI IMG/M metagenome (GOLD analysis project Ga0255052, IMG submission 188632) | Seawater microbial communities from Jervis Inlet, British Columbia, Canada - JV7_2_21 | ecosystem: Environmental > Aquatic > Marine > Inlet | place: Canada: British Columbia | collected...
AGCAACGATGCGCAAGGCGGGGCAGCCAGTATGAGCCTTGCGCTCGGCCAGTCCGCCGAAGTCACGCGCAGTTTTTCGGCCGCTGACGTTGAAGATTACGTCGCACTGGGCGGCCATCGCCCGGCCGGTGACGCGCTGCCGGAGCCGCTCGTCAATGCGTTGTTCTCCTGTCTTCTGGGCGCCAGGCTGCCGGGGCAGGGAACGAACTACCTTAAACAGGAAAATGATTTCGTCGAGTCGGCGAAAGTCGGCGATCAGCTGCACGCGCGTGTCGAGATCACACGTCTGCGTCCCGAGAAACACCTCGTCGATCTGCTGACCACTTGCGTCACGGCGGACGGTCGGCGCGTCTGTGAAGGCCGGGCGCTGGTTTACGTGGCGGACGTAAAGAACACGGAGGATACCGGTGGGGACCTGTAACCGGCGCCCCGCCGTTGCTATTATGCTGCGTTGCAACAAGACACACAGGCAGGGCTCGTGATGGCTGAAACCCGCATTATTCGCAAATACGCCAACCGGCGGCTCTACGACACGGAAACCAGCAAGCACATCAACCAGGGGGACGTGCGCAAGCTCATCGCCGCTGGTACGGACGTATGCGTCATTGACGATGCAAGCGGGGAAGACATCACTCGTGGCGTACTGCTGCAACTCGTGGCGGAGCAGGAACGCGGCGGGCGCCCGGTACTGAGCGACCAGATGCTGACGCAGATTATCCGCTTTTACGAGCATCCGATGCAGGGCATGTTCGGCGCGTATCTGCAGCAGAGTTTCGAGGCCTTCCTGCAACAGCAGCAGGGTCTTCAGGAGAAGATGCAGGGCATGCTCGAGGGAGGTCCGTTCGCTGCACTGACGGAAATGGCTGCTCAAAACATGGAGGCCTGGGTGTCGATGCAAAAGGCTTTTACAAATTCGAAATCAGGGAAAGACGATGACTGAGGAATCCGCGAAGACGCGATTGCTGCCGGCGGAGACGGCACGCAACATCGATCACGAATTTCGTAGCCAGGTGGGTGTATTAACGAAGGGTCTGTCGCCCGTTGACGTCGCGGCCGCGGCCGTCGATTGGTTCGGACATCTCGTCTTGTCGCCCGGCAAGTTGCTCTCGCTGGCTGAGAGCGTCATTCGCAACGGCGTCGAACTCGGTGAGATCAACAACAAGGCGATTCGAAATGACACTGATGACCTGCCGCCGATTGACGATCGCCGCATGCGCAGTGACGAGTGGCAACAATGGCCGTTCAACGTATTCGCGCAAAGCCACCGGCTGGCGAAGGAAATCACCGCCGAAGCAACCACCGGCATCGACGGTGTCAGTGGTAATCATGAGCAGCTCGTCCGTTTCCTTGCGCTGCAGGTTGTGGAGCTGTTGTCTCCCGCAAACCTGCCGTTGACCAACCCGGAGATCATCGCCGCAACCCGGAGCGAGAAAGGGGACAACCTGAAACGTGGTGCAAACAATTTCGTAGAAGACATGCAACGCAAGCGAAATGGCGAGCCCTTCCAGGGGCTTGAAGACTTCGTCGTCGGCAAGGATATTGCGATCACACCGGGCAAGGTCATCTTCCAGAATCGACTGATCGAACTCATTCAGTATGAGCCGCAGACCGAGCAGGTCGCCGCGGAACCGGTACTGATCGTGCCGGCATGGATCATGAAGTACTACATTCTCGACCTGTCGCCAAAGAACTCCCTGGTCCGCTACCTGGTCAGTCAGGGCAAGACGGTTTTCATCATCTCCTGGAAAAATCCGGATGCGGAGGACCGCGACCTGACGATGCGCGACTACCTCGACGACGGCGTTCTCGCGGCACTGGACGCTGTCAGCAAGGTTGTCCCGAATCAGAAAATCCACGGCGTGGGATATTGTTTGGGCGGCACCTTGCTGGCGATTGCCGCGGCCTACATGGCGCGCGAGGGCGACGATCGTCTCAAGACGATGTCGATGTTTGCCGCACTGATCGATTTTCGCGAGGCCGGCGAGATCACGACGATGCTGGGCGAGGGGACGTTCGCATTCCTCGAGTCATTGATGCGCAGACAGGGCTATCTCGGTATCGATAACATGGTCGGCGCATTTTCGGCCTTACGAGTTTCCGATCTCGTGCACGGCCCGAAAGTACAGCGCTACTTGCTCGGCAAGGATCGCAGTCTCAACGATCTCATGGCCTGGAATGAAGACGGCACGCGATTGCCGTACAGGATGCACACCGAGTACCTGCGCAATTGCTACCTGGAGAACAACCTCGCGGAAGCGCGTTACGAGATCGACGGCAAGCCGATCTGTGTCGGGGACATCACCGTGCCGGGCTTCGTGCTCGGCACTGCGACGGATCACGTCGCACCGTGGAAGTCCGTGTACAAGGCGCTTCGGCTGATGAACAATGAACTGACCTTCGCGCTGACAACAGGCGGTCACAATGCCGGCATCGCCTGTGGCCCGGATCACCCGCGCAGGAAGCACCAGATTGCCACGCGCGCAGCGGGCGACCTCTATTGCGATCCCGATCGCTGGGCGGAGTCCACCGAACTCGTGGACGGCTCCTGGTGGCCGGCCTGGAACGACTGGCTGGACTGGCATTCGAGCGGGCTGGACGAATCGCCGGCAATGGGCGACGAAGCGGCCGGGTTCGGCGAGCTACGTGACGCGCCCGGCGAGTTCGTGTTTGGTTAATATTGCGGCGCAAAACGATTTTTTTCGGAGACCGGACTCTGTGATGGTGATGGGTTAGGGATTAGATAAACACTAAACAATTGTTTTTAATGACAAAAAAATCGATCTACAAGAAGATAAAAAATTGTTGCAGCGCAACATGTCCGAGGTTATACTGCACCGCAACAAAACCCCCGAACAGAGGACATGACCATGATCGACATGCAGGAAAAATTCAGCGAGCAGCTCGCGCAGTTCAGCCAGTATCAGAAAGACGCCGTCACGAAGATGCAGGCCCGGAGTGTCTCGGGTGTCGATACCTTCGAGAAATTCGCGCGTTACAACCTCGCCGTTCTGGGCGACGTCGTCGACCTCACGGTCGAGCAGGCCAGGCTGGCAACGTCGGTCAACGAGCCGCAGGAGTACGTCAGCAAGCAGATCGACAACGCTTCGGCATTCGCCAAGGTCGTCGAGGGACGGACTCAGGAGTACGTCGACCTGTTGACCAACGCGGCAGAGACCGCTACGGAAGAGGTTCAGGAAGCGGCACGGGAAACCGTCGTCGAGGCCGTCAAGAAATCCGCCTGATCATCGCTGCAACCAAATCGAAGGCGGGCGCCGGGGTTACCTGGCGCCCGTTTTTTTATGCCTGACGACACGGCCAACATGGTGCAGGTCAGTTCACGTGACGGCGTTCTTACATTGACGCTGAACCGGCCCGAACGCCACAACAGCCTGGTGCCTGCCTTGCTCAGGCAATTGCGCGACGAATTGTCGGCTTGCACGAGTGATCCGGACACTCGCGTCGTCGTACTGCGTGCTGCGGGCGAGTCATTTTCGACCGGCGGCGATCTTCGCGGTTTCCTCGACCATGCCGGCGATATTCGCAACTACTCGGAGGAACTGGTTGGCCTTTTGAACGCGACAATCGTTGCTGAATTCGACTGCCCGCTGCCGGTCGTCGTTGCAGTCGACGGCCAGGTGACCGGAGGCTCGCTCGGTCTCGTACTCGCGGCCGACATCGTCCTCGTCACCGAAAACGCGTCGTTCCGACCTTACTACGTCGACGTCGGATTCAGCCCGGACGGTGGATGGACTGCGCTGCTTCCCGAGATCATCGGCCGCAAGCGTGCCAGTGCCGTGCAGCTGTTGAACCAGGTCATATCGGCTGAGCAGGCATTGCAGTGGGGCCTCGCGACGGCCTATGTCGACAGTCCGGAACTCGAGCAAGCGTTGACCGAGCTATGCGGGCAACTGCAAGAAAAGAAAGCGGGCAGCGTCCATTACACTCGTCGTCTGATGAGGCCCGACGACCTCGAGTCGCGGTTGGATGAAGAGAAACGGCGATTCGTGGAACAGGTCGGGACCGTCGAAGCGATGCAGGGCGTGCGTGCGTTCCTTGGACAGGATGGATGAAGTGAGTAGACCGTACAGCGATTGTTATTACGATGCCGTGGATGGTCTTCGTCTCTACTACCGGGATTACTCGGGTCCCTCGGACAGGATTCCGGCACTTTGTCTGCCGGGACTCACCCGCAACAGCCGCGATTTTGCCAGCCTGGCGGAGTGGCTGTCGAAGGACCGACGTGTGATTTGCCCGGACCTTCGTGGCCGCGGTAGATCCGAATACGACTCGGAGTGGAGAAACTACCATCCGCTTCACTACGCAGACGACGTTTGGAGGCTGCTCGATGAACTCGACCTGGATCGCGTCGTGCTGATCGGTACCTCGCTCGGTGGCTGGATGGCGATGCTGATGAACTATCAGCAGCCAGGTCGAATCGCCGCCGCAGTCATGAACGACATCGGCCCGGAAGCCAACCCCGAGGGAATTGCCCGGGTCGTGGCTGGCGCAGGCCGGCTCGACAAGGTATCGAGCTTCGAGGAGGCCGTGGGGCAAGTTAGAATTTTCTACGAGATTGCATACCCGGACTGGGATGAAGGGCAGTGGCGTCACTACACCGGGACCACCTATCGGCAGACTGAGGATGGCGAATTCGATCTCAACTTCGATCGAAATGTCGGTCATGCAGCCCGAGAAGGCGTCTCGGGATTGACGATGAATCCGTGGGACCTGTTCGACAGTCTTCGTAATATCCCGACGCTGGTCATTCACGGCGCGATATCGGACATATTGACTGACGATATTATCTTGAAGATGCGACATCGTAAGTCCGATCTGCAGGTCGCGGTTGTCGGTGATCGCGGGCACGCGCCATTGCTCGATGAGAAGGAGGCCGTCGATGCCATCACGACATTCGTACATACCTTGTAGGCGTTGGTTGGCAGTCGCCAGCGTCGTTGCACTAGGACTCGTGGCCTGCGGCGATGGTGGCCGCCAGGAGTCGGATGCGCTTCCGCCCATCGACTACGACGATGCACTGCGGAGTCGAATTTCCGTATCCGGCGTTTCCGCCGGTGCTTACATGGCAGTGCAGTCACACGTCGCCTACGCGGAGAAAATCGGCGGCGTTGCAGTGATTGCCGGTGGCCCGTACCACTGCGCCGAAGGTGACGTTAAGACCGCACTCGGGCGTTGCATGAAGGGAACCGATCTCAATGCCGAGCCCATGATCGGGTTCGCCGGGGATGCGGCAACTGCCGGGACGATTGCGGCGAGCGACGCCATGCGCAATGCGGTGGTCTGGATCTTCCACAGCCCTGCTGATGCCGTGGTGTCGCCGCAAGCCGGTGACACATTGGCGGAGTTTTACGAAGCATTCGTCCAGGAGGAGAACATTGAGCGGGTCAGCCACATCGAAGCGGCACATGGCTGGCCAACGCTCGCCGAAGGACTCGCCTGCGCCGAGCAGGGCGGCGATTACATCAATGCCTGTGATTACGATGCGGCTGGCGAGCTGTTGCGCCACCTTTTCGGGGATTTGCAGGCGCGTGCAGATAAAGCCGATCCCGACAATCTGGTCGCGATCGACCTGTCGGGTTTGTTCGGCTCGGGAAGTAACGTGGCGGACGAGGGCTTCGCCTACATACCATCCGGCTGCACCCATTCGACGGGCGTTTGTCGTCTGCACATTGCATTTCATGGCTGCGTCCAGGGTGCAGAATTCATTGCAGACCGATTTACGCGCCAGGCCGGTTTCAACGAGTGGGCGGAGTCGAACGACATCATTGTCGTATATCCGCAAATTGAAGCGAGCCTGTTCAACCCGAAAGGTTGCTGGGACTGGTGGGGCTACACGGGTGACGACTACGATCTGAGAAGTGGCAAGCAGGTCGTCGGGGTCAGCGCAATCATCGACGCATACGTATCAGGTAAACTATTGCTCGGACTCAACGCCCCATAACCGACTATCCGCGATGACCAAAACACTGCGCACTCTGTGGAGACACGTTGCAGGGAGCATCCGCGATCTTGCGCCGATTGTCATCGTCATCGCGTTCTTTCAGATTGTCGTCCTCCAGGAACCGCTTGACGGTGCACTGAGTATCGCGAGCGGAGCCGTGCTGGTTCTGCTCGGTTTGACGATGTTCGTTTTCGGGCTGGAGCTGGCATTGTTCCCGATCGGTGAGTCACTGGCCTTCGCCCTCGCGCGCAAAGGCAGCGTCTTCTGGCTCCTGATATTTGCCTTCCTGCTGGGATTCGGCACGACGGTTGCGGAACCCGCGTTGACTGCGGTTGCGAAGGAGGCGTCGCAAGTTGCGGCGGGGGCGGGTGCTATCGCGGACACCGACGAAGCGCGCGCCAATTACGTCCTTGGACTGCGCATCACGGTCGCACTGTCGGTAGGGGTCGCACTGATCATCGGCGTGCTGCGCATACTCCTGGCGTGGTCACTGCCGTTGATGATCATTTTCGGCTACGCAATAGTTACTGCGATGACCCTGGTTGCGCCTCCCGAAATAGTCGGCATCGCGTATGACTCTGGAGGTGTGACGACGTCAACGGTGACGGTGCCGCTGGTCGCTGCGCTGGGCGTTGGCATTGCGTCATCGTTACGCGATCGAAATCCCATGACGGATGGATTCGGATTGATCGCTTTCGCATCCCTTACGCCGATCATCTTCGTGCTGGCCTACGGAGGCATTGTCGCGTTGCTATGATCCAGTCTGCGCTGAACACACTATTGGCAACGGCGGGCGACGTCTTACCCGTCGTGACGTTCATTGGCGCCTTTCAGGTCTTCGTCATTCGCCGGCCCCTGAGGAACTTTCGGCGCCTGTTAGCCGGGCTGGTTTTCACGGTTCTCGGGCTCGGCCTGTTTCTCGTCGGCCTCGAGCAGGCGTTGTTTCCGCTTGGCCGACTGATGGCGCAGCAATTGACCAATCCTGAGTTTCTGATGCGCGGCGTTGATGCAGTCGCGATCGACTGGACCGCTTACACGTGGGTTTATGTTTTTGCGCTGGCCATCGGTTTCTCAACGACAATCGCGGAACCGGCCTTGCTTGCCGTCGCGATGAAAGCAAATGACACATCGGGTGGAGCGATCAGCGTGTGGGGGCTGCGTGTTGCAGTGGCCATTGGTGTTGCCGTCGGAGTTAGTCTCGGCTGCTTCCGCATCATCACAGGCCTGCCGTTACACATCTTTATCCTGGTCGGCTATGTCATTGTGATGATTCAGACGGTGTGGGCGCCTCGCCTGATCATTCCGCTGGCGTATGACTCCGGTGGCGTTACAACGTCGACCGTAACCGTTCCCCTTGTTACGGCGCTCGGGCTCGGCCTTGCCGAGACCGTGCCCGGTCGCAGTCCATTGCTCGACGGCTTTGGCCTGGTCGCTTTCGCGAGCCTTTTCCCGATTATTTCGGTGCTCGCGTACGCGCAACTCACAGTATTTATGAATCGAATTCGCACGACCGGGAAAAACAACGGTCGGAATCGTGCAGAATCCAATTATCGGGAGGAAAGCTGATGGAGTTCAAACTACTTGTCGTATTCGTAGAGGATTCGAAGACGGAAGCGATTATCGAGGCCTCTCGCGATGCCGGTGCGACCGGATGTACGGTCATTAATCATGCGCGTGGAGAGGGCTACCAGGCCCACAAGAGTTTCTTCGGGCTGTCGCTTACCTCGCAAACGGATGTGGTGATGTTGCTTGTCGAACGTCACATGAGCCGGGACATTCTCGAGAAAATCGGCTTGGTCGGTGAGTTCGACGCGAAACCGGGCACTGGTCTCGCCTTGCAGCTTGACGTTGAGGACGCGCTCGGCGTCATGCACCAGGCGAAAGAACTAGCAGAAAAAGTGGAGGAACAGCTATGAGCTTGCCAGACTATATCCCCGTGCGTCAGGTTATGCGCACGGAAGTGACGTTCGTGAATGGCCGAACCGATGTGTTTGAAGCCCTGCGCATCATGAAGCGAGTGCAGGCGACCTCCCTGATCGTCGAGAAAAGGCATGAGGACGACGAGTACGGCATGCTGCTCTTCTCGGACATCGCCAAGCAGGTCATTGCGAAAGACCGCGCACCCGAACGCATCAATGTCTACGAGATCATGGCGAAGCCGGTCATTGCTGTCCGGCCCGGCATGGACATTCGTTACTGTGCGCGCCTGTTCGATAACTTCGGCATCAGTCACGCGCCGGTGATCGAAAACGACAAGGTCGTGGGTATCGTCAGTTACTACTTGCTGGTTCTTGAAGGACTGCCGAATCTCGACTAAGGCATTGCCTGGTCGAGCCAGTAGCTGGATCGGCTTAGTCGGCCGGTTCCTGCTGCCCGACGACTGATATCGCGCCCTTGCCGATGAAGAACACGCCAAGACCGTCAAACAAGAAGTTCACGAGCGTCAGCTCGCCAAGGAAAACCGATCCGCCCATAAACAGGCCGATCGCGATGATGACTACACCCCAGAAAATGTCCTGCATGATGCACCTCCCGAATACGCGCGGTATTCACAAGCACTACTTATCCGCCTGATCGCCGTGTGGCGCCGTCCACGGCATCCCAAAATCCTCAATTCGACCGATTCGTGAGCAAAAAATGTGAGCTAAATCACATACTTGCGCGTTATGTCGAATGACCCGAAATGACCAATCAGCAAGGCATTGCGACAAGAGCGCAAGGCTCCTGATACGGATCATTAGCGTCGATGCCGATGCTTGAGGGTCGGCTTTGACGGGAGACAAACTGATGGAAAGGAAAATGTGCGCGAAGTCGGACACCGCAGCACGCCAGGGGCGATATGGTTGGGTCTGGATTTGGGCTGCGCTGATCATTTTTGTAGCGCTCGAGATGGCGCGGTTGTCATGAACGAATACGACATGGACAATCTCAACGCGAAGCTCTGGGTTTATGACGACAGCGACCGCGACGTCGTGCCGCCGTTCCTGGTGGGCGAGATCGCGGGCAGCCTGTCCATAGATTCCGACCGGGAACAACTCAGGCTGTTTGCAGAGGCGATTCTGGACTGGCTGGCTCGCACGGGGACAGCTGACGGCGCAACGATCTACAGGCTGACGCCTGGAAGCGGGACAATCGGTTAGCGGTGAGTCCTTACAGTTGACCTGGGGGGGGCGAATCTGGCTGTATCGGTATCTGCGGACTGACAGAGGTCCTCGAATTTCGGAGACTCTGTCCAGTCGTTCCACCTGCGGAGTTCAAAATGTCAGCGAGCCTGTTCCATCACGCGTTGGTTGGTGCAATGTCATTCATGCCGCGCGCGCTGATCTGGCGTTTCTCCAGGCGGTATATCGCCGGCACGGAATTGCAGGACGCCTATCACACGGTCCAGAAACTCAACGATGCGAAATGTACCGCGACCATCGACGTGCTGGGCGAAGACAGCACGAGCGAGGAGCAGGTCCGGTCTGCCGTCGAGACGTATCTCGCGGCGATCAGGGATATTCAAACGCACTCGCTCGATTGTGGTGTGTCCGTCAAGCTCTCGGAATTGGGCCTGCGATTCAATGTAGCCGGTTGCAAGCAGGCGATTCATGCGCTCGCCAGCAGCGCTGCTGATCACGGCAGCTTTCTAAGGATCGATATGGAAGACTCGAGCGTTACTACGGTGACGCTCGACATCTACCGGGAGTTGAGAAAGCAGTTCGACAATGTCGGGATTGTCATCCAGTCCTGTCTGCGGCGCAGCGAACAGGACGTGGCGGAGTTGCTGGATGAGGGACCCACGAACGTGCGGCTCTGCAAAGGCATCTATATTGAGCCGGAGGACATTGCGTTCACCGACGCAGACGAAAATCGCAGTTCTTTCAATAACTTACTAGAGCAGCTCTTCGATGGTGGCGCAACGCGGGTCGGCATCGCAACTCACGACCCGGCGCTGGTTGAGTATGCCGAGGACATGATCGACAAGATGGGCGTTGACCAGGACCGTTACGAATTCCAGATGTTGCTGGGCGTCGCCGGCACGCTGCGCAGGGAACTGGTTGCGAAAGGTCATCCGCTGCGTGTGTACGTGCCGTTCGGTGAGCTCTGGTACGCGTACTCAATGCGGCGCTTGCGCGAAAATCCAAACATTGCCGGGCATATCGTCGGGAATCTGTTCAGTCGTAGCTGACACTAGCGACCGGTCCCCCCTGACGGGTGAGGGAGCCGATTATTTTTCGAGTTTGGTCGGGGTAGCGAGATTCGAACTCACGACCTCTACGTCCCGAACGTAGCGCTCTACCAGGCTGAGCTATACCCCGATGACACAATCAGGAGCGGCGGCGGACCGAAAAATCGGCGATAGCGATGAGAGCCTGCTTGTAGTCCGAGTCGGGAATTCCGGACAGGGCGTCTATCGCCAGGTCGGCGGCCTCCTGAGCGCGCGCCGCAGTGTACTGGAGCGCCCCTGTTGATTCAATGACTGACTGAATTCGCTCGAGGTCCGTCAACCCACCCTCGAGAATCGCGTTTCGAATCAGGGCACGCTGCTCATGATTGCCTTGTCGCATGGCATGAATCAACGGCAGCGTCGCCTTGCCCTCGGCCAGATCGTCGCCGAGGTTTTTGCCGAGTTCCTCGGGCGAGGCGTCGAAATCCAGTGCATCGTCGACAAGCTGGAAGGCGGTGCCGAGATTCTGACCGTACTCGATCATCGCGGCCTCTTCAGCCTCGGAGCGCCCGGCGAGGACCGCGGCAATCTGTGCGCCGGCCTCGAACAGGCGCGCCGTCTTGCGGTAAATCACCTGCCGATAGTCATCCTCGGACGTATCGGGATCGTGGACATGCATGAGCTGCATTACTTCACCCGCGGCGATGGTATTTGTTGCATCCGCGAGAATTCGCATGACTCGCATGCTGTCCATGTCGACCATCATCTGAAAAGCACGCGAGTAAAGGAAATCGCCGACGAGGACGCTCGCCTGGTTGCCGAAGACGGCGTTAGCAGAATCTTTGCCACGCCGTCGTGACGAGGAATCGACGACGTCGTCATGCAATAGCGTTGCCGTATGAATGAACTCGATCGTGGCCGCGGCACGCACGTGTTGTTCGCCCCGGTAGTCGAAAGCGCGTGCGGCAAGCAACACAATCATCGGCCGCAATCGCTTGCCGCCGCTCGCGACAATATAACGGGAGACCTGCGAGACCAACGCGACATCGCTCTCGAGACTGTGCGAAATCAGGCGGTCAACGGCCTGCATATCGTCACGGGCGAGGGCACTTACTGCGTCGAAAGTCAGTGTGTCGAGAGGTTTTTCTACCGCGTGCATAACATCGCGATAATGCCTGAAAGAGTCGGTGTAAGCGACCCGCCGCAGCCCATATGCGGTATCATTGGCGGCTCTGCAAGCCTTTGAAATGCAGTAAAATTTTGCGGGCGCCGGGCGTTGACCCGGAGCAGTGGAATCTATAGAATTCCCGCTCTTTTGCGACTGCCGCCCGGCGAGAGATCTCCACCCGATCCGAGGCGCTCGCAGAAAAATGCTTAATTCTCAGTAAGTTGCGCAGATGACGCGACTTACCAACGGAGTAAACACGATGTATGCGGTTTTTCGTACCGGCGGCAAACAGTACCGCGCGGCAAAAGGTGATGTCCTGCGCCTCGAAAAAATAGAGGCTGACGAAGGTGCTACGGTCGAGTTCGACGAGGTTCTTCTGATCGGCGAGGGCAGAGATATCAATGTGGGTAATCCGTTGCTCTCGGGAAGTCTGGTCAGCGGCAAAGTGCTGAGCCAGGGCAGAACCAAGAAAGTCAATATCGTCAAATTCAAGCGTCGCAAGAATTATTTGCGGCAAGGTTCGCATCGCCAGTTCTACACGGAAGTAGAAATTACCGGCATCAGCGCATCGGGTGCGAAAAAGGCTGCGCCCAAGGACGAGGCTGCCGGGAAACCGGCCGCGAAAAAAGCGGCGGCAAAGAAACCTGCAGCAAAGAAAAAGCCGGCAAAGAAGGCGGCGGCGAAAAAGAAGTCGGCGTCAGCCGACCAAAAGAAGTCGGCGTCAGCCGACCGAAAGACCAGCACAAAGAAAACAGCGGCAAAGAAACCAGCCGCGAAGAAGAAGGCAAGCAAGAAGACTTCTTAACAGGACAGGTACAGACAGATGGCACATAAAAAGGCAGGCGGCAGCAGTAAGAACGGCCGCGATTCAGAAAGTAAACGCTTAGGCGTCAAGATCTACGGCGGCCAGGTGGTCGTGGCTGGCAATATCATCGTGCGGCAGCGCGGCACGCGTTTTCACCCGGGCGTCAACGTCGGCATCGGCCGTGACCACACGCTGTTCGCAAAAAAGGACGGCCAGGTCAAGTTCGAGAAAAAGGGCCCGAAAAGCCGCCAGTTCGTCAGCGTCGTCTGAGACCGATTGAAATTTGTCGACGAAGCAACGATCCGCGTGCAGGCGGGTAACGGTGGTCACGGTTGCCTGAGTTTTCGCCGCGAGAAATACGTCGAGAGGGGCGGACCGGACGGCGGAGACGGCGGTCGCGGTGGCAACGTGTATTTGGTTGCGGACCCCGCCATGAACACGCTTGCCGACTTTCGCGTCGCACGGAAATTCAGGGCTGAGAGCGGCGACGGTGGCGCGGGACGCAACAAGACCGGGCGTTGCGGTGGCGACCTCGATGTTCACGTCCCTTGCGGAACTGTCGTACACGACGTCGATACCGATGAACTGATGATCGATCTCACCGCCGCCGGCCAGCGGCGGATGGTTGCCGAAGGCGGCCGCGGCGGAATGGGCAACACGCGTTTCAAGAGCAGCACGAACCGTGCCCCGCGCAAGATAACCAAAGGTACTTCCGGCGAAGGCCGGCACCTGATGCTCGAGCTCAAGGTGCTCGCGGATGTTGGCCTGCTGGGCATGCCGAATGCGGGTAAATCCACGCTGATCAGCGCAATGTCGGAGGCCAAGCCCCGTATTGCGGATTATCCTTTTACGACTTTGCATCCCAATCTCGGTGTCGTGCGCGTGGGCATGCTGCAGAGTTTCGTCATGGCGGACATCCCTGGCCTGATCGAGGGCGCCGCCGAAGGCGCCGGGCTCGGTATTCAGTTCCTCAGACATTTGCAGCGTACGGGGCTGTTATTGCACCTTGTCGATATCGCACCGATCGATACGTCTGTAGATCCCGCACAATCGGTCCGGGCGCTCGCACGTGAGCTGGAGAACTTCTCTGCAGAGCTTGCCGGGAAACCGCGCTGGCTCGTAATTAACAAAATCGACCTGCTCGATTCCGAGATGCTGTCCCTGGCGAAACAGGATTTGCTCGACAAACTCGGCTGGATGGGGCCGGTTTTCGAGGTCAGCGCCGCAACCGGCGAGGGCACCGAGGCCCTCGGCCAGGCCATCATGCAGGAACTCGAGTCCCTCCAGGAAAACGCTCAGTCCGAGGACTGACTCGCCTCCTCCGACACCCGAACCGCACGCTCGAGCGACCTGACATAAGCGCCGACCGGCGTCACAGTTTCGACCGCGAACCATCCCCTTGATTCTTTAAACCGGACCTGGGTCTCAGCGTGAAAGCCGCGCCATTGCTAGCATTGCACCATGATCGTGATTCACTCCATGTGCTTCGAATTCACGATTACAGGACATCCTAAACAGGGATTATGTAATGCGAACGAATAGCGGATTTACGCTGATTGAACTGATGGTAGCGGTCGCGCTTGTCGCGATTCTGCTAGCTACAGCTGTGCCCGCTCTGGACGAGTTTACAAACAACTCACGGCAGACCGGCGCCATCAATGACTTCGTTTCGGCGATGCATCTGGCACGCAACACTGCGATTACGACAAATTCGCGGGTCACGATGTGCGCGAGCGCTTCGGGCGCGAATTGCGAGGCTGCGGCCTGGAACAGCGGCTGGATCGTGTTCGTTGATCCCAATAGCAATGGCAACCTGGACGGCGCCGAGACAATCATTACGTCATCGGCTGCTATCGACGGTCTGGCGATCCAGTCGGGCGAGTTTCCGCAGTTCCTGATGTATCGGCCGAACGGTCGCGCGATGTTGGCTGCAGTCACCGGTAACTCGGGTGAGTTTTCTGTTTGTGACAATCGCGGCGTTGACCGCGCGAAGGTGATTATTGTCGATTTGTCGGGGCGCCCGAGGATGTCGAAATACAACGCCGACGGTTCGCCGCCAAACTGCATCTGACTCCCAATTCTCCGGACTTCAATCGTGTCGAACCTGCATCGCAAAAATTCTGGCTTCTCTCTTTTGGAACTGCTGATCGCGTTGGTCGTATTCAGCATTGGCATGCTCGCTATAGCCGGGCTGCAGACCGTGTCGAAACAGGCGAACTACGAGGCCTTGCAGCGTACGACCGCTGCGCAGGTAGCCAACGGGCTGCTTGAAGACATGCGCACGAATGGCAATGGCATCGATGTCTACGCAGCCGCTGGCGAATTGGGTGGGAGCAGTATTGGGGCTGAACCGGCTCCGAGTTGTCGTGACGCTGACGAATGCAATGCAGCTCAAAAAGCAGCCCACGATTTGTGGTTCTGGGAACAGATGCTGGATGGCGATCTCGAAACCAATGCCGGCGTCGCGGCTGGCGGGCTCGTACTACCGGCGATTTGTATCACGGGTCCTGCGGGTGGGGGTGCCGGTGTTTACCAGGTCACCATTGTGTGGCGGGGAACCGCGTCAATAACCGCGAATGTCGCGAACCCTTGCGGCACGGCGAGCGGCAACTACGGCGCACAGAATGAGTTCCGTCGCATCGTACAAATTCCAACTTACATCGATCCCAATTTCTGAGTCTTTCGTAATGTATATGCGTGCACCCAACAAACAATTCGGCTTCACCCTGGTGGAAATCATGGTGGCGATGACGCTGTCGCTCGTACTCGGCATTGCGATCGTCACCGTGTTCGTCAACAACAGCCACAGTTTCACTCAAGACGATAACATCTTGCGCATGCAGGACGATGCGCGATACGCGCTGCAGCAGATCGCATTCGATCTCAGTATGGCAGGGCACTATGCTGAACTACTGACGCCAATAGCCGTGGCGCAGGATGCAAGCCTCGCGATAGGCCTCGATTGCGGGCCAGCCGCCGAAGCCAACTGGATGTATCGTACGACTCAGCCAGCAACCGACGACTCGCTGTCGCTCATTGCCATCGATAATGTCGCTAGTGCACAAGTCGTTGCCGGTCACTCGTGTTTTTTGGCAGGCGAGGTTGCGCCGGGAACTGACGTTGTCTCGATCAAGCGCGTCGCTGGCGCTGAATCGACGATATTCCGGAGCGGCGGAGTTTACCTGCGAACCAACGGTACAGTCGGTTTACTGTATCGATCGCCGATCCTTGGCGCACCGTCGGTGGGCATCGCGTTGCCACGTACCGAATGGGAGTACCGCCCCAGCATCTACTATGTTCGCCAGTTCGCGAACACACTCGGCGACAACATTCCGACGCTGTGCCGCAAAGTACTCGCCGGCGCCGGGCCGAGCATGGTGACGGATTGCATTGCTACCGGAATCGAAAACCTGCAGATCGAATACGGTATCGACAGGACCAGCGACGGTAATCCGAATGTCTATATGTCGGCACCGACGCTCGCCGACATGCAGAACGTCGTGTCTGCTCGAATTTTTCTGTTGGCCAGGACGACAGATCTCGACACCCGGCACACCAATCAAAAGACGTTCTCTCTGAGCAACGCACCGGATTACACGCCCGCGGATTCGTTCCATCGGCGCGTGTTTTCAACAACCGTCGCGATTCAGAATATTCGCAGCATGAACATGATGGGCTTCTGACATGAATATGCATTTCCCGAACAACAGAAACAGGCAAAACGGCGTGATTCTCGTTGTCGCGTTGATGTTCCTGGTTGCAATCACGCTATTGACGATTTCGTCGATGCGTGCGACCAACATTGGTTTGTATATGGCGCAGAACGAAGAGTCGCGCATTGCAGCCGAACAAGCGGCGCAGGCGTTGGCCGATGCCATTGTCGCGAACCCGAGTGCGACACCGGTGTACGGCATGCAGGGTTTCACGGCGTGTACGGCCGGGCAGACGAACTGTGATCGCTACGATCTGGCGATCAATGATCCGGTGCTGTCGTCCGCGATTGCCTCCAATTACATCAGCGCGCGCGTCGAGCGAGTCGGCCCGATTTTCCGGCCGCCGCCACGCGTCATCGAATCAAGCATCGATAAATTCACGAGCGCGGGTTTCCGGGTCACGACGACCTATGACCGTGTCGACGAAGGGCTGGGACGCCAGCAGGTTGCCGAGGGCGTTCTCGTCCTCGTGCCGAAACAGTAGAACGGATTACTAAGAGAGCTCAGGTATGGACACCATGATTCGAAAGATCGTACTTACAAGCGCTATTGCCGTACTGGTATTCGCGGTGGGTAATGCACAAGCGGACGATACCGACGTCTACCTCAACCCGGGTTCAGGACTGCCCGAGGGCAGCGAACCAATGGTCATGTTCTCACTGGACTACCGGCCGAACCTCGCGTCCACCGCCTGTAACGGCAACGAGTGTGACACGCTGATCGCTGAAGGCTATATGAGCCCGACAGGGCCCTATATCTTCTTCGATGTATTGCGCGGTGCGCTGCGAAAGGTCTTCGACCCGCTCGACGGCGTACGCGTCGGGCTGATGGTCAATCACAACAACAACAATGACTGCACCGGATTCGGTCGTACGCAATGCAGCAACGGCGGCTACATTGCGATGGGCTTCGAGCGCTTCGAGCAGGGTGACTCGAACCTCGCCAAGGCGCGCTTCCACAATATTCTCGATTCGATACCGCCCCCGCTGGGTAATCTCAGCCATTCGTACCAGGGTAAGGAACTGTTCTTCGAATTCTTCCGCTACCTGACCGGGCAGAGCGTTTTCAACGCCCACAATGGCTACACGGATTACGGTACGAGCAATCAGTTCAACCTCGACGCAGAGAATCTGGCGATTGCCTGGGACAATAATATCGAGACGGGTCCCAAGATCAAGCCGCTCTATGTCAGTCCTCTCGAAAAAGCGGGCGCCTGTTCGAAACTATACTCAGTCAACGTGATGTTCCAGGTTTCCAACCAGGAAGACGATTCCGATCTCGCCATCGCGGCTACGATACCGGGTGGTGGTTTCGGCTCGCCGCAGCGGACATTTCCCGACGTCATCCAATACCTCAACGATGCGGACCTGGCGAACGGTACCTACGGAGCAGTACCGGACCTCGACGACAAGCAGAACGTAATTTCGTATTTCATCGTAGACGGAACCAAGATCAATACGACGACCAAAAGCTACGCGCGGGCGGGCGGCACGGGTGTTCCGCTGGCATTGAGCGAGAACCCCGACGAACTCGTCGCGACCCTGGCAGAGATTTTCAAGCAGATTCTGAGCGTAAGTACGACTTTTGTCGCGGCATCCGTACCGGTCAACGTCTTCAATCGCGCGGAGATTACGGACAACGTGTACATCGCCCTGTTCCAGGTCGACAAACAGGCACGACCATACTGGGTCGGCAACGTCAAGAAACTCAGGATCGCCGGCGCCAATGATACGTCGACGGCGGGGACGATTGTCGACGCGCTGGGTGACCCGG
>Ga0255052_10001498_pt1 | contig 17560 bp, 17 predicted proteins | sample JV7_2_21_MG_FD_188632 | JGI IMG/M metagenome (GOLD analysis project Ga0255052, IMG submission 188632) | Seawater microbial communities from Jervis Inlet, British Columbia, Canada - JV7_2_21 | ecosystem: Environmental > Aquatic > Marine > Inlet | place: Canada: British Columbia | collected...
ATAGGCGACTCGGCCCAGGTCAGTGCCATCGCGGTGTACCACTTGCATACCTTCGATGTCTAACCAGTAGTAGCTGCCATCTTCTGCTGCCGGCAACTCGTCGCGTGGTATCGCGATATCGCTGCCAATCAGCGCGGCCGCCTGATCTCGATCATCGACCCCTTGCAGGTGTGCAATGACCGACTTACCCTGCCGCTTCCCTTCCAGCACTTTAGCGGCCTGCCACTCACCCTCATCTTTCACGTACCAGCAATCGTATTCGAGGATCGCTTCGCGCGGCTGGGTGTATGAAAAAATCTTGACCCAGCCTTTTACTCCGAACAGGCCGGAAATCCGGCCCAGCAGTAACGGCTGTTGCAGTTCTTCGATCAGCTGCTGGCCTGAGCCTTACGGTGTGATTTCAACAATGAGGCAACGCGATCGGAAGGCTGTGCCCCCTGACCGATCCAGTAATCCACACGCTCGACGTCGATGCGCAGATTTTCCTCATGATCTTTGCCTACCGGATTGAAAAAACCCAGCCGTTCAATATAGCGGCCATCCCGACGGTTGCGACTGTCGGTGACAACAAAGTGATAAAAAGGACGTTTTTTCGCACCAGCGCGCGAAAGACGAATACTAACCATTTGATTTCCGTTAAAAAACTGTGACAGGCGGACATGCCTGAGCCCGGACCAAGCCCGAGTAGGTTGCGCATTGTACCGGTTTCAGACCAAATGTGAAGCGTTTTTGCGACGAATAATCCCTGCAATTTCCGGGGCTTAGCGCATTCCCGGTGGTAGGCCACCGCCGGGCATGCCGCGCATCATCTTTTTCATGCCGCCACGGGACATTTTTCGCATCATTTTTTCCATCTGGGTGAACTGTTTGAGGAGGCGATTTACATCCTGAATCTGCAATCCTGACCCTGCCGCAATGCGTTTTTTGCGGGATCCATTGATGGTTTTGGGGAAACGCCGTTCACCAGGCGTCATCGAGTTGATGATCGCAACCTGACGCTTCATTTGTTGCTCATTGGCCTGGTCTTTTAGTGCGGCCGGATTGACGTTGCCAGGGATCGGCAGCTTGTCCAGCATCGCCGCCATGCCACCCATGTTCATCATTTGTTCAAACTGGTCTTTCAGATCGGACAGATCGAAGCCCCGCCCCTTCTTGAGCTTCTTGGCCAGTTTTTCGGTCTTTTCCTTACTGACCTTGTCTTCGATCTCCTCGACCAGCGACAGCACGTCGCCCATGCCGAGAATGCGCGATGCCATGCGCTCGGGGTGGAATGCCTCAAGCGCATCGATTTTCTCGCCGACACCGAGGAAACGAATGGGTTTGCCAGTGATCTCGCGAACCGAAAGCGCAACACCGCCCTTCGCATCACCATCCGCCTTGGTCAGGACCACACCGGTCAGCGGCAAACTCCGATCAAACGCGCTGGCTGCGTTGACCGCGTCCTGCCCGGCCATGCTGTCCACAATGAACAGTGTTTCGCTAGCGCCGGACTTGTCGTGGATGGCTACGACTTCCTGCATCATGTCATCGTCCACATGCAAACGACCGGCGGTGTCGATAATCAGCACATCGGCATGCGAACGACGCGCATCATCAAGCGCTCTTTCGACTATTTGCACTGGCTTGTCGTCGCTGCTGCTCGGGCAGTGCAGTGCGCCGACTTCGTCGGCCAGGGTCTCGAGTTGCAGAATTGCAGCCGGACGATACACGTCTGTGCTGACCAGCATCACGCGCTTCTTGTCTTTGTCGATAAGTCGTTTCGCGAGCTTGGCGGCTGTCGTCGTTTTGCCCGCGCCCTGCAGTCCGGCCAGTAACATCACGACCGGTGGTTGCGACCTGAAATCGAGTGGTGAATGCGAATCACCCAGAATTTGCACGAGTTCCGCATGAATGATTTTGACCAGCGCCTGGCCGGGCGTCAGGCTCTTGCTAACTTCCTCGCCAAGTGCTTTTTCGCGGATGCCATCGACGAATGATTTGACCACGGGCAAGGCGACATCGGCCTCGAGTAACGCAAGCCGCACCTGGCGCAGGGTGTCTTTGATATTGCTTTCGGTAATGCGGCCTTTGCCGCCAAGGCTACGAGCGGCCTCGGAAAGTCTGCTGGTCAAGTTTTCAAACATGCCGCGGAGTTTACATGATCTTCAGCGCTCGCCGGCAGGACCCCGCCTGCAGGAGCCCGCCTGTAGAACCCCACCTGTAGAACCCCGCCTGTAGAACCCCACCTGTAAAACCCCACCTGTAGGAGCCCGCCCCAGCGGGCGACACTATAGGACCCCGCCCGTAGGAGCCCGCCTGTAGGAGCCCGCCTGTAGGTGCCCGCCTGTAGGAGCCCGCCTGTAGGAGCCCGCCCCAGCGGGCGACACGCAAGATTCGCAATGTCCTCTCGACGACGTTTCCGCGGAAACGTCGAACGGCTGCTTTGGAGTCCAACGCAGACGTTGCCATTGCTGCAAGATCTGCCCAAAAACCCGGATAGTTACCGGAAACTGATGCCCGCAGCATTGAGTGATGCAGCGACCAATTCAAATTCCAGGAAAAGGCACCAATGTTCTTCGAGAAGGCCGATTCAGTGGTCGCAATCAGATCTACCACATCACGTCAGCGACCCACGAACGAATCACTTTGTTTAGCGAATTCGCCGTCGCCCGGATGGTTATTCAATCGCTGAAACGGGAAGACGAAGCCGGGCATACCGCGACGATGGCATTCGTTCTGATGCCGGATCACCTTCACTGGCTCGTTCAGTTGAAAGGCGACAGGACGTTGTCCACGTGCGTCAATAGCGTTAAGTCATTTGCAACGCGGCAGATTAACGCGGCTTACCATCGGAAAGGGCGGCTCTGGCAAAAAGGGTTCTATGACCGGGCAATTCGCCGTGAGGATGACTTAGTCAGTGTTGCTCGATACATCGTCGCGAATCCATTGAGAAAGGGATTGGTCAGGTCAGTTCGTGAGTACCCGCATTGGGATGCGATTTGGTTTTAAATCGGTCGCCCGCTGGGGCGGGCTCCTACAGGTGGGGTCCTATAGTGTCGCCCGCTGGGGCGGGCTCCTACAGGTGGGGTTCTACAGGCGGGGTCCTGCAGGTGGGGTCCTACACAGTTATAACTGTTCCCAGTGACAACATCCTGATGTTCTTTTCGGGCGCCGCATTGGTCACTTGCTCCAAAATGCGACCTTCCTCGCCCGGCTTCATTCCGGTTAACCAGATTTCAGGCGCATGGCGCAGGCGTTCAAGGTCATGGGTTAGCGTACGCGGGCAATAGTGTCCGGACTCTGTGGCGAGCGCTTCCATTTCGTCCGGGAACGACACCTCAATCACGAGCACCCTGAGGTCGTCACAGGCGTTAAGAACGGGCCAGAGTGTTTCATTTGTCTTTGTATCGCCGCTGACGGCAAATACACCGCCGGAGTTTTGCACGGTGTAGCCAAGTGTCGGCACAGTGTGCATAACATCTACTGCGTAGAAGTCCCGATGTTTGATCGTAACCGTGTCCCCCGGGCTGCACACTTGGTAGCGCAGCATTGGGTTGTGGGCAGACGGCAGTTTCGCAAAATCCGGCCAGATCACGTCGTTAAACATATGGTCCTGAAGAGCCCGCAGAGTCTCTTCACGAGAGTACACTGTCAGCGGCTCGGTGAAATTCTCGTCGAACACGCTGTCCGCCAACATCGGCAGTCCCGCGATATGATCGAGGTGAGCATGAGTCAGGAAAACGTGGCGAATCGAATCGATATCTTCAAGCGCAAGATCGCCGATGCCTGTGCCTGCATCGATCAGGACATCGTCGTCGACCAGCATCGCCGAAGTACGCGAGCCAGCACCTATGCCACCACTACAACCGAGAATTCGTATACGCATAATGTTGGGGTTCTATTGAACTTCACCCTGTGGGATGATTCGTTCAACGGAACGTTAGTTTAAGCACTGGCCGGTTTCTGTGTCTCAAATCACAATTCTTTTGCTATACCTGTTGGCGGCCGTCGCTTTCGCGATGTCACGTCTGCCGAGCCATGCCGCTCGAACGCAGCCTTTACTCATCGCTGCCGTCAGTTTTGTTGCGGCAGGACTGATGCTGCACGGGCAGGATTTGTACGCCGAGATCTACCAGGACAGCGGTTTGCGCCTGTCGATTGCGGGCGCGGCATCGCTTATCGGTCTGCAACTGGCATTGATCGGTTTGCTGGGCGCCCTCGAACCAACCCTGCGCGGCATGACGGCCGGGTTGCTGTTACTGGCGGCCGTGGCGATGATTCCGATGGGCCTGCAGCCCGCTGCCGCTGTGACGACCGAACTCACCTGGCAGTTGCGGGCACATATCCTGATCGCGTTATTTGCGTACGGTTTGCTCACCGCCGGCGCCATCGTCGCCCTGTACGCACTGGTTCAGGATCGCCGCCTGCGGGCCGGCAAATTATCCGCTGCCAATCACCTGTTCGCGCCGCTCGAAACGACTGAGAAGATGTTATTCGGCGTTGCGGCTACCGGATTCTCCGGGCTGTTGCTGGCTGTCGTGTCAGGTTTCGCATTTGTCGAAGATCTGTTTGCGCAACACCTCGTACACAAGACCGCGTTTTCGCTACTGGCGCTGGCGCTATTCGGCGCGCTGGTCGCGGGCCGATTGTTCGCCGGGTGGCGCGGCAAGCGTGCCGTCTATCTGTATCTATGGGGCTTTGCATTCTTGTGCCTCGCCTATTTTGGCAGCCGCTTTGTCCTCGAGGAAGTATTGGGTCGAAGCTGGGGCTGAGTTTGAATCGGCCAAGCTGCGACGTGATTTCTTGACAGTCTGCAAGCGTCCTGCTGAAGTGCGCTAGTGAGAGTTTTTCAGGAGGTAGCCTTTCGTTGGGCGATGACGTTCCCCTAGCCACTTTAATCGGCGTGCTTGTCACATTACTGATTCTTTCCGCGTTTTTCTCGGGCTCGGAAACGGCGTTAATGAGCCTGAACCGCTACCAGCTACGTCACAAAGCGCGCGAAGGCCATCGTGGCGCCAAACTCGCCGAACAATTATTGCAACGACCGGATCGCCTGATCGGGTTGATCCTGCTTGGCAATAATCTTGTTAATTTTTCGGCGGCCTCACTGGTCGCGATCATCGCACTGAAGGTAGGCGGGCAACCCGCTGTCGCGCTCGGTACTCTGATTCTGACTTTGGTCGTGCTGATTTTTTCGGAGGCTGCGCCCAAGACGCTCGCGGCAATGCACCCTGAACGCCTCGCGTTTCCGGCAGCAATCATTTATTACCCTCTACTGAAGATCACCTACCCGATCGTCTGGATGATAAATCTCGCCTCCAATGGCGTTCTTTGGCTGCTTGGTGTACGTGGCAGTGACGCTCAGCTGCACGCTTTGTCACGCGAGGAACTGCGCACAATCGTGCATGATGCCGGCAGTCGGATTTCCAACCGTTATCGACGCATGCTGATCAGTATTCTCGATCTTGAAAAAGTCACGGTCGATGACGTAATGGTGCCGCACAATGAGATTGTCGGCATTGACCTGGACGACGAGTCCGACGAAATCGAGCACATCATTAGCGAAAGCAAGCACACCCGGCTACCCGTATATCGAGACAATATCGACAAGGTTGTCGGCATCCTGCATATGCGCCGACTTGCCAATCTGGCGCAACGTTCTTTTAGTAAGAACGCTTTGATCGAATTGCTTGAAGAACCCTACTTCGTGCCCGAAGGCACACCGCTGAGCATGCAGCTGGTCCAGTTTCAACGACGACGAAAACGCATCGCGCTGATTGTTGATGAGTACGGTGACATTCAGGGCATCGTTACGCTCGAAGATATTCTCGAGGAAATTGTCGGTGAATTCACAACAGACCCGGCTGACGAAGATGAAGATGTTATCAAGGAAGGGGCCAACACCTGGCTTGTTGACGGCACCGCTAATATCCGCGATGTGAATCGATCCCAGGACTGGGAACTACCAACCGACGGACCGAAGACCATTAATGGACTGATACTCGAGTTGCTGGAGACAATTCCGGAACCGCGAACACGTCTCAAGATCAACGGTTATCCGATAGAAATCGTCGAAACAGATGACAATCGAATACGTACGGTTCGGGTTGGCCTCCGTACCGACGAGACGGAAACTGCCGCCTAAAACGACTCGTCGAGCGCGTTGCTTACGCGCTTGACGCCGACGACCTCAATTCCCTGCGGTACACTCTTCGGAACATTTGCAAACGGCACCACTGCCCGGGTGAATCCCTGCTTCGCAGCAGCGGCTATCCGTTCTTCACCAAAACGCACTGGCCGAATCTCCCCTGCAAGACCGATTTCTCCAAAACTCACCAGACGATCGTTACATGGCTGGTTGCGAAAGCTCGACACGATTGCAAGCAGCGCCGGCAGGTCCACCGCAGTTTCACCGATCCGCAGACCGCCTACCACGTTGACGAATACGTCTTCCGCGCCAATCGCCATTCCACCATGCCGTTGCAGCACCGCGAGCAAAAGTGCAAGGCGATTCTGGTCGATACCGGTCGCAAGCCGTTTGGGATACGTGGTCGTGCCATCGGCCACAAGCGCCTGGATTTCAACCAGCAGAGGTCGGCTACCCTCCCACGCTACCGACACTACGCTACCCGGCTCCGCAACTGAATCTCGCGACAGGAAAATCGCTGACGGGTTGCTCACCTGTCGAAAACCAGTTTCGGTCATCGCGAACACGCCCATCTCACCACTGGCACCAAAGCGATTCTTGACGGATCGAATCAGCGTGTAGCGGCTCGCCGGATCGCTTTCGAAATACAATACTGTGTCCACCATATGTTCGACGACTCGGGGGCCCGCAATTGCGCCCTCCTTCGTCACGTGACCAATAATGAAAACTGACACCTCATTTTGTTTGGCGAACTGCACGACCCGGCCAACACATTCCCGAAGTTGAGCTATCGATCCAGGCGCGGACGGTAAATCCGAACTCGACATCGTTTGCATGGAATCAATTACAAGAGCTTTAGCAGCATTTTTCGTGGTTTGTTCGAGAACATGCTCCAACGCCGTGTCAGCGAGGATTTTCAGGTCTGGTGACGTTAGTCCCAGTCGTTGTGAACGCTGTCCAATCTGTCGCAATGACTCCTCACCTGTCGCATAAACGACTGTGAGATCGGCCGACAGATTTGCGGTTACCTGCTGCAGCAATGTTGATTTGCCGACGCCCGGGTCCCCACCAAGCAATACGACGGTGCCCGGGACCAGTCCTCCACCAAGCACTCGATCAAATTCGGCAAATCCTGTCGAATGACGTTGCGCCAGATCCTCTGGCAGTGAGTCCAGGCTCGCGACAGCGTTGCGTGGCCCACCGGTTGGTCGTGATGCCACAATTCGGGTTTGCGCCAGCGTATTCCAAGCCAGGCAGTCCGGACACTGTCCTGCCCATTTGACGCTGTGAGTGCCACATTCGGTACAAACGTAAGCGGTTTTCGCTTTAGTCATTTATAAGCATTTGTTTTATATAACTTTTTAGTTGGTCCGCGGCTTATGAAAGTGACTTTCCGGACCTGTGTCACAATGCAATGGTGCCCGAAAGCCAATGATAGCACCGCTTTCAGTAGCGTTTATTACATAAAAATGCCAACCGTATCTCATTAAGCTCGTTTGCCTTTTTCTATACTTTCGGCCTTGGAAAAGGATTTATTAGCGTTGAAACCGCAACAAAATCAAAAACGTAATCGACTGATCGCATTGAGTTTTGTCAGCGTGCTGCTGATGCTCGTCTACGGCCCGCTCGCGCAGTGGTTTGTCGCGGCCGACCGTGTTCTTTACGATCAGCTCGCGTCGCACCTGCCAAATAGTCCGCTCGACAACGCTGTAATCATCAGTATCGACCCGTCCAAAATCGATGCCGATGCGATTGTTGATACCTACGGCCAGATCGTTACGATCCTGAGCCAGGCCAAAGTGAAGCGCATCATTATGACGCAGCCGCCTGAAATCGCCGACGACGCCATTCTGCCGGACTGGGTTGCTGCGATGGATATGACGGTGCCAGTGTACGCCCCAACGCAGCATCGATTCGCAGAGTTCGCAACGCGCGATGGATTCGCAAGCGTGAAGATGGACAGCGATGGCGTATTGCGACGTTCAGAACTCTGGCAACTGAAAGATGGTGTCATGTCGCCTTCCTTGCCGCTTGCAGTCACTTTTGACAACGACGACGACGGCAACAGCCATCGAATCTCAAGCGCTGACGACGCAATATTTGTTTCAAACTATGCCCCGCTACCGCGCGTGGAGGTGGCTGACTTGCTCAACGAGGCGACCGACAAATCGCCATTGGCCGGCACTACAGTATTTGTTGACATCGCACCAGCTCTTGTCGGCGCGGCCGCCATGCTGCCGTCCGGACAATTTGTCACTCTCTCCGAGATCACTGCTGCGCTGCTGGCCGATGTCGAGCAGAACCACACTATCACCGCACCGTCCTGGGTCGGCGCAATGGAGTGGCTGGCACCTGTACTGCTGGCCATAGTGGCCGTCTTGTTTATGCCAGATCGCTCACGAATAGACATCGTCGTACTCACGGGTGCTGTAATTGTCATCCTGCTGCTACTGGAAACACTGTTCCTTTACGTATCGCACCTCCGCATCGATCTTGGTCGACCTATCTTGATCTTCTCCGGGGTAGCAATCCTCAGCGTATGGCTCGTAGGCGACGAAACGAAGGATCTCAAAGACGCGTTCAAGAAAGGCAACGACTTTATGTCGGCGGGCCGGCTTGAACCTGCCTTTGCTGAATTCCGACGCTGTTCGCCCTCCGAAACAGTGGCGACAGTCATGTACAAATTGTCGCTGGCGTTCGAAGAACAATCGAAACCGGAACGTGCGGAGGCCGTGCTCGAATGGATGAAGCGAACGCATGGAATACCGTCCAGTACAGGAACCGTCAAACCTGAAACGAGTGGTGCGCTGCAACGGCTCGGGCGTTACGTCATTGAAAAACGAATTGGACGCGGCGCTATGGGTGCGGTCTATCTCGCCAAGGATCCGCGTATTAATCGTCCGGTCGCTCTAAAGGCAATTCCGATAGCACAAGAATTCGAGGATGAGGAACTCAAAGAGGCCAGACTTCGATTCTACCGGGAAGCCGAGTCGGCTGGTCGCCTGGCCCACCCTAATATCATTACGGTTTTCGATGCCGGCGAAGATAAGGGCCTCGCCTATATCGCGATGGAATATGTGCCAGGCATCTCGCTGAAAAAATTCACTGACCCAACCAAACTGCTGGCACCCAAGCGAGCGCTCGAGCTTTGCGCTGCGACTGCGGATGCACTCGACTACGCCCATAATCAAGGCGTCATCCACCGCGATATCAAACCGGCAAATCTGATGTATAACCCGAAAGAGGGCTCGCTGAAGATCACCGATTTTGGTGTTGCGAGAATGACCGATCACAACGCCACCAAGACCGGTATTGTTCTTGGAACTCCAATGTATATGTCGCCCGAGCAACTGGGTGCCGAGGACCTGACGGGCCTCTCGGACTTATTTTCACTTGGTGTTACTCTATACGAGCTGTTGGCAGGGGAAGTACCGTTTAGGGCTACGAATATCGCAGTACTCATGACCAAAATTGCAACCGAGGATCCAGCCGCCATCTCGAAACGCAGAGCGGGAATTCCGCCCAGCATCGATAACGTATTGGCGAGGGCCCTTGCCAAGCGACCGCAGGACCGGTTTTCCTGCGGCGCCGAAATGGCTATCGCACTGCGTAACTGTGCCAGATACTCGTAGACCGGAAAAACAATAATGGTAATGCATCAATGAGCTTACGCGGAAAAATTGCACTCGCTGAATTCACCGACACCGGACGTGTTCGTGACCACAACGAAGATGCGATTGGCTCTGATCCTGATATTGGTTTGATGGTGCTCGCGGATGGCATGGGCGGCTATAACGCCGGCGAAGTCGCCAGCGGCATTGCCGTACAGATCGTTTCCGAGCTCGCTGCCGAAGGTGCCAGCAGAGAGAATCGAGATGAAATCGATCCTCACAGCGGGCTGATGCGTCAATCAATCGTGCTGCGGGATGCGGTGTATCGTGCCAACAAGATTATTTTCCAGACCGCACAAAGCCAGACGCATTGTGAGGGTATGGGTACGACAATCGTCGCCTGTATGTTCTACGACAACAAGGTTTCGGTCGCCCACGTCGGCGACTCGCGCGCCTACCGGCTGCGTGGCGGCGCCTTCGAGCAACTGACGCTCGATCATTCGCTGCTACAGGAACTGGTAGATCGCGGCTTCTACTCGGCTGAAGAGGCGCAGCATTCGACGAATAAAAATTACGTGACGAGGGCGCTGGGTGTCGAGCCTACGGTCGAGGTTGAGGTGCACGAATACGCGGTGCTACCCGAAGACGTCTATTTATTGTGCTCAGACGGCCTGCAGGACATGGTTGAGGACGAAGATATTCACTTAACTATAAGCACTTTTAATGCTAGTCTTGATATCGTTGGTAAGCAATTGATTGAATTGGCAAATGACCACGGTGGGCGCGACAATGTGTCGGTGCAACTGGCTCAGGTTATCGAGCCATTCGCGGCCAGGAAAGGCCTGTTAGTCAAGCTTGCCAACCTGTTCCGCTCGTAAAGGGTGCAGAGCTTAGGCGATTGTTGGATATCAGAGCGATGCGGCTGCCGTGTAGTCGACTCCTTTTTGTGTCGAATGATCCCTTGTTATTTGAGTTTAGTTCACTGAGATCGGTGATATGGGACGGTTAATTCTTAGTCTGGACAACCAGGTTCTGGCTGAATACAACATGATGAAGGAGCGCTACACGATTGGGCGACTCCCCGACAATGATGTCCGCATCGACAATCCTGCCGTTAGCGGTCACCACTCGCTGGTCATCAACATCCTCAGTGACGCCTTCCTGGAAGACTTGAACAGCACCAACGGTACTTACGTCAACGGCAAGCTCATCAAGAAGCATGCTCTGCAACACGGCGACGTAATTACAATTGGCCATCATCAACTGCGATTCTCCGACGAGGAAGCCCCGGAGACAGAACAGGATGATTTTGAGAAGACTATGGTCATTCCGGCCGCCCAGCAAAACCTCGAGCAACTGGCCATGGCAGAGAAAGCTGCCGACGTGGCAGTCGCCGCCGCCGATGACGCGGTCGCCGCTGCCGGTGACGCCGGCGCTAAGGTGAAACTGGATTCTGAAGCAGCGGCAGTGCTTGACGAACCACCCAAAGCGCCATCGCTCGCCGAGACCATAGCGAGGGAGCAGGTGTCGCACACCGGGACAGCCGTGGGTATCGACCCAAGCTTGGCAGCAAATGCTCTTCCGATGGGCAAGTTACAGGTCTTGAGCGGAGCCTTTGCAGGTCGCGAACTCGAACTGACGAAAGCGCTTACGACGCTGGGACGACCGGGTATTCAGGTCGCCGCTGTTACGCGGCGTGCCGAAGGCTATTACATCGTCCATGTCGAATCGGGGGCCGAAAATGATTTCCCGCTCGTCAATGGTCAGCCTATTGGCGTGCAAGCGACCAAGCTCGCCGACAAAGACGTTGTCCAGTTGGCCGGGGTCAAGATGGGGTTCTTCGCCTCGTAGGAGCCGCCTGTAGGAGCCCGCCTGTAGGAGCCGCCTGTAAGAGCCCGCCTGTAGGAGCCCGCCCCAGCGGGCGACAAGACTTCAGTCGACGATCTCTGATTCTTCGCGATTCATAACACCACAGACGAGTTCGTAGGGAATGGCATCAGCCCATGGCGCGATCTCCTCTACCGGCAAGCCGGGCCCCCACAAGATCGCAATATCACCTGCCTTGTCAGTGGCACCCAGCCCGAGATCAACTGCGATCATGTCCATTGAAACATTGCCAATCAACGGCACGCGTCGACCATTGAGCAAGATCGGCGTACCGGTTCTGAAGTGCCGAGTGAAGCCGTCACCATAGCCGGCCGAGATGATGCCAAGCACACTGTCCGATTGCGCCTGATAGCGACCTCGGTAGCCGACTCGCGCTCCCTCACGTAGCGGCTTGACAGCGATCAGGCGAGCCTCAAACTGCATCACCGGCGTCAGGCCCAGGTCGGCACCGGTTCGGTCGGCAAACGGTGAAATCCCAAACAGTGCCAAGCCGGCTCGAATCCACTGTTCGCCCTGAATCCCAAGGCTATTACGGGCATTCGCGATGTCCGACCAACCCAGTGCTGCGGGTGTATTCGCAATGCTGACCGGCCCATCGAATTCTTCTACAACCGTACGAAACAGTGCGAGCTGATTACGCGTTACGGGACTGTCGAGCTCGTCAGCACTAGCCAGATGCGACATCAGGCACAACTCCGCTACTGCCGCACAGGACTGTAATCTCTCGATGAGATTGCTGGCCTCCTCAGGAGAAAAACCCAGTCGATTCATCCCGGTATCGACTTTTAGCCACACCCTCGTTGCGCCACCGGCCACCGCTTCGAGTAATTCGACCTGTTCGATGCTGTGCACGACAATTTCAAAGCGACGCAGCAATGCTTCTTTCAATTCTGTTGTTGTGACAACGCCTGCCAACAGCACGATCGGCCTGTCGATTCCTGCTTCGTGCAGCCGCAATGCCTCGGGAAGCCGCGCTACGGCGAACGCGTCAGCACTCTCGAGGCTATGGGCAACAGCTTGCATGCCATGTCCATACGCATTGGCTTTGATGACGGCCATGATGCTGGCGTCTGGGGCGGCTTCGCGAATAACTCTAAGATTATGTTGGAGCGCGCCGAGCCGGATAAGCGCCCGTGCCCCGAACGTCACGGATACGCCTCGTCCGCATAAGAGTCCGGCACCCAGTTCTCGAATTTCGTATAACGCCCGACGAAGGTTAGTGGGAAGTCGCCGATCGGGCCGTTACGTTGCTTTGCGATTGCAATATCGGCGATGCCTTTGCGGGGAGTGTCCGGATTGTAGACCTCCTCGCGGTAGATAAAGAGGATCACGTCGGCGTCTTGCTCAATGGCACCCGATTCACGAAGGTCAGACATGACAGGACGCTTGTCCGTGCGTTGTTCAACGCTTCGATTGAGCTGCGATAGTGCAATGATCGGCAATGACAGTTCCTTCGCCAGTGCTTTGAGTGAACGTGAGATTTCAGATATCTCAGTTGCACGGTTTTCCTTACTGCCCGGAACCGCCATAAGCTGCAAGTAGTCGATCACGATCAGGCCCAGCCCGTGTTCGCGCTGCAGCCGGCGAGCGCGTGCCCGAATTTCTGTGGGTGACAAACTCGGTGTGTCATCGATAAAAATCGGCGCCTCAGACATCAACTGCACAGCCGTGTTGATACGCGACCAGTCTTCGTCTGGAAAGCGACCTGTTCGTAAATGTGTCTGGTCAACCCGCCCCAGCGAAGAGATCATGCGAAAGGCCAGCTGTTGCGACGGCATTTCCATCGAAAATATTGCGGTCGGTACTTGCGAGCCGATGGCCGCGTTCTCGGCAATATTAACCGCAAGCGTCGTCTTGCCCATTGAGGGTCGACCCGCCACGATGATGAGTTCGCCTTGCTGCAGCCCGGCTGTCAACTTGTCGAACTCGGTGTAACCGCTCGGAATGCCGGTGATGTCGCCCTCGGACTGGTGTAATACGTCAATGCGGTCGACAGCATCTGGCAGAATGTGTTTCAACGCTTTGAATCCAGAACGACCGCGCGATCCGGACTCAGCGATCTCGAAAACGAGGCGTTCCGCCTCGTCGACGATTTCGGAGGCGGTGCGGCCATCATTGGTAAAAGCAGCACCGCTGATTTCATTACCAGCGCTGATCAGCGATCGCAGCATCGAGCGTTCGCGAAGAATTTTCGCATAGGATCGGGCGTTTGCGGCACCTGGTGTTTCGTTTGCCAGTGAAGCCAGATATTCGAGTCCACCCGCAGAATCGAGCTCGCCACGATTATCGAGGCATTCGGAAACAGTGACGACGTCGCAGGGATTAGCGTCTTCGGCAAGACTGGCAATTGCCGCAAATATCAGTCGATGGTCTTTGCGGTAGAAATCCCGCTCGGTAATGACATCGGCGATCTTGTCCCAGGACTGGTGATCGAGCATGAGCCCGCCAAGCAGCGACTGCTCAGCTTCGATGGAATGTGGCGGCACCTTGAGACGCTGCTCCGCAGCCCCGCTTGTTACGCCGTCCTCCAATGCTCGAACCATATCAGGCTCTCTCCGGCCAGATTTCCCCTGTCACTACGTTACCACAGCAAAGCGGCGGTTTACTCCGAAGCAACGACGCGCACGAGGATTTCTGCATTAATTTCACTGTGCAGATGGATACCAATCTGGTATTCGCCGAGTTCATGGATCGGTCCATCCGGCATGCGGACTTCACTGCGCTCGACCTGGATCTGAATCATCTCGAGTGCCTCGACGATATCGATCGGACCGACCGATCCGAACAACTTATCCTCACTACCCGCGTTTGCAGGAATCACGAGCTCGGTGCCTGTGATCGAATCGAGACGCGACTTGGCCGCAGCGAGTTCCTCAGCCGCCGACTTTTCCAATTCAGCGCGACGCTTTTCAATCGCTTTCATGTTTTCGGGTGTCGCCAGAGCCGCTTTGCCATGCGGAATCAGAAAATTCCGTCCGTAGCCGGGCTTGACCTTAACCATGTCGCCGATGTTGCCGAGATTCTCGACATTGTCCAAAAGAATAACGTTCATTGCTACTTCCTTAACTCTACTGTTGTACGACTGCGCGGCGTCGATATTGAAACCACGCATCTGTATATCCCACTACGGCCAATGCCAAGAACAAAAACACATGCAAAATCGGCATTAGCACATACGTCATTATCACCACAAACAGTGGCAACTCACCGTCCACAAACATCCAGTGCACGACGGCGAGTCCTTGCAACCAGAAGATCACGAACACGACAATCGCGATGCTTTGCAGCCAGGCCATTCCTGTTGCAAATGCGAGCAACGACAAAACTGCCGTTATCAACGCAATCACGCGACCAAAATTCAAATCGCAAAACCGGCCATAGTTGCTGCTTTCCTCAGATAGCCCTGTCGAATAGCGGTACCCGAACAACAAATACAGCGCATACATCGTCCAACTCGACAACACAAACACAATGGTCAGTGTATGTGCCACCAAGGCCGGATCGGACTCGATCAACTGCACCTGTTCGTGCAGTCTGCTTTCCCGAGCCCAGTCCACCATAAACGTCATCACCGGTTGCCAGAAAACCATCATGTCGTCTACGACAATGTGGAATCCCAGCACCGCCACTGCGGCCACCAGCACCGATACCTGCAGCGTCAGGGCCAGGGATCGTGTTGCCTGCAGCGTAACTGCGAGCACTACGGCAGGCAACCAAACAGTCAGCACGCCGACCAGGACCTGTACAACCGGAGCCCCTACTACCAATGAAACCAGCGCCAGCAAAACGCCGGCAATTGCGCCTTCAACCAACGCCAGGCGAACGCCTTGCTGCAGAATCAATAGCACCATAAAAATGCCACTGAAAATCTGCAGCACCGGCAGCAACAAAGTTGCGGCCAGTGCCAGCACAGCGTTCTGCGGCCGGGCAACCAGCCACGTGGCCAGCGGTTGCACTAGTGTTCCCTGGTAATCGACCTAGTGCCGATCGGTATAAGGCAATAATGCGAGGAAACGTGCCCTTTTCACTGCCGTCGCCAACTGGCGTTGGTAGTTCGCCTTCGTGCCGGTTATGCGACTCGGTACGATCTTGCCCGTTTCAGTTACATATGCTTTTAGCAGGTTGATATCCTTGTAGTCGATCTCGGTGATACCTTCTGCTGTGAAGCGGCAATACTTACGCCTGCGTGAATATCGACTCATCTCTGTTCTCCTCAGGCCGTCTTTTCAACGGGCTCTTCAGCCGCATCGTCGCCTGCTTCGGCGTCGTTGTTATCCTCAGCTACGGCTGGCTCGTCTGCCGCCGGAGCTTCTTTTGTTGCTTCCTCGACTGCTGCTTCGACTGCTTCTGACTCGACAGCATCCGCCGGGGCGGCCTCTTCAGCCGGTGCAGCCTTTTCAGCCGGGGCAGCCTTTTCAGCCGGTGCAGCCTTTTCAGCCGGTGCAGCCTCTTCAGCCGGTGCAGCCTCTTCAGCCGGGGCAGCCTTTTCAGTCGGGGCAGCCTCTTCAGCCGGTGCAGCCTTTTCAGCCGGGGCAGCCTCTTCAGCCGGAGCAGCCTCTTCAGCCGGGGCAGCCTCTTCAGCCGGGGCAGTCTCTTCAGTCGGTGCAGCCTCTTCTACAGGAGCCTTAGGCTCCCGCGCGCGCATGGCGGCCTCAGCAGCAGCTTTAGCTTCACGTCGCTGTTGAGCTTCCTTCTCCTTGGCCTTTTCCTCTGCGACAGCGACAGCCATTGGCGATGCCTCGCTCACCGCTTCGTCGCGAGCAATAACCAGGTGACGCAGCACGGCATCATTGAAGCGAAACGCGCTCTTGATTTCGTCAAGCGCTGCTTGCTCACATTCGACGTTCAGCAGAACGTAGTGTGCTTTATGAACTCTGTGGATCGGATGGGCCAGCTGACGGCGGCCCCAGTCTTCAGTGCGATGAATCGCACCGCCTGAGCCGGTGACGATGCCTTGGTAGCGTTCTACCATGGCAGGTACCTGCTCGCTCTGGTCTGGATGGACCAGAAACACGATTTCGTAGTGTCTCATTTGTATCCTCTCACGGATTACAGCCACCCGGCTTTCCGGTGTGACAAGAGGTTGCAGTCTTGCGACCGCCCAGCCATTTTGGCAGGGACGCGCATGCTAACGGAGCAAGGCCCTGCAATCAAGCAAATTCACGGCCAAAGCCGCTCCTACAAGGCCAGCTATCGGTTGTGGGAGCGGCTTTAGCCGCGACGTTGCCTGACCACCTCGTACAAGCAGACGCCAGTAGCAACTGACACATTCAGGCTGGATACGGCGCCTTGCATCGGCAAGCTCACCAATTCGTCACAAAGACCCTCGATGCGCTTACCGAGCCCGGTGTGCTCCCGGCCCATAACGAGCGCCAGGGAGCGGTTGAGATCTGTGTCATACAGGCTTTGCGAGCCCTTGTCGCTGGTACCCAGTACGGCGATTCCATAATCTTTCAGCCAGCCCACTACCCTGGCAAGATTGCCCACGCTGGCGAATGGCATGTTTTCGGCCGCTCCTGCCGCCACCTTGCTAACGGTAGAGCCCAGGCCAGCCGCTCCATGACGAGGAACAACGATGGCATCGACGCCCGCCGCATCCGCTGTGCGCATGCAAGCACCCAGGTTGTGCGGGTCTTGTATGCCGTCGAGCAGCAATAGCAATAATTTGGCGTCGTCCTGGCCCTGCAGTCGTTCTTCTACGAGCGATCGCAATCCTGCCTCGTCGAGCATCGTTGTGCGTCGCACCTCGGCAACGATGCCCTGGTGCCGGGCTTCGCCGCTCATTTGCGCCAATCTGCCCCGATTTGCCGGCTGGACCTCGACGCCACGACTGTTAGCCTCCGCTATCAAAGCCTCGACGCGTGGATTCAAAGTCTGATACTCGGCGTAAAGCCGGTGCACTTCCGCACTATTCGTCGACAGCAGCTGCTCGACG
>Ga0255052_10001499_pt1 | contig 17552 bp, 13 predicted proteins | sample JV7_2_21_MG_FD_188632 | JGI IMG/M metagenome (GOLD analysis project Ga0255052, IMG submission 188632) | Seawater microbial communities from Jervis Inlet, British Columbia, Canada - JV7_2_21 | ecosystem: Environmental > Aquatic > Marine > Inlet | place: Canada: British Columbia | collected...
CGCCAGGTCATCATAATTCCATTCATAGTGCTTTTCCTGCAGGTTGTGGCACGCTCAAATCTCTTTGAGGGCTGGACTTGGAACCCCGGTATACTGACCATCTATATTGGGTTTGCGTTGTACCTTTTTTACCGGAGTAGTCGGTTGCAGCAAGCCGCGAACAGGGCCCGGAAAAACATCATCGTGGATCTGGAACGGGAAGCTTCCAATCTGCGTATCAATACTGCCAGGACTCAATCAGTTTCGAAAAAAACCCAACATGGTTCTCGCGATCAGAAGCATCTCGTCAGTACTGAAGAAGTAATCAGGCACATCACGGAACTGAAAAGAGGCTTGTTCAGACCCGTGATGGATCACCCCTTGTTCCAGGCGATCGCATGGCCGTCAACAGGACTTGGCCTGCTGGCCTTGATGCAGTTGCTGCTTACCTAGGGAGTATAAAAAACGATTTGGTTTATGGAAAAGGGCTTTTATGCGTCCTATACTCAAATGAAAAGCCACGCATTTTGCCCATGATCCAATAACTTGAGGGAATGACCATGACATATGCATCTCTGTTCGCAAGCGGGATCATTCTCCTGCTTTACTCATTGGCTGCGCTGGTTGCAGAAGATCGATATGAGGGTCAATCGCGCCTGAACCCATTGGTCATAACGGCGGGTATGTACGGTCGTGCGAGTTTATCCAAGCTGCAGATTTTTTTCTTCTCACTCATCGTGGTTTGGATGCTGACTTATTTCCTGATGGCGAATTCAACGATCAGTAATTTGTCGGAGACTGTTTTGGTTCTGCTGGGTGTAAGTGCCGCCGGTACACTCACTGGAAAGCTCACTACGGTTGAGCGAAAGAGAATTTCATTGGAGAACTGGACATGGCTGGTCAACAAGGGTTGGATAAAGGAATCGATTCAGCCGGCGCGTCGACCTGCAAATTTTCGTGACCTGATGACCAGTGGTAAAGAATTCGACGTTTCCAAGTTCCAGATGTTGGCAGTCAGTGTTTTCGTTGGATGCGCGATGATCATCATCGGACTCAAGGCCGGAAGTCTGGACAAATTCGAAATACCCCCGAACGTTCTTATTCTTCTCGGCCTGGGTCAGGTCGTCTATGTAGGTGGCAAAGCAGTTGGCTCTTCGACGGAGGCAGATCTGGATATAAAGCTTGCTGCGCTTCGAAAGCTCGAGGCCGATTTTGTCAATGCTGTAAGCAAAGAATGGAAAGTGAATTCTCCCGCAGCGGCAGACATGGCGACGGCAAAAAAAGTGGCACCCGAGGAATACAATAACTACCGCAAGAGTGCGGAAGAGACTGCAATAGTGGTCAAGAACCTGATAAACGCGCAAGCCGGGCAGGGGCCTCAAGGTGATGATCTCGATCCATATCTTCCTAAAATCTGAATCAAGGAAGTTACGACGCCATGCATGCGTTAATGCAGGATTTTTGCCGGAAAAAGCAAGTAAGCAAGACCAGGGTAACGGAACATCAATGACACACATCATCCAGGCCAGGAAAATTTAATTTCACAACGGCGTATACTTTTTGCGAGGTACCTAATGAGCAGAGCAGTCAAAATTTCAAGGGCATTCGTGCTGGCCGGATCCATGCTGATGTTTGGCTGCGCCCCGGTCCGGTTGGTGGAAAGTAATGATCCGAAGATTGAGGAGGGGATAATTGCCTACCAGGAATTGTTGGAGACATTTGTCCAACAGACCCTGGTCAATTATGAGCTTTGCAGCATCAACCACACGGCTCTTGCAAGTGTGGAGAAAATGCAATGTGACGCAGCCACGCCCCAAGTCCAGGCTCTGTGCGAAGCAGAGATTGAGAGCGAACGGGAACAACTTGCGCAAGCCGCTGACGAAGCGTGTGCGGCTGCGAGCTTTCGGCAGGCCCAGAGCAATTTTTATATTCCGCAGGAAGCAAGGCTGAATGTTATGAAGACCCGCGCCTCGGTGCTTGACTCGATGGGGGCCTGCGCGGCCGCAGTAAACGGAATGACCAAATTGGCCGCGGCGTTGGTTCCTGCCCCCGTAAAGGGCGCGTTGGATAGTCTGGATGAGAATAGCGGCGCACCGAATTGCACCGTGGTTCTTGTCAGCACGGTCCTGGAGAATCATCGGGAACTGGCCAGCGGTCACATATTGATAGACCAAATAAAACTCAACGACTGCGACAGTCAGTTGTCGGGAGTTTGTACCGACCACATCGAGGCGGCCAGACAGGCGGGGTTATATATGCCAACCATGCTCGAAACGCTGATACAAAACGCGCGAATTGTTCTTGTCCTCGAAGAGGCAAAAAAACGTGGCTAGTGTACTGTCAACAGTACACCACTAAGGCGCATAACAGGAGAAAAATACGATGTCACTAGATGGAGCAGCATTAGGAGAGCAGATGATCGGCGCTGGAGCCGCTGCATTTGGAAATGAATGGAATACCGCCAAGAGTTTCGCCATAGCCGAGTTCAAAACGCTTGGTGTAAGGCTGGAGACCATTGCCAAACAAACCGCGGACGGGCTACACCCGCAACTTGCAAAATCGTTGTTTGATGCCCAGGTCCGTACCGCAATTCAGATCATTGCCGGATCGACGATATTAACATTACTTGCCGTTGAGGCGGCGATCAATGCGGTTCTCGACGTCATTCGTGAAACAGTTAATGGTGCCATCGGTTTTGTGCTTTTTTAAATCTGCAATAAGCAGGAGCCGCGTTCCGATCAGACCATTGCTATGCATGTTCATCATTGGCACACTCGCCAAAAAGAGTTTTCACTTCCTCGTTTCTTGTATCCGAGATACCTCTGCGGTGGCACTCCCTTTGACAGGAAGCCCAGTCTTCTTCCCGGGCAGCCCTTGTGAAAGAAGGAAATTTATTTATCAGTCCACTGTTCCCAAGATTGAATGCCATGTCTATCAACCCCAATCTTGCAGGTTCCGGATAATGGTCGTAATTGGGGAAGTCACGTTTTAATTGTTGTACAAACCCTTCAATTCTCTGGTCCAGCAATTCATCAATGTATTCGTCGGTTAGTATCAGGCTGGTAAATTCCTTATAACTACCTGCAAGCCTGCCCTGTGTCTGTTGACTGATAAAAGCGAACTCATTCCCTACCTCATCGTCCGTCGCTGGTAAGCTACTATCAGCATGAATAAAGGGAAGTTCCACTGCAGTCTCTGCCGTTGGCATCATGTTGCCAACACCCACCGTAACTTTCCCCACGGTATCGAGATACATGTGCGGTATGCTGCCTTCCCCACTCTTGACGAGGGTTCTGATCTTCCGTTTGAACTCCGGGTTCATAAATTCTCTCCTGCACAAATCGTCGGGTGTTTATAACGTTTTTGGCAGAGAAGTTACAAGAGTTTCCGGGTCAATCATTTGAAATAACAGGATGATAATCGCCTGCATTGCACGTTATTTAACAGACCTGCTCTGCGATAAGTAACAATACACCTCGGGTGCCGTTTGCCCATAAAGCCGAGGATCGTTTGTTTCGCTGCCTGATATATGCGTTACTTGTCGCATCCACGTAGAGTGTCTTCGTTTTTTGTCTTCGCTCTTCTCAGCTCGCAAGCAACGTGATAAGAACAAACAAAGGAAAATCCACTGGGTACACTCGACACCAGCATAATCTTTGTCTACATGGGCCTGATGGTCGCCATCGGCCTGTACGCCAACTATCGCCAGAAAAACGTCGAGGATTATTACGTTGCAGGGCGCAGGCTGGGACCGTTTTCCATCGCCTGTCTGTGGCTGGCTTCATGGGTGGGCGGGGCATCCATTATAGGCAGTTCCGCCAGGGCGCATGAAATTGGTATCTCGGCGATCTGGTATGTGCTGTCGCTGGCGATCGGCTGCCTGTTGTTTGGTCTTCTCGCGGCTGGACGTATTCAACAACTCGGTGCCACACACGGCCACTTGACCTATCCGGATTTTATCGAACAACGCTACGACAGCCGTACCCGGATCATTACCACCATCACGACCTCCACGGCCTTTATCGCCTACGCGGCAGGGCAAATGGTTGCACTGGGCAGCATACTCCATGTGCTGATCGGCTGGGATTATTCCCATGCATTGTTATTGGCCAGCGCCATCGTGATTACCTACACGGCCACGGGCGGATTTTTGGCGGTCACCTACACGGATTGGGCGCAATTCATCCTGCTGTTTGCCGGTATCGTGATTATCGGCATGCCGATCGTGATATCCGAGGCTGGAAACTTTACTGATTTGCAGAATGTTTTGCCAGCCAGTTATTTCGATATCGGTGCCTGGGGTTGGCCGACCATCATTGCTCTGGCGTTTTCAATCGTATTGAGCTTTTTTGTGGCCATGGACAGCTTCACCCGCTGCTTCGCTGCACGTGACGCTGGCGCCTCCCGCAGGGGTGCTTTACTGGCCGTGGTGTTTATGTTGCCGATCGCGGTGGCCGCTACCTGGCTGGGGCTTGCTGCGGCCGCATTGTTCCCCGGCGTTGAAAGCAGCAATGACATCCTCACAACATTGGTACTGGAGCTTTTCCCGGCAGGATTGAAGGGACTGATGCTGGTCGGCATCATCGCAGCAGTGATGTCCAGCGCCGATATCTGCATTCTGACCTCATCTGCCAACCTGACCCGTGACGTGTACCAACGCTACATCAATCCCGATGTGGATCAAAAATCCATGCTGCGCCTGAGTATGTGGGCATCGGTCGCGGCTGGACTGCTGGCCACGTTAATGGCCTGGAAAATGCAGGATATTATCGATGTGTTGATGCTGGGTTTTACGATCAACTCGGCGGCCCTGTTCGTGCCCACCGTAACAGCGTTGGTATTCAAACGGTCAGACCCGCGCGCTGCATTCTGGAGCATTACCTTGTCACTACCCACGGTAATATTGTGGAAAATTGCCGCCAGCATTGGTTTTGGAGGTGTGTTTGTCATTGAACCCCTGTGGCCCGGCCTGACGGTCTCGCTGGTGACGTTTTTAGTTATGAATTCGGTCAACGACAACTTAAAATTGGCCAATGGCCGGTAACACGACATCTGTCAAGGTTACTTTTGATGGCGAACCGCCAGCCGGTGTCATCAACCTGGGTATTGGACAACCTTCCGCTGACTTGCTGCCGGTAGACCTGCTTCGCGAGGCCTCCGAAGATTTTCTCAAGGTCGCCCAACCGCAGGAACTCAACTATGGCGAGAAACAGGGTGATGCCCGCTTCCGTGAGACGCTGGCGGGTTTTTTAAGCCTTAAATATGGTGTTGAATCCAGGCCGGAGTCGTTATTGCTGACTTGTGGTAACTCCCAGGCGCTGGATTTTGTCTGTGAACGATTTACAAAACCGGGTGATACGGTATGTGTTGAAGAGCCGACCTATTTCCTGGCCTTCCAGATTTTCAGGGATCATGGCTTGAATATCGTGCCCATTGCGATGGACCAGGATGGCCTGGTGATCGAGGCGCTGGAACAGGCCCTGGAAACATCAAAGCCTGCCTTGCTCTACACCATCCCCAGCTTCAGCAACCCGGGCGGCCAGACGCTGAGCGCATCACGCCGCAAACGGTTGGCGGACCTGAGCCGTGAGCACGACTTCGTGATTGCCGCGGACGAGGTCTACCAGATGTTGCCATATTTTGGTGAGGTGCCACCCGCGCTGGGTACGATGATTGACCGGGGTAATGTTTTGTCCATGGGTACCTTCTCGAAAATCATGGCGCCCGGCCTGCGTCTGGGCTGGCTCCAGGCCCCGAATCACCTGATGGAGATTGCGCTGGACAGCGGTTGGGTTAATAGCGGAGGCTCGATGAACCACGTCACCTCGCACATCGTCCGCCATGCCATCGACATGGGTTTGCAGGTGTCTTTCATAGAGCAACTCCGCGACAGCTACCGGGGCAGGGTGCTGGCGATGGATGAAAGCCTGCAAAAACACCTGTCAAGGTACGCGCGCTGGACCCGCCCTGATGGTGGTTATTTTTTCTGGCTGGAAATGGATGAGGGTATCGACGTGAAAGGACTGCGCAGCAGGGCATTTGAATATGGCGTTGGATACCAGCCAGGTGAGGTCTTTACCAGCACAGGGGGCCATAAGAATTTCATACGTCTGAGCTTTGCGCATTACGACGAGGCTGACATCCGCGAAGGGGTGGGGCGGCTGGCCAGCTTGTTGCAATCGTGAACACTGCCGACACAAACCAGGCTGTGATCACGTATTTTGAATACCCACACAGGGTGACAGTACAGGATATCGATGACCTCGACCATGCCGGCAATTTTCACTACATCAAGTGGATGCAGCACGCTGCCATAGCGCACTCCACCGCCAATGGCTGGCCTGCGCAAAAATACTATGAGTTGGGGGCAGGCTGGGTGGTTCGGTCGCACCAGATCACCTACCTGAGACCGGCCTTCGAGGGCGACTCAATCTTTATCAGGACCTGGGTCGTCAACATGAAGTCTGCAACCTCTCTCCGGCGCTACGAAATTCGCAATGATACCGGAGATATCCTGGCAACAGCGCAGACGGACTGGGCGTTTGTAAACTATGAAAAACAGAAACCCACAAGGATTCCTCCCGATGTGGCTGGCTGTTTTAAGGTAGTGGCAGATTTGTAAGCAGTTTCGCGGTTCCGGGAAGTGTGACTGTGGCAGGCGTTACGACCAGGCACAGGCAGGCAGAACTTGAAATTCCGGACAAGACACCATGGTGATTTTCTGATTCCAGGTGCGTACCAGGTTACAGAATCAAACGCTTTTCGCCAGCCGGATCGCCGTCTGTAAAGCCGATTCCAACCGCTTCGCGCTGACCGGTTTGCAAATAAAGGCATCGACGACTGCCCCATCACGACCCAGATACGTCTCGATCGAATCTGAACTGGAACACAACACGGTGGCCAGACCAGGCCGGGTTTTCCGCAGCAGGGTCAGCAGCTCCACGCCGTTGCCGTCTGCGAGAAAAAGATCGGTCAGGATCAGGTCCACCGGATCATTTTCAAATTCAGCAACGGCGAGATCACAGCTTGGAACGGTACGGACATGCGCGCCCCAGTCTTCCATCCAGATACGATACATTTCCCGCACATCAACGTCGTCCTCGACCAGCAGAACGCTCAGTCCTTCCAGGTTTTCGATCGTTTTCAATTGGTCTTTCGCAGGTATCGGCAGGCTGAAACTGAAGGTACTGCCGTCACCGGTCTTGCTCTGTACCGTGAGTTCACCCTGCATGGCCTCAACGAGTTTCCGGCTGACCGTCAGGCCGAGTCCGGCACTGCCTTCCCCGGTTGGGTTGATACGCGTAAACGGTTCGAAAATTCGTTCCAAGTCACCTTCATCAATGCCTTTTCCGGTGTCTGCCACGCAAAACTCGATGGCATCGCCCTGGCGCCGGCATAGCAGGCTTATTTCGCCCTCGTGGGTATATCTCATTGCATTGCTGAGCAGGTTGACCAGTACCTGGTGCAGACGTATTTCATCAGCCCGAACCAAGCTGGCCTGATCAGGATTGTCTACTTTTAGCATGAGCCCCCTTGATCGTGCCTGGTTTCCAAACAGTTGTCGCATGTCACTTAGCATAGGCGGGATTTCAACGTTGGAGAGGTCCAGCTTGCGTTCATCTTCTTCCATCCTGGCCTGTTCCAGCAGGTTCTCCAACAGGGTCAGCAGGTACCAGGAAGCACGCTGGATAGCCGCGGGCTCACGTGCATCGCGCCTTTCAGCGTGCAGGGCATCGGCGTGCGCCATGATGGATGAAATCGGTGATCTGAATTCATTTGACATGGTTGCAATAAAGCGGCTCTTCGCCCTGTTGGCCGCGTCCGCTTCCGCACGCTTTTCCTCCAGCAGACGATTCAATTCCGCCTGTTGTTCCAGCAGCAGGCTGACATCATGCGCTTTTTGCTGAAACTCGTGCGCCCCTTCATATGCGACGTTCACGTCGTGCAGAATGAGCTGTGCTTCAGACCCGTTACTAAGAACGTGGACATCGGTATGCACGTCATCTGAAATCTGCACATAAGGGAATAACTGCGTGCTCGTTGACTCATCGCAGATATCTACAATCGCCTGAAGCGACTCGGGGAGTTGCCGGCCAACGCGCAGACCGTTGATACACCAGGGAAGACCGGGGCATTCCAGCATTTTGACCAGGCCGTGTTTATCAACAACCGCTACCAGGTAACGGGCGTTCTTCAATACCGCCAGTCCCAACTTGTTGGTTGAGGCATCGGCGTAACTCATTGCTTTTCACTCAATTGCCGGGCGAGGTGCCTGAAGGTATCTTCTACGTTTTCCCCCGACAGGGCACTGGTGGTAAAACACAGCAATGACTTGGACGATTCTTCTTTTTGCTGCAAACCCGGTTGCCATTTGTCCTGCAAATCGGACTTGTTCAGCAGCATAACGACAGGAATCCCCGGCCACTCCCTATGCAGCCACTCCTGCAGGCGCCAAGCCGTTCGTACCGTGACCGCTCGTGTTCCATCGGCAACCAGCATCACACTGTTCACGCCCTTCAGGTAGGCTTTCATCCTCGACGATACCAGTTCAGCTTCCCGGTCACCGTTGTCGGCGCCTTCCATGTCCCATATCACGAGTTTGACCGGACCCGAGTCCAACTCAACTTCCCGGGTCTCGATTTTTACCCCCAGGGTCGTGGTATAGCGCTGGTCAAAGACCTCGTGCACAAAACGGCGGACAAGGCTGGTCTTGCCAACGGAGAAGGCCCCCATCAGGCAAATCTTGAAACTGTTCATGGATCGACGTTCCGCTTGATCAACAGCGCAACTCTGCGTTGCTCAGGGTTCGCGTCACCTTCCTGCCATGCAGCCTGCGTTTGAACAACGTCATGGTCTGTCACGTTCCGCGCGACCAGTTCTCCCAGTAAGTGGCGGCTGCGGTTCATGGCTACTTCGACATTTTTTTCACGACTGCCTGTTCCGTCCGAGGAGCCCTCCAGTATGATGTTCAGGCTCACGCCCAGTGCGCTTGCCAGCCCCTGGGCCCGTACCAGTTCAGTGCTCGTAGAACTCAGGCTGGAGTGCGATACGGGTGTCAAACGGGTGCTATCGATGTACTGGAATACCCGGCCGTTAAGGTCCTGGACAATATCATCGAGCTGGGCGGACAGACTCTCCTCCAGCGGCCGGAAATCCAGCTGCCAGCCGGGTACGTCGATTTCGACCTCGCGTGCGGCGGTATACCAGGCGCCCTCAGCTGAGCCAGTCACGGCCAGCCGGGTGCCCGCTGCCACAAAGTGCACCGAGTCCGGCGCATTCAGGGTCTTCCGGAAGACATTGGAAGCCTCCTCGGCGTCCAGCCTTACACCTTCGAGCCTGACACTCCGGATCATGGCGTGAAATTGGGGCAGGGTTTGCAGACTGGCCAACTGGGAAGAGTTGAGTGTTCCATTGACGGTCAGTTCGTCGCCCTCCAGGCTCAGGGCTGTAGGCGGATTGAGTTTGAATCGCCGCTCAAGACGCTTGATGACCAAATCTCGATCCAGGGATTGATAGGGACTGAAATCTGTCGTTACCTTGCTGGCAGAAATCTGCCGGCTATCCAGCAGTGCAGAGGATTGCACCGATTCCGGGTCGCGCAGACCGGTGATGTTCAGTATGCCGTCATCCATCTCCGCCGATGTAATTACATAACCCGCCTGTGCTCCGAACAGAGCCGTAACCTGCCGCGCGAACTGTTGCTCGCGCCAGGTATTTATCGAGCTGAACAGCAGGTAGAGCAACAATAAAAGACCAACTGCAATCCACAACACCTTATATTTGAAACGGGTGGTGCTGCTAACGCTTTCATCCACCTCCTCACGGAGCGCCTCGTTCATAAGGGCCTGCAGTCCTGCATGGCCGGCGAGTGCATCGGGCTGGTTGCCAAAGTGGTTTCCAAAGCGTGCATGGAGCGTCTCCAGCAAGCTCATCAGTTCAGCACGTACGGCGCGCGGTGGTGTGCCGGTAATGACACAGGCCAGCACCGCGGCCGGTCCATTGATGACCCACAGTGTCCGGTCACCAAGCTCCGCCGAGCGCAATGGCTCATCACTGGACAGGCCAAATGAATCCTGGATAAAAGCCTGGATGGCGGTAAGCATGGCGGCCACCGCGTCCTCGTCAAGCGCCAGCAGTTCGTCGCGGTGAACGCTGGCAAGTATCAAACCGGAGCCACGCTGGATCAGGAAGGCCTCCTGGACGGCGTACAGCATGGTGTGACGCAGCACAATCTGTGCAAAAGGCACGCCCGTTCTCACGGCTTCCAGGCGCCATTTCAGCCCCTTGATGGTTAAACTGTTTTCCAGTGCGACGTTGATGCGTTGCACCATGCCCTTGAGGGCGTCTGCTACCGCGCGCCTGATGGCCGGGCCCAGTACCGGGAACAGGGCATCGGCAAAGGACTGGGTGTCCCGCTTGATCGCGCCACGGATGGTGGTTACAACCGGTTTTTCAATTTCCGGCAGGCTGGCCGGGTCAGCAACCAGGCGGTTCATTGCCTCGGGGAGAACTTCAGCCACGTCGCGCGTGCGCAACTCCAGATCCGAGACGCGCTGGTCCAGTTTGTGCAAACGGTCCTTTTCTTCACCGAGGACGATATCCCGGAGTAGCTGCATATCATCGACCGGATGGCCGTCGGATTTGCGGGATTCTGTCACTTGCAGGACCTTGGCACCCGTTCAGAAACCTACTTGCCTTGTTTGGCTTTGGCGGGTTGTATTTTCTGGGCGATATCGCTGAAGAATTTTGACAGTTCCTTACGGTCTACCTTGGCCTCGTCCAGTTTGTTTGAACGTCTGTCCTGTGCTTTTTCGGTACGGCTCAATGCCGTGGATAATTCCTTTTGGGCCGCGCTGAGTTCAGACCTGAGCGCCCCGATCTCCGCATCCAGCTTATCCTGCAATTGCGCCATCTGGTTTTCCGCATCCATACGCGCCGACGCGAGCGCCAGTTCGATCTTGTTCAGGGCAAGATCCCGGTTGCTGGTCTCCGCACCAAGTTGATCACTCGCCTCTTCGCGGTATTCACCGAGCATCCGCTCGAGTTCCGCCAGACGCTTCTCCAGCGTTTTTTTAAGGGTGGCGTTTTCCTTGGCGAGACGCGACTCGACCAGGTCGAATCTTTCGTCAAATGCCCGTATGTGACCGCCGAACAGGATCTCACGGATCTGTTCCACGTTGTCACCTGCCGGGTCCAGTTTGTTTGTGGTTTTCGGTTTGGTCGTCATAATTCACCCTTTCCATCAGTTGTCAGGCGTTCAAAACATGCTGCAACAGTCAGTCGCGGGCATAACCCTGGCGCGTACAAGGAACAGAATCCAGCCCAGTTCGAATTCCCGCCGGGTCAATGAAATCGTATTCACTTCCTTTTGAATTTTGAGCCGTACGCTGCTTCTTGCAATTATGGCTCAAGGAGCGATGACAGATTTTTGACATCCTCCGGGATTTCGATTGCAGTCTCGCTGTTACCCTGGCCACCCCTTTAACAGCGAAACTAAATCCCGAATGTGAGTATGAGTCTTCAAGTGCCCTGTTTTCAAGCGTTTTTTACAAAAACTGACATCCTTGGGGCAGAATCTGGTCGCTATTTATTGCGACTTTCGGAGCTCAGGGCGCAACTTAGTACCACCAGCGAACAATCACACCAAGCGTGCGTGGCGTGTTGGTTCTGAAGCCGAGACGGGCACGGCCACCGCGTTCGCGGTCAAAGGAAGTATTGGCGTTCTCATCTGTCAGGTTGTTGGCGTAGAGCACTGTCTCCCAGGAATCTTTCGCGATGCCAAAATTCAGGTTGATAATGGTATAGCTGGGCAGTTTAAGGTTGAGACTGGTTACCTCGTTGCCCGTAGCTCCTCCGAACGGCAGGCCCGAAGTAAAATCACCGGCGCCGGGCACCTGGTCAGAAGGCTGCGTGTAACGGTTACCGATGTAATGGAGGGTGGCGGAAATCCAGGAATCTGATCCACTTATCAACTCCATTGGAAAATTGTAGGTGGCTGTGGTTGCAACCTGGAACTCGGGGACCGATGGCAAACGATTGCCTTTCTCGACACCACCAAGGATGGCGCCGGTGGCATCTATGACCGTTGAGTCAAACTCCGATTCCAGCAGGCTGCCGGCAATCGAGAAATCAAAATTGTCGGTGGCCTGGACGGTCATTTCCAATTCAAGCCCCGCAGTGTGTGCTTCCGGTACATTAAAGGATATCCTCGAAGAACAGGAACCGGCATCCAGGGTCACTTGCAAATCTGAAATGTCAGCATAGAAAAGTGCGGTATTGAAAGTAACGCGATTATTGAATACGGCCTTCATACCCACTTCGTAGTTCCACAGTGTTTCATCGTCGTAGTTTTGAAAACTGCCAAATATTTCGCGGTCCTCTGGGGTGCACAGATTGGCGTTGAGGGGATCATTGACACCGCCAAGACGGAAACCCTTGGAGGCTTGCGCATTGAAAGTCACGGCCTCGCTGTAATCAAAGCTGGCCATGACGCGCGGGGTGAATCCGCTGGAACTGGTTTCATCAAAGGTTCCACTATCGCCGTTGGCGAACAAACCGCCGCTGGTAATCAGGCGCTCTTCATCATAATCATAATAACGTCCACCCGCGGTCAGATGCGTACGATCGCCAACATCAACGGTGATTTCACCGAAAATTGCAAGCTGTTGCAGGCTATAAGGAAGATCGGAGTTGAATGGTGAGTCCAGATTGGGGAAACCGTTGGCAACCGCTGCCGACGTACCTTCACCTAGAACTGCATCGGTGAACGCCGCGTAGCCCGGGGTTGGCAGTCTTTGTGAATAATCACGATCGGTGTCGGAGTAGAACACACCAGCGAGCCATTGCCAGCGGCCGTCACTGTTGGAACTGAAACGCAACTCGGTCGTAAGCTGCTCCACGGCAGTCGCATCAAGCAGATTTGACGGCAAGGTTACCGCAGCGTCGGGGTATCCCAGGTCGACCGACACACTGCCGGTCAGTGCACTGGCATCACGACTGACCAGGATATCCCGATCGGTCCAACTGGCAACAAAAGTCAAATCGAAGGGGTTCAGGAATGCTTCTGCGGTCAGATCGAGAAGCAAGGTCTCGTCAGTGAATTCCTCATCGAGTAACAGGTACTGCTCGCGCTCTTCAAGCTGGATGGGGGGACGCGTGGTCGTATACGGGTTGGCAAAAAGGTTGAACTCTTCCTGGCGATTAAATCCATCGGAGTCGATCTCCTGGTACACCAGGCGGGGTGTGATGATCACGTTGTCGTTTGGCTCCCAGGCGATGGCGGCACGAACGCCGGCACGCGAACCACTGTTAACGTTTTTTTTCTTGCTGCCATTTTCACCCAGGGCGTCGATGTAACCGGCATACTCGGTGAAATAAGCAGCGGCCCGAAAGGCTGCTGCGCCATCGGCGAAGGGAACATTGATCATCCCTTTGATGCTGCCGCCGGTACCGCCATCGGTAACCGTGTTGAGGTTGCCTTCAAACGATCCCTCGCGTTCATCCAGGTTGGGTTGGTTGGTAATGTACCGGATGGTACCGCCGACCGAGCCCGAGCCAAACAGTGTGCCCTGCGGACCACGCAGGGTTTCAACCCGATTCAGGTCATACAGGTCAAGATCAGGCGTGAACAGGGAGAGGGAGATGACCGACTCATCAAGATAGACACCAACCTGCTCCTTGACACCGGGTTGGTCGCGAACGATCTGACCGGCCGAAACACCGCGGATCGCCACCTGGCTTTGACCCGGGCCCAGGTTCTGCACCGTCAGACCGGCAACGTTCCGGGAGAGTTCCTCGAGGTTGCTTACGCCTGTGCGCTCGATATCTTCCTGTGTCTGGGCGTTGATGGAAAACGGCACGTCCTTGATCGTCGATTCGCGTTTGGTCGCAGTCACGATCACTTCCTCAACGATACCTTCATCCTCCTGGGCGTTGACGGCGACCGATGTTGACATGAGTGCAAGAAAACTCGAAGCCAGTACAGTCTTACGGTAAAAATTACGCATGTGATTCTCCGGGTAGGTTGGTTTTTGCTTATGAAGTAAATGTTAAAAAAACATTATTTGTCATCCGCGAACACCTTGTCAACAAAACTGTGGTAATTGGTCTGGCTTGAAACGCCTCCTCCCGGGTAGTTCAATCACTGGGTGTTGAAAATCGTTTCCCCATCCAACAGGGTCAACAACACCCTGGCCTCGTTGATATCCTGCGCCGGGATTTCAAACAGGTTGCGGTCCAGCACGATGATATCGGCGCGTTTTCCCACGGTTATCGAGCCGGTCAGTTGTTCCTGGTGCATCAGCCAGGCGCCGTTGATCGTGTAGGCTTCGATCATCGTGGCCAGGTCGACGCGCTCGTTCTCGTTCAGTACCGGGCCATCGTTCTGTAACGGATCCTGGCGGCGGACCGCGACCTCGATCGCGTCGAGCGGGTTCACGGATGACACGTTCCAGTCGCTGCCGCCGACGATTCTCCCACCGGTCTTGAGGACGCTGCCGATGGGGTACATGCCCTGCACCCGTTCCTCACCCAGGACCGGCAGGTTCAGCTCCATGATCCAGGCGTCCGGCAGCGCCCACAGGGCTTGAAAATTAGCGCTTGCGTCAAGCTCGGCGAAGCGTTCGATGTCACTGAAATTGATTAGTTGCAGATGTGAAATGTGGTGACGATTGTCGCTGATGCCATTGGCATTACGTGCCGCTTCGAATGCGTCCAGTCCAGCGCGCACGGCGCCGTCACCGATGGCGTGCATATGCACCTGCAAGCCCATCGCGTCAAACCGGGTAACCGCCTTGTCCAGTTCATCCGGTTCAAAGATAAGTTCACCCCGATGCTCGCCCATACCCAGGTAGGGCTCCAGTAATGCGGCGGTCTCGCCCTCCAGCACACCATCGAGGAACAGCTTGATCGAATCATTGTTGATGCGCCCTGATTCGTATTCATGCCGGCTGGCGAGAACCTGTTCAAACTCCTCGCCATGGTGCTTGGAAAAAGCAGGCCCATAGGTCAGCGATGTCACCACCCGGGCGCTCAATTGACCGGAACGGTCCAGGTCCTGGTAGGCCTGCCAGTCCTCGAGACCGACAAACGCATCAATAAACGAGGTAATGCCAAACCCGTTCATTTCCTGCAGCGCGGCGTGGATCGCCGTGACGTTTTCCTCCAGCGTGGCGGCGGGGAACAGCGAAGTGATCAGGTCCTGGGCCGTTTCGCGCAGTGTGCCGCTGGGTTCACCCGTGGCCGGGTCGCGCTCGATCACCCCGAGCGCCGGGTCCGGTGTTTCGAAGGTGATTTGTGCAAGCTCAAGCGCGCGTGAATTCACCCAGGCGTTGTGGCCATCGGATGCCGTCAGGAAAATCGGTAAGGGTGTATCAATTTCATCGAGCAGCTCTTTTCCTGGACCGTCCGGGCCGAACAGCGCCAGGTCGAATGCGTCGCCGACAATCCACCCGGAGTTCTTGCCGCTGGCACACGCGGTCACTTTGTCAATGATGGCCGCGATGCTGTCGAGTTCCATTAACGAACACCCGAGCAGCATTTTCCCGGCCATCAACGGGTGCACATGGGCATCGTGGAAACCGGGCAGAGCCATTTTGCCGTCAAGGTCGATAACCCTTGTCGATGGCCCGGTCAGTGCCTGGATTTCCTCGTTACTCCCCACCCCGATGATCAAACCGTCACGCACGGCCACGGCTTGCGCCCAGCCGTGATTGGCGTCCACGGTGTAGATTCCGCCGTTGGTCAGTAGCAGGTCAGCGGCCTGTGTGGTCAATTCCGATGAAGGTTCCTTGCCACAGGCCATCATCATCAAGCCGGCCGTCAGTAACATACAAGTTTTGAAATGGAATCTTTGTGAATATTTCATACCCGGAACTCCTTGCAGATTCAACTTGGCTACAACTTTGAGAAAACGTCAGGACACACTGAATTGACCTGTTTAATTCGGACTCTTCACGTAGGGACAATACACCGGGACGTGTTGAATGGGCAATCATAAAAGTCACACCAAAGTGTGATGAACGTTGCTACCATGGAAAAGGCCCGTGATGCGTCATATACTCTTTTCCGTTACCGTCACCTGGTATTGAAATATGGTTACGCGCTCGGCCGATATTTCTTTTCCCAAACCACCAGTAAATGGTGTCGTGACCGGTGTTTGCCCCCATGATTGCCCTGATTGCTGCAGTCTGCATTCCCGGGTGGCAGAGGGCAGATTGGTCAAGGTCGAAGGCAACCCGGAACATCCGGTTACCCGGGGGTTTATTTGCCGGAAGTTCGCCCGTTCCCCGGAAAGGCTCTATGCCGGTGACCGCCTGCTGTATCCGTTGAAACGTGTTGGCCGCAAGGGTGACGGAAAATTCAAACGGATAACATGGGAAGAGGCTGTTGAAACCATCACTTCACGCTGGAAAGCAATCATTACTGAGCGGGGACCCGAAGGCATCCTGCCTTTCTATGGCTCTGGTACTGAAGGGTTGATCAATGGCCGGCTTGCCGGCAGGCGCTTTTTCAATCGCATGGGGACCCTGCAGTTGGATCGGACGATTTGCACAAAATCAGGACGCACTGGTTTTCAGTACACCATGGGTACATCCATGGGCGCTGACCCCACTGCCATCGCCGGCAACCGTCTGATCATTGCCTGGGGCACAAACACCTCATCGACCAGCATCCATCATCATGTCGATCTGCACAAAGCCCGTCGTAATGGTGCGACCTATGTAGTGATAAACCCCGTCAGGGTCAGGGGCGCAAATTCGGCTGAGTATTTTCTGCAGCCAAGACCGGGAAGTGATGCGGCACTGGCACTGGGTATGATGCACGTCATCATCTCGGAGGATCTTTATGACAAGGACTTTGTTGATCGCCATACGCTTGGTTTTGCCGAACTACAAGAACGTACCGGGGAATACCCCCCCGAGCGGGTTGCCGGGTTGACCGATATCCCTGCACAGGATATCCGGGATTTTGCCCGGCTTTACGCCCGGCTCAGACCTTCATTTATTTATGTGGGCCCGGGCTGTCAGCGTCACAGCAATGGTGGCATGACCGTCAGGACAATTGCCTGCCTGCCAGCACTGGTCGGAGCGTGGCAACATGAAGGCAGTGGTATGTATTTCCCCACCAGCACTATTTTCCCGGTTGACCTGAAAGCACTTGAAGGTGAAGAGCTACGCCCAAATCCCGCCACAAAATACAATATGATCGAGCTTGGTAAACTGCTCAATGGCACCGGGCCACATATCGAGAGCCTGTACGTCTTCAATGGTAATCCGGCCACGGTTTTGTTCAATCAAAACCGTTTACGAAAACGTCTGCGCCGGGATGATTTGTTCACGGTTGTCCACGAGCTTTACATGACGGACACGGCCCGTTTTGCCGATGTGGTGTTGCCGGCAACCAGCCAGTTTGAATGTACTGACCTGTTCTTTTCCTACTACCACTTCAATGTACAACTGAACCTGCCGGCGATTGAACCGCTTGGAGAATGCCGTTCGAACCTGGAAACGTTCAGGTTGCTCGCCGCTGCAATGGATTTTGATGATCCCTGCTTCAAGCAGCAGGGTGACGAG
>Ga0255052_10001501_pt1 | contig 17537 bp, 11 predicted proteins | sample JV7_2_21_MG_FD_188632 | JGI IMG/M metagenome (GOLD analysis project Ga0255052, IMG submission 188632) | Seawater microbial communities from Jervis Inlet, British Columbia, Canada - JV7_2_21 | ecosystem: Environmental > Aquatic > Marine > Inlet | place: Canada: British Columbia | collected...
CATGTCCGCGACTTCGGTCGGGGAAACAACACCGGCTACGAGAGTCAGGAAGGCTTCGAGCTCATTGATCAAATGGCTGCGACCGCAGACCCCGACGAGCGGGACCGCCTCCATCTCGAGCTCGCGACACTCTTCCGACAAGAGCTACCGGTGACCCGCCTCCTGCCGTGGGACTGGACGACTTTTGCACATCGCCGAATCCAGGGGTCCTCCTCGCCATTGGGTTCGACAATCGACCCGTTCGGCACCTACATGGACGAGCTCTGGGTAGAGGAGGACTAGTTCTACCGGTCGCGCCTGCCCCTGTCGTGCCCACCCCGGTTGTGGCGATCCCGGTCGTGCCGATCCCGATCATGCCGGTAGCGGTCGGACCGGTTCCGGTAGTCCCTGCCGCGATAGTGCCTGCCGCTATAGTGCTTGTCCTTATGATGCCTGTCGCGGTAACGCCTGTCCCGGTACTGATGATCGTAGTGCCCGTAGTAACGCACATACCAACCCGGAGGCCCGTAGGTGTAGGCAGGGGGTGGGTAGGCGATCGGCGGTCCGTAGTGCTCCATGTAATAGCCCGGTGCATAGCCGTGGAGTCCGAAGTGGTGATGCACCGCTGAGCACGAAGGATGATGATAGTAGCGCGGGCCCTGTCGGTAGCAGTAGCTGGAGCAGGCATAGCCCCTGTACCTGAACGGCTTGGCGGCCTCGAAGTAGAAGCTCGATCCATACGGACCGGCTTCGGCATAGCCGACCCGGAAATCAATACCCCCGACACGAAAGCCGGCGCCGAAGTGCCAGGTGTCGATTCCCGCCGAGGCCGGAGACGCGAACCAGGTCAGCAGGAGCACCGCCAACAGGAGTGTCCAAAAGGCTGCTCGGGTTTGCATGGTCGTCACCTCCTACGGATCCAGAGAATCACGATCCATGCCAGCCTCGGAGAGTCGACCAGAACGACTGAATCAACTCATGTGAGCAAGGTTGGGCCAGCCAAATCGTCCTCTCCTGGGGACGAATACTGGGAGCAGCCCGGATTTGAAAGCGATTGATGCGCACCTAAGCCAAATGACAGGCCACCTGGTGACCGGCGGCCTTCTCCTCGAGCTCGGGAATCACGCGGTGACAGTCCTCCCGCACCACTGGGCATCGCGAGGCGAAGGGGCAGCCGCTCAAGGGCTCGGTGGGTGAAGGTGGCTCGCCATGTAGGCGAATGCGCTCCTGCCGGGCACCGCCACGCGCCGGATGCGCAGCCGACAGAAGTGCCTGGGTATAGGGATGGAGCGGACCGCGAATCACCTTTTTAGTCGGCGCCTCCTCCATGATCAGGCCGCGGTACATGACGGCGACGCGATCAGCGACCCGCTCGACGACGCCCAGGTCGTGGGAGACAAAAAGAATGGCGATCCCATAGCGATCCTTGAGCTCCAGCAGGATCCTCAGGATCTGGGCCTGAACCGAGACATCGAGGGCTGAGACCGGCTCATCGGCGACGATGAAATCAGGCTCCAGGGACAGTGTTCGCGCAATGGCGATGCGTTGGCGCTGACCGCCACTCATCTCGTGCGGATAGCGGTGACGAAAATAGGGCTCGAGTCCGACCTGGCCGAGAAGATCTACGACTCTCTCGCCGAGCTCCGCTTCGGCTGCGAGCCGATGGAGCCGCAACGGTTCGGCCAGGATCTGGCCGATCTGCATACGCGGGCTGAGGGAGGCGAAGGGATCTTGAAAGACGATCTGCATCCGCCGGCGCAAGGCGCGCAGGTCGCGACCGGCCAGTGAGAGCACATCGATACCGTCGAACTGGATTTGACCTGCGGTGGGCTCGACCAATCTCAATACCGAACGACCCAGCGTCGTTTTGCCGCTGCCCGACTCCCCCACCAGACCCAGCACCTCGCCACGCCGGAGGCTGAGACCCACCCCATCCACCGCTCGCACCCACTCCCGCTTGCCCAGCCAACCCTGACCCAGAGGGAACCAGGTCTTGAGGCCGGAAACGCTCAGCAGGGTCTCCATGCTCAGGCCGCTCCCGTCTTGAAGCAGGCGCAGCGCCACCGACTACCCACGGACGACATCCCCGGGATCTCTCTCTCGCACTCGGCATCTGCCAGCCGGCACCGCGGGTGAAAGCTGCAACCGCCAGGCAGATCCAGCAGGTTGGGCACCGCGCCCGGAATGCCCACAAGTGGCGCCTCCGTGCCAGTGCCGAGCTGCGGGATCGCAGCCAGCAGCCCCTCGGTATACGGGTGTTTGGGTGCGGTCATCAGATCCGCGGTCGGCGCCTCCTCCACTATCCTGCCCGTGTACATCACCAGGACCCGATCCGCCATCTCCGCCACCATGTCGAGGTCATGGGAGATCATCAGGATCGCCATTTGGTGTTGTTCCTGAAGATGGGCGAGCAGCTCCAGGATCTCCGCCTGTACCGTGAGATCGAGCGCTGTGGTCGGCTCGTCGGCGATCAGCAACTTGGGTCGCCCTGCCACAGCGATGGCGATAAGTGCGCGTTGCTTCATGCCACCGGAGAGCTCGAACGGATGGCTGCTCGCCCGCTTCTCCGGCTCTGGTATTCCCATCTCGCCCAAGAGACGCACGGTCTCTCTCCTCGCCTGTTGTCGATCCAGACCTCGATGCAGGCGGAGGACCTCCGAGAGTTGACGACCGATGGTATAGACCGGGTTGAGAGCCGCTGCCGGCTCTTGGAATACCAGGCCAATGCCTGCTCCGCGTAGTCGTCGAAGCTCCGGCGGCGGCATCCGCAGCACATCCTGTCCCTCGAACTGGATCTCTCCCGCGACAACCCGTCCCGGCGGTGGGATGAGATCGAGAATCGACAGCGCCACGATAGTCTTGCCACAGCCCGACTCTCCTACCAGTCCGACCGTTTCGCCTTTGTCGAGCTCGAACGAGACTCCGTCGACGGCCTGTAACTCTCCCTCGTCGAGAAAGAAGGAGCTGCGTAGATCACGTACGGACAACAGCATGAGTCAAACAAACTTCTGCATCAGGGCCTTGGGGTCAAAGGCGTCGCGCAGTCCATCGGCCAACAAGCTGAACGAGATCAGTGTGATGGCCAGAAGGCTGCCGGGGAAGAAGGCGATCCACCAAGCGTGGAGCAGATTGTCCTGACCGGCGGCCACCATATTTCCCCACGACGGTGTGGGCGGCCGTATGCCGAGACCGAGAAACGACAACCCGGCTTCGGCACCGATCATCCCCGCCACCGATAGTGCCGCGGTTACCAGCACAGGGGACAGAGCGCTCGGAATCAGGTGCCGGAAGATGATCAGATGAGCCGGCAGCCCGATCGCCCGCGCCGCCTCGGTGAATTCCTGCTCCTTGAGCGACAGAATCTCGCCACGAATAAAACGGGCGGTCCCCGGCCAGGAAGTCAGACCCAGGATCAATACCAGAACGGTGATGTTGGCCTCGAAGATCCCCACCAGCATCAACATCAAATAGAAGGTGGGAAAAGCAATCCAGATGTCGACGATTCGCATCAGGACATTGTCCACGGCACCCCCGAAGTAGGCGGCAGTGGCACCGTAGGTGGTGCCGATGGTCTTGGCAATGATCATGGCCAAGAGTCCTATCGACAGCGACACCCGGGCTCCATAAAGGGCGCGACTAAAAAGATCCCGGCCAAATTCGTCGGTGCCGCACGGATGGGTCCAGGACGGCGCCAGGTAGCGATTGCTCTGCACGTCTGGAATCGCCGCGGGATCGAACGGCGCCAGCAGCGGGGCCAGGGCAGCCACAAGATACAAGGCTACGATGATGTATACCGCCCACACCGCCAGCCGATTCTCTTTGAATCTCCTCAGCGCTACTCGCATTGGGCTTCTGTGAATCTGGGCTTCTCCCTCTTCGCTCAGCAGCCGCTTGACATCCCAGCGCGACAAGGCGACCGCACTGGCCAGAAGCGCGACCAAAGACAGCGACGCCAGTCGGCGATCCCAAAAAGGAGCTAGAAAACCAGTGACAAACAGATCCCAGCGCCACAGCAGAACCGCCAGGATCGTCACGGTGAACAGCAGCAGACGGATACCGCGGCCTCGGTGCCCGAGGGCCCAATGACCCAGACCCGGCAGCCAGGCCCGTCGCAGGATATTCCTGGTGTCAGACCTTGCGTTTGCCATCGTAAGAGACTCTCGGATCCACAGCCGCGTAGGTGACATCGGCGATCAGGTTACCCAGTACGGTGAGAAACGCAGCGATGGTGGTGGTGGCCATGATGATTGGATAGTCGCGGCCCGAGACCGCCTGCACGGTGAGCCTGCCCATACCCGGCCAGGCAAAGATGGTCTCGATGACCGTGGCTCCTCCTAGAAGAAACGGCAGGGCCATCCCATAGATGGTGACGATGGGTATCAGGGCGTTGCGCAGCGCGTGGCGGAACACCACCGTTCGCTCCCGAAAACCCCGTGCCCGGGCCGCCATCACATACTCCTCGTTCAGCACATCCAACAACCGACTGCGCATGTAGCGAGCGGTTCCCGCAGCCCCTGCCACCCCCAGCACGAAGACCGGCAGAGCAAGGTGCCACAACCGATCCAGGACTTTGCCGCCCAAGGAGAAGAACTCGTAATCCATGGAACGGGTCTGGGACGTCGGGAACCACCCCAGATTGACCGAGAAGACCATTACCAGCATCAGGGCCAGCCAGAAGCCCGGGATGGCGTAGACGATCAGCGACCCCACGGTGACGGTCTTGTCCAACGCGGTGTCCTTCTTGACCGCCGAGAAGATCCCCAGGGCGATACCGATGAGTGCGTCGAGAAGCAAGGCCAGGACCGTCAGCTGCAGGGTGTAGGGAATCGCCTCTGCCAATAGATCTCGCACAGGCCGGCGGTGGCGAAAGGACACCCCCAGATCCCCGCGAGCCAAGTTCTCGAGCCAGCGCACGTACTGGATGTGGAGCGGCTGGTCGAGCCCATACTTCTGCCGGATGAGCTCGATGACCTCCGGATCGATCTGCCGGCCACCGGCTCGCGGCTCCAGATACATGTCCATCGGATCGCCCGGTGCCAGGCGGACGATAAAGAAGGTTGCGGTGGCGATCCCGATCAACAGCGGGATCGACAGCAGCAGCCGCTTGACGATGTACTTGAGCATCGCGTTGCAGGGAGCAGCCCGATTCTAGCTCACCCTTGGGCGAGGTGAACCTGATCCGTTGGCTCCAATTGCATCAACCGCCTTCCTCCACCCACAGCCACTCGAGCCCGCCGAAGACCCAGCGCCAGGCCGGCGGGGTCCAGCCGTCGTGGTCGAAGCCGTGAATCCTCCGGTGGGTCACGATCGGATAGACCCTGGGGTAGAGGTAAGTGGCCGGTAGCTGCCGCCGGAACTCTCGCGCCAGCTCGCGATACTGTCTCTCCCGTTCGGTGAAGTCCGGTTCTTGGTCCGCCGTATCCAGCAACCCAACGATGCTTGGATACGCCTGCTGGAAAACGTCGTTCAGCCGGTCCGGACCGACCGGCGTGGAAGTCAGGATGGGCTGAATCCCCCAACTCGGTGGAATTGCCGCCTCGAAGTCGCCGCCCCGAATTCGGTCGAGGATCAGGTTGCCGTTCAAGCTCCGAACCTCCATCCTCACGCCCACCCGCCGGAGCTGGTCCTGGAGAACCAGTGCCGCCCGCTCCTCCTGGGCGGGGACGAGTGTCATGAAGCGGAAGCCTTCTCCGTTCCTCTCCCGAACGCCGTCGCCATTCTCGTCTCGCCAACCCGCCGCCTCCAGCAATCCCGCGGCCGCCACCGGGTCGTGCGTCCAAGGTTCGGCGAGCCCGCCCCGTGCGAACTGGCACAATGTGTACGGTGCATCGGTCAACGGCAGGTCGGCCGGGAGATCGAGGGCGGCGTGCAGCGCGCGCCGATCCACCGCCTGGGTCAGTGCTCGGCGGACGCGCTCATCCTGAAACATTGCCCGCCGCGGATTGTAGGCCAGCCAACTCGCGTGGCTGGTCGAGACACGGTAGTGGACCCGAAACCGGGCCTCTTGGTCCAGTTGCTTCGCCTCGAGGAGGCTCAGGGACGAAGTGAGGTCGGCGTTCCCGCTCCGCATCTCCAGAAGCCCGCTGCCACTCCCGCCAGTCACGAAGCGGAGGACCACCCGGTCAATCCTCGGCCTCCCCAAGTGGTATTCCGGATTGGCCTCCAACTCCATCATCGTCTGGGGCACGTGGCGAACGTAGCGGAACGGCCCGTTGCCCACCGGACGGGTCCAGAAATCCCACTCGTAGAACTCCGCTGGGTCCAACTCCTCGAGGAGGTGCCGTGGGTAGAAAGTCGCCCAACCCTTCAGCGGCCACCGACCGGGCTTCTTCAGGACGATCCTGACGGTACGCTCGTCCAGAACCTCTACGGAGTCCACCGCGGAGGCGTTGTAGTTGAGGACGTCCGGGTGCTTGAGGAGGTCGACGGTGAACTTGATGTCGCCGGCTGTCACCGGGACGCCGTCGTGCCAGCGCACGTTCTCCCGGAGCCGCACAGTCCAGGTCCGGTAATCTGTGGAGTGCTCCCAGTGCTCCGCCAGAGCCGGCGTGGGCTCGCCGCAGAAGGAGCCCCGCTCGTAGTTCACCAGTGGCAGGAACATGAGGAACTTGGGCGTGTCGTCCCAGACAGGGCCGAGGACCCTCTCCTCCGAGGGATGCAAGACGACTATCGCCTCGCCCGAGGGTCCAGCTCGGCGTTCGCAGCCAACGGTGAGGAGAGCCAGCGTGGCGCAAGCGACAGCTCGACGGCGCGTTCTCATCTGATCGCAGGGAGGATCCACTCTTCGACAATTGCGTTGTAGTCGAAGACCCGCTCCGACGGATCGCCCCACTCACCGTTGTACAAGACGATCACGGTGTCGAGCGTTGGAAAGATACCCAGATACTGGCCACCGTAGCCGAGGCGCGGGACGGCGAATCGACGGAATGCCTCGTTGTCCTTCTCGAGCACAAGGCTCATCCACGAGCCCATCGTGGCCACGAAGAGCCGGCCCTCCATGGTTCTGTGATCGTCACTGAGCTGGACCTCGATGAGGGGATTGGGACCGGCACTCATCGTGACGGCGCGGCCTACAACCTCGATCGTGAGCGGCACGCCGAGGACTGCCGCATCTCGAAGATCCGCTCTGCCGGCCAATTCTTCACTGGGGCCCTGGCTGACCTCCACCTCGATCCGGATCTCCTGACCTTCCAAGTACATGAAGCCCTGCCACAGACCGACCAGCGCGGAGGCTGCTACTGGCACCGCGTCCTCTTGGGTCAGGTCTTCCATCACCCACGTTTCCTGACTGCGCGGCGTGCCGGCTGTGAGGGCAATGCGTTGGCCATCGGGATGCACGCTAAGACCGTACGGTCGGAGTCCCTCCACCACCAGCCCGAGGCTCGCGCGCTCTCCTCCCTCTGAGGAAATCCGCCAGAGCTCAAAACCTCCGTCCTCACCGATGACCTCGATGGTGGTGAAGAACAGACTCCGTCCGTCGGGGCTCCAGGCCGGGCGGAGAATCACGCCTCTTCGCAGATCGAACCCCGGCACCTTCCGCTCGGGTGGCGGAAGAGAGATGAGTTCCCGCTCCTCGCCACCCACGGCCGTCGGGATGACCATTAGGGCGCTTGCCCCCGTGGCTGTGTCGGACCAGACAAACGCCAAGCGCCCGCCATCCCGCGACACCGCGAGTTGGGACACCGCGGCCGGAGGGTTGACCCGATAAAGCTCTTCTTCCTGACCCGTCTCGAGATCTCGCACCGCGATGCGTCGCGGTAGACCCCGGTCGTCGAATCGAGTGAAGATGACTCTGCCGTCAGAGGCCCAGACCGGCCACTCAATGCACTCCCCACCTCCCGGGCAGCCACCTGGGCTTCCCACCAAAAGGGAGACCTCTCCAGTCTGCGCATCGATACGCCGGATACCCTGTCGGCTCGAACCGAGCAGGGCCTCCCCATCAGGAGACCAGTGAGGCTCGAAAGCGTGACCACCGAGCCGGGTTATGTCGAGCCGCAAGCGGACGTCCTCGCCGGTCTCCAAAGAGCGAATCCCGAGCACGAAGGGATCAGGGTACCTGCCCGACCCCAGGGCGTAGGCGAGGTGGCGGCCGCCAGGCGACCACTCGGCGGACGTGTTGAAGCCTACGTGGTCGACCAGCTTGTCAGGTGGCTGGGCTTTGCCCGACTCTGGGTCCATCGTTGTCAAGTAAACATCGTTCTCCCAGACAACGCGGGCGTAGTAATAGGACCCGTCCCGGGCGAACATTCCCCACTCGATGGGGGGGATGTTCGACCTGACCAGCCTGGGGAGCCCGTGCGGCTGCCCATCCACGACCTGGATCCCCCACGCATCAAAGGTACCCTCACGGTCGCTGGCGAAGAGCACCCAATTGCCATCAGGAGCCCACCCGAGCACCCAGTCATTAGCCGCATGCTCCACCACGGGACCGTCGTGACTTCCGTCGACTGAGAGAATATGGATATCGCGTTCGGGGGAGTCCGGATCGGATCGGGAATCGTAGACCACGAAGCGCCCGTCCGGCGAAAAGGCCATGATGCTCCCAGCGCTCGATCCGCTCGCACTGTCGAAGGCCTTCAGCACACGGGTCGAGCCGTCAGCCACAGAGATCAGCGCCATCTGGTCCGTGCCATCTTTTCTCGTGAACGTAGCCAGAATCTGTTGACCATCCTGGGACCAGTCCTTGGGCAGGATGTTGGCAATCCCATCGTCGCGATGGAGAACACGGGGCTCCGAGCCCTCGATGTCAACGATGCGTAAATCACAGAACGTCATGCCCTGCCAGCCATACGCGACGTGCCTGCCGTCGGGAGAGATGGCCTGAAACGCCTGCGCGGCCTCGGGGACCTCCCAGGTGCCCTTCTGTGTGAGGCGGCGACTCTCCCCAGTCTCAAGGTCTCGGACCGCCAGGTCACCCGTACTCCAATCTGTGTAGGAGAGGAATCGACCATCGGATGAGATCGCCCCGAGATAGACCCCCATCACACCGTGGCCGGCCGGATCGACCTCCACTGGTTCTTGAGCACTGGAGGGCCAGCTACCGCAGCCCAACAAAACGACGACAAGCGCTACCCGCCACACCTCAGCTTTCATCGACTTTTCGCCATGTCAGTCGAAGTCGACGAATGTGGATCGTGGTCACCGGTCACATCCCCAACGATGCGTCAGTCTATGCTGGGAAGAAGATGCTCGCAGAAGTACCGCTGCAGAGCATCCCAGCCGTAACCGCTCCAGATACCCGACGACCCATGGGTCTCGTCCGGCATGATCAGCAGATCGATGGGCTTCCCGGCCTCGATGAAGGCATCGACGAGTTGCATCGTCTGACCGATCGGGACGGCCGTGTCCGCGGTGCCGTGAATCACCAGGAGTCTGCCTTTCAAATTCTTGGCAAGCGGGATGTTCGAGTTGGCAACATAGCCTTCGGGAATGGGAGGCCGTTGGCCGGCATACATGATGTTGTAGTGGTCGGTGAGCGTGCTGACGGGGGCCGTCGCGACACCGACGGAATATACGTCCGGGGCCGAGAGCATCCCGCGGATCGCCATGTACCCACCGTAGGATGCCCCCGTGATGCCGACACGTGCGAGGTCGAGATAGGGCCGAGTCGCCGCCAGCTGCTCGAGGGCCGCCACCTGATCAGCGATCTCGATCGAACCGACATCGCCGTAGACAGCATCACCAAACGCCTTGCTGCGACCGCCACTACCTCGCGAGTCGACCATGAAGGTGACGAATCCGAGCTGGGCGAGCGCTTGCGCAGTCCTCCCGAAGAGGTTGGGAACGAATGTCCTCGGTACCAAGGTGGTCGAGGATCCAGAGCCGTGGACGTAGTTGATCACCGGATACTTCCGTGACGGATCAAAGTCGAATGGCTTGTAGAGGATTCCGTGCAGGATCGTCTTGCCGTCCGCAGCCAGCACCGTGATCTCTTCGGGTGGCTTCCATTGCAGTGATTTCAGAGCCCCTACTTCGGCCTCGGAAATCGTCCTGACCAGTGTCCCGTCGGCTCGACGCAGGTCCACTCGTGGGGGTCGGTCAGAGCCCGAGTGGCTGTCGAGGAAGAAATGCTTCGACGGCGAAAAGCGGATCTCGTGCAGGAACGAGGCAAAGAACCGTGCGTCGTGCTGGCCCGGAGCGTCCGTGAGGCGCTCGAAGCTCTCGCCATCGAAGTCGACGCGATAGAGGTGGGTGTCGTAGATGCGCTCGGGATCGGCTCGCGCCACGAAGTAGAGCCAGCCCTCGCGTTCGTCGGCTGTCACCACGCGCTCGACCCGGAAGTCACCGTGGCTCAGGCGACCCACCAGGGTACCGTCGAGTTCGTAGAGGTAGAGCTGGCTCCAGCCATCGCGGAGCGACTTCCATACGAACTGACCTCGCTCTGGCAGCAGATTGAACAGGCTCGCCGCCTCCGGGTGGTCCCAGAGATAGCCCTCATGGGCACGCTCCGTCAGCAACAGCCTCACCTTGGCGGTATCGGCATCGACCTCGTACAGGTCGATGCGTCTCTTGAGACCCTCGACCGCCAGAAAGTAGAAGACCCGGCCGTTCGGATGCCAGGTCAGCAGATAGATCTCTTCTACTTCCTCCGGCGACTCCACCTCTCGGCGCTCTCCCGATGGCAGATCGAAGATCGCCAGCTCCAGGGGCGGCTCCTGCTCGCCCACCCACGGGTGCCAGACGACGTACTCGCGGGGCTGGTCGTAGTGGACCACCGGGATTCGAGGCTGGCCCCGCCTGTCGAACCGGCGCACAACGAGTCGAGTTGAGTCGGGCGACCAGAAACCCGCGGGAGGAGGCCACTCAACGAGGCTCCACTCGAAATACTCTTCGCCGTCGTCCGTTAGCGACCGTACCCGGGTCCCATCGGAATAGAGCCACAGGTCGTGGTCTTGCATGGTGACGGCCCATCGCCCATCGGGAGACGTCAGCCCCTCAGAAGCCGGCTCGTCCTCGAGGGCTTCAGGCGGTGGCGTGAATGGCTCGATGATGTTGCGCTTTGGGTCAACGCGATGGAAGGCTCGCCCATCTGGTTCCTCCACCGCATACCAGAAGCTGTTGCCATCCTCGAGCCAATGAGGCTCGATGGCGCCTCCGGTGACTCGGGAGGAGAAGTCGTCATAGGCGCGGACCATCTCTGTCCTGTCAGCGGCACACTCCTGTTGCGGCGATCCGGCGATCGCTATAGCCGCCGAGACAAATGAGGCGACGATCGCGCCGACGACGTGATGCCTCACCGCTCCTCCTCCACCCACAGGTGCTCCATGTTCCAGAGCGGATCGACCCGCCAGGGCGAGCTCAGTCCGTGGATGCGGCGATGGGCCACCCAGGTCCAAACGTCCGGGAAGAGAAATGTGATGGGCATGTCCTCTCGGAAGATCTCGGCGAGCTCTTCATAGAGGCGATCTCTGACATCCGGATCCAGCGCTTCCTCGGCGCTGTCAAGCAGCCCGGCCAGCTGGTGAAAGTACCCGGTCGGGGGCCGGAACCAAAAGATGGCCGAGTTGTACCAGCTGAACCAGGCCTCGAAATCCGCGCTCCTGCGTCTCTGAGAGATGATCCCCTGGTCCAGAACCTCGATCTCCATGTGGACACCGACCCGGCGCAGTTGTTCCTGCACGTAGATCATCAGCTCCTGCTCCCCGGGTTGCGCGAAATAAGCGCGCGTGATCGCGGTGAAGCGCAATGGCGAACCCTCTCTCTCGCGCACGCCATCCCCATCCTCGTCGATCCAACGATCGGCTTCGAGGAGCTCGCGAGCCGCGTCCGGGTCATACGGCAATGGTTCGGGGAGATCCCCGCGGCGTATCTGGCGGGCCGTGTAAGGACCATCCACAAGCGGACCGTCGCTGGGGAGATCCAGCAGCCGCAATAAGCCGCGGCGGTCAATCGCCAGGGCAAGAGCTCGCCGGACTCGTGGGTCGCCCAGGATGGGATGATCTGTCTGCCAATAGATGACGCGCGCTTCGGTCACCGAGATCGACTGATACACCACGAACCGAGTGTCCGTGGCAAGCCGCCGAATTTGGGCCGGGCTGGCGCCCGGGAAGGCGTCCACGTTGCCGCTCAGAAGTTCTAGCAGCGGTGGAGCGCCTTCCAGGAACTTGAGTGTGACTCGCTCGATCCTCGGCTTCCCCCGGTAATAAGCGGGATTCGCCTCGAACTCCATCAGGGTCTGTGGTACGTAGCGCACGAACCGGTACGGCCCGTTGCCCACCGGATGCTTCCAGAATTCCCACTCCCAGATCCTGTCCGGCTCCAGGCCGTTGAGAAGGTGGGCCGGCAGGATGACTGTCCACCGATCGTCCCACTCCGATGTTCTGCCCCGGACAGTGACCGTTGAGTCATCGACGACCGTGACCGACTCGACGGCTCTGGGGCTCATCTCCCCTTCGGGTTGTGTCTGGAGCCACAGTGTGAACTCGACATCGCGAGCCGTCACCGGCGTACCGTCATGCCAGTCGACATCGGTCCGCAGGTGATAGGTGGTTTCGCGATAGTCCGGCGAGAATTCCCACGCATGAGCCAGTCGGCCTTCTGGTTCGCCACGCTCGTCGCTCCCAACCAACGGCAGAAAGACCAGGAATCTCGGTTCGGAATCCCACGCCCTGTGCACGAAATCTTCCGAGTAGGCGATTCTGACTTCATGGCCCCGGGAGTTGGCGGGAGCCTCCTCGCGAGTACAGCCGAGGCAAAGGATGCTCAGGAAGCAGACGTACGCCAAACGGACGGTCAGGGTTTCTCCTCCTCGATCCTAAGATACCCCGCGTTCCGCAACGGATTGGCGCGGAAAGGCGAGCTCAGACCCTTGATCCGGCTATTCGCCACATAGGCCTCGACACCGAAGATCAGAAAGGTGAAGGGCTGATCCTCCTGAACAATGGGAGCCAACTCCCGATAGATCGAGCTCAGAGTCTCCAGATCGGTCGCCTCCAGAGCGGCAGCGACCAATTTGGCGGCGCGCGGATTGTGGTAACCGATTGCAGAGTCTTCTCCCATGACAACGTCGAGCCCCATGTCGATGTCGTCCGGCGAGATCCACACATAGTTGATCGTCGCGGCCTCGACATCGAAGCTGCCCTCGTACGTGCGCTCCCATAGGGTCCTGCCTTCGAGCACGGTGATCTCCGTTCGAACTCCCACCTCGGCGAGCTTGTGCTGAACATAAACCGCGATCGGCTGAAATCTCTCCGCGACGAGCAGTGGAAATCGAAACTCTTCGCCGTCACGCTCCCGCACGCCGTCTCCGTCTTCATCATGCCAACCGGCCTCTTCCAGCAGGCTCTGCGCTAGCTCAGGATCGTAGGCCAGCGGCTCCGGAAGCTCCCTCTGCCAGTACTGCGGCTCGGTAAAAGGAACGTCCACTATCGGCAGGTCTTCCCACATGTTGAGCGCCCGCACCAACTCGCGGCGATCGATCGCATGGGCCATGGCGCGCCGCACGCCCGCCTCGGCAAACAGCGGGTGGCGATGATTCCAGATGATCGAGACCAGGGCGCTGATGTCATCCCAAGACTGGTAATAAATGTTGAATCGCGGATCGTTCCTCAAGGTCTCTACATCGATCTGGTTGGCGAGATTCATTGTGTCGACGTTCCCGGATAGCAGCTCGGCGATCGACTCGGGCCCAAACTTGAGCACTACCCGATCGATCTTCGGCCTGCCCAGAAAGAAATCCGGGTTGGCCTCGAGTTCCATCATCGTCTTCGGCGAGTGCCGGACATAGCGGAACGGTCCGTTGCCCACCGGCTGTTTCCAGAATTCCCATGCGGCAATACTGGAGGGGTCGAGGTCCTCGAGCAGGTGCTTGGGGTAGAACACGTGCCAATAGCCGGGGTACCAATAGGTGTGCCAGATCGATCCCGGTTTGTAGGTCATGATGAGGGTGTGGTCATCCACCACCTTGACGGATTCGACCTGACCGAAACCGGTGTTCGAGGTCGAGGTAATGACGTCGGGATGCTGGAAAAGATTGACAGTGAAAGCGATGTCGTGTGCGGTGACGGGCGCGCCGTCGTGCCAAAGGACATCGTCCCTGAGGTGAATCGTCCATTCCCGCGTGCCCGGCAGGTGCTCCCAGCTCTCCCCCAGACGGCCTTCCAGCTCACCGCGCTCGTTGGGAGTCGCCAACTCGAGAAAAATCAGGAAACTAGCAGCCCCGCGGCGCGCTGGACTCAGAGCCCACTCGTCATTGGGTATCAGAATGGTAAGTGTCGACGGAGACGAGGCCGAATCGGGTCTGCTCTCACCACACCCAGACACCAGCACCGCCACAAGCATTACCACGACAAGTCCGAGTCTGCGCACCGTACGGTCAAATCTCACCGCTCCCTCACTGGCCTGAGTGACCATCGCCCTTGCACTCACCAAGCGCCGACGCAGCCATGTCGATCTCATGGCGCCATCCCCCTACTCTGCTAATCAGTTGTAGCAGTGAATGCTACCAGGGATCCCGAACGGTTGGCCCGGTTCGAGCGCGAGGCCAAGGTACTCGCTTCGCTGAATCATCCGAACATCGCGGCGATCTATTCCCTGGAATCGGCACGGGCCGGCGCAGAGGCCGGACACAACAATGTAGGGGAGCCCCTTGCGGGCTCCCGGGAGGGGGCAAGCCCCTCCCCTACAAGGTCTGATCGTGGGTCGGGCGGCGGGAGGGCGCAGAGGCCCTCCCCTACAGGAGTCCTCGTCGCTCGAGGAGCGGTTCGACGCTGGGCTCCTGGCCACGGAAGCGGAGATAGAGCTCCATGGGGTGCTCGCTGCCGCCGGGCTCCAGCAGATTCTGGCGATACGACAAGGCCAGGTCGGGATCGAAGATCCCCTTCTCCTCGAAGTATTCGAAGGCATCGGCATCGAGGACCTCTGCCCACAGATAGCTGTAGTAGCCCGATGAGTAACCACCCGCCCAGATGTGGCTGAAGTACGGTGTCCGGTAACGGGTGATGATGGCCGGTATCATGCCGATCTCATCCATGACCTCCACCTCGAACGCGAGGGCGTCTTTCTCCTCGGCCTCGGTCAGCGTGTGCCACTTCATGTCCAGAAGCGAAGCAGCCACGTACTCGGTGGTGGCAAAGCCCTGGTTGAATTTGCTCGACGCTTCCAGTTTGTCGATCATCTCCTGCGGAATGGGCTCGCCGGTCTCGTAGTGTTTGGCATAAGTAGGCAGCACCTCTGGGTGCATGGCCCAGTTCTCCATCATCTGCGAGGGCATCTCGACGAAGTCCCAATAGACGTTCGTGCCTGAGAGGCTGTCGTAGGTACCGTCGGCCAGGATGCCATGCAGGGCATGGCCGAATTCATGGAAGAGGGTCCTGACCTCGTCCAGGGTCAGAAGCGCGGGATCATCGCCCACAGGCTTGGAGAAGTTGGCGTGGTTGGCCACCAGGGGTCGGACGTCATCACCGTCGACTTTGTACTGCTCACGGTAGGTGTTCATCCAGGCACCACCGCGCTTGCTCGCCCGGGTGAAGTAGTCCGTGTACAGGATCGCCAGGTGGCTGCCGTCGGCATCTTTGACCTCGTAAACTTTGACGTCTTCCTGGTACACCGGGATGTCGGTGCGTTCCTCGAAAGTGATCCCGAAGAGCCTTGTCGCCACATCCAGGGTGCCTGCCAAGACGTTCTCGAGCTCGAAATAGGGTTTGACGCTCGCGACATCGAAGTCGTATTTCTCGGCCCGAACCTTTTCGGCGTAGTACCACCAATCCCAGGGCTCGAGACTGAAGTCACCACTCTCGGAGTCGATCATCGCCTGCAGATCCAGCGCCTCGTCCTTGGCTCGAGCCAGTGCCGGTGTCCAGACTCGCTCGAGCAGTTCGAACACCCGGTCGGGTGTCTCGGCCATCCGTTCCTCGAGCACGAAGTCGGCATGCGTGTCGTAGCCCAGTAGATTGGCGCGTTCGACCCGCAGAGCTGCGATCTTGCCCGCAATCTCCGTGTTTTCATACTCGTTGTCGTTGCTGCCCAGGTTCATGTAGGCCCGGTAGAGCTTCTCGCGCAGATCGCGACGCTCGGAGTAGGTCAGGAAGGGGGTCCAGCTGGTTCGCTGGAGGTTGAAGGCCCACTTGCCCTCCATGTCGTTCGCCGAGGCGACGCCGGCAGCGGCAGCCATCACATCCTCGGGCAGACCTGCCAGATCGGCTTCCTTCTCGATCACCAGGGTCGGCGAGTTCATCTCCTCGAGCAGGTTGTCGCTGAACTGGACCGACAGCTTGGAGAGCTCCTCGTTGATGGCGCGCATGCGGTCCCTATCCTCGCCTTCCAGCTTCGCTCCGTTGCGCAAGAAGTTCTTATAGGTCTGCTTCAAGAGCATCGCCTGTTCGGCATCGAGCTCCAAGTCGTCTCTCTGTCCCCATACGGCTGCTACCCGCTCGAAGAGCTCGGCGTTGAGGGCGATATCGGTGAAGTGGGCACTGATCTTCGGCGCCATCTCCTTGACGACTGCCTGGGTCTCATCGTTGGTGTGAGCCCCATTCTGATTGCCGACATAGGTACTCACCCGTCCGAGGAGCTCGCCGGATCTCTCCAAGGCCTCGATGGTGTTCTCGAAGGCGGGCGCCTCGGCGTTGGCGACGATGGAGTCGATCTCGGCTTTGTGATCCGCCATACCCTTTTCATAGGCAGGAATGTAATGAGCGGGAACGATCTGATCGAAGGGCGGCGCGCCGAACGGGTCATCCCACTCGACAAGGAACGGGTTTTCCGCGGCTATCTCAGCGGTCTGCTGGGTTCCTTCATCGCCGCCGGCACATCCCAGAGTCAACGCGATGATGGCGACACTCCATGCCAAGAACACAGCTGTTTGTCTCTTCATGATTCCAAGTACCTCCAGGTAGTCCAGTCTTTGTGGGGAATTCGGACCGCCGATCGCGCGATCCCTGAATCTAGAGTGCTTGTCCTATCACAGGTACTCGACCCTGTCGCCCTCCTGAGGGGTAGGTAGGGACGCCTGAAATAGCCTGCTCCCCTCCCACCTCAGACAATCCGTCTCCAAGCAGCTGGCGTACATACCCTCAGCGAGGGTAGGAGATTGCTCTATGGATTCGAGGAGGAACTGGCTATCGCGAACGATCTTGGTAGCACTTGTCGTTTTGGTCGCCCAGGCCTGTGTACCCCTGTTCACAGATGGAGATTTCCAGACTCTGAAACTGGTCTTCAAAGTGGATCAGGCAGTGGCCGCTGGCGCAGTACGGCCCTTTCAGACCCTGGTCTTTCCAGAGGCCGTCAAGGTGAGGAAGACCTGGGTACAGATATCCGGTCGTCTTTCCGCACCGGGTAACGGCGATCTGCCAAACAGCATCAAGGTCGCCGCCAGGGTCGAGAAGCTGCAGAACGGACAACTCCAGCAGAATCTGTCCATCAAGTTGAACATCGCCGCCGACGGCACCTTTAAGGGTAGGGCCAAGATCAAGAAGAACCTCGCGATCAACGACATGATGAGGGTTACCCTTCAACCATCGGCAGGAGCGATCCCCAAGAACACAGAGATCACCCTGTGCGTCGATCTGGTCAAGAAGAAAGCCGATCTCGCGACCCTGCCACCCTGTGTCGAGGGAGGT
>Ga0255052_10001502_pt1 | contig 17535 bp, 17 predicted proteins | sample JV7_2_21_MG_FD_188632 | JGI IMG/M metagenome (GOLD analysis project Ga0255052, IMG submission 188632) | Seawater microbial communities from Jervis Inlet, British Columbia, Canada - JV7_2_21 | ecosystem: Environmental > Aquatic > Marine > Inlet | place: Canada: British Columbia | collected...
GACCTTTTGGACTGGAACGGCTGCCCGAGATTTACGGTTTCCCCGGCGCTTTGCTTACCATTACGGCTGTGAGCTACCCGTACCTGCTACTGGCTCTTCAGGCATCAATGCGTGGCATCGACCCCTGCCTCGAAGAAGCCTCTCGTAGCCTGGGGCATGGTTCCTGGGCTACCTTTCGCCGTGTCACGCTTCCGCAGCTTCGCCCGGCCATAGCTGCTGGCGCTTTATTGGTCGCACTCTATACGCTCAGGGATTTCGGCGCCGTATCTCTCATGCGCTACGAGACCTTCACCTGGGCCATTTACCTGCAGTATCAGACTTCCTTTGACCGGATGGCGGCGGCGGCCCTGTCATTGGTTCTGGTTGTTTTGGCGATTATTATCTTGCTGGTCGAGACTCGCACCCGGGGCCGTGCTCAGTACCATAGAAGCACAGTCGGCGTTACTCACCCACCAACTGAAATAAAGTTGGGGTGGTGGCGCTGGCCGGCACTCGGCTTCTGTACATTTGTTTCGCTGTTGACCTTGGTCATGCCGATGTCCATCCTCGGCTACTGGGCAATTCGTGGTATCTCTGCCGGTGAGCCGCTCCGCCTGGCCTGGAGTCATGCCCTCAACTCAGTATATGTTTCCGGTCTGGCAGCAATAATCATCGCTGTCGCCGCCGTACCAGTAGCCATTCTGGCTGTGCGTTACTCCGGACATATCAGCCAATTACTGGAGCGAGCCACGTATATCGGCTTTGCTTTGCCTGGAATAGTTATTGCTCTAGCGCTGGTCTTCTTCAGCGCCAATTATACCACGCCCATCTACCAGACCATGGTGGTGCTGCTATTTGCCTATCTGATTCTGTTTCTGCCCCAGGCGGTAGGCTCCATACGGTCTTCACTGCTTCAGGTTAGTCCGCGTGTAGAGGAAGCTGCCCGGAGCCTCGGCCGAAATACCCGACAAACCCTGCTCAGCGTGACTCTTCCTCTGGCAAAGTCGGGGATATTTGTTGGAGCTGCCCTGGTTTTTCTGACCACCATGAAAGAGCTACCGGCAACCCTTCTGTTGAGCCCGATTGGCTTCAGAACGCTGGCCACCTCGGTATGGTCGGCTACCTCAGAAGCGTTCTTTGCCCGGGCGGCGGTGCCTGCTCTACTCCTGATTATTCTGTCCTCGATACCAATGGCCCTGCTGGTTATCAGGGAGAGGCGAGAGGGGAGGGAAGAAGCTTGAGCCAAATTGCCGTCCATTGTAAAGACTTAAGTAAGAGTTTCGGACGTACGCCTGCGGTCAACGGGATAGACCTGGAAGTGGAGGAGGGAAGCTTCCTGGCACTGCTGGGACCCAGCGGCTGTGGCAAGACCACGCTGCTAAGGCTCATTGCCGGGTTTGAAACGCCCGACCGGGGCATCATTGAGGTGGGAGGCAAGCCCGTTGCCGCCCCCGGTATCTTTGTTCCCCCTGAGAAGCGAAGGGTGGGTATCGTCTTCCAGGACTATGCCCTCTTCCCCCACCTTAGTGTCGGTGATAATATCGCCTACGGCCTGAGCCGGAGCGCTGACCGAAAGGCGAGGGTTGAAGAAATGGTGTCCCTGGTGGGGATGAGGAATTATCAGTCGCGGATGCCTCATGAGCTTTCCGGAGGAGAGCAACAGCGAGTTGCTATCGCCCGGGCACTGGCGCCTGAGCCCGAAGTGCTACTGCTGGACGAACCCTTTTCCAACCTGGACGCAGACCTGCGCTCCAGGATAAGAAGTGAGGTCAAAGGTATACTGGCTTACGCCGGAGCTACCGTTATTTTTGTCACTCACGACCAGGAGGAGGCAATGTTCATGGGTGACCGCGTCGGGGTTATAAACCGGGGAAAACTGGAGCAGCTTGATACACCAGAGGCTATTTTCCATACCCCGGCCACCCCCTTTGTGGCCCAGTTTATCGGCATGGCTGATTTTCTGGACGGGAAGACTGGAGATGGGTTAGTTGCTACCGAGATAGGGGAATTACCCGTTTACGGTAAGTTTCCTCAGGGCACGGCCGTAAGAGTGATGATACGTCCCGACTTTTTCGATATCAAACCAGCGGATGATGGGATTGGAGAAATCGTGGACCGCGTCTTTCACGGAATGCATTATCTATATCGAGTACGCCTGCCGTCAGGAGCTATCGTTCGCAGCCTGCAACATCACACCCGGAACTTACCGATGGGCACGAAAGTTTCATTCCGTATGAATTCAGGCCACAAGATGCCCTGCTTTGGCGAGCCTGCCAAACGTGACGGATGAGGAACCATTAAATATTGTAAGAAACCTAAATGGAAAAACCGATTCACTTGTTTTCCCACCTCGATCGCTTTTAATAGAACTTCGGACAATCTAAGGTCACCCAGGATTCTGCGTTCGTTGTCCATCACCGGCAGAACATCTTCTTCATGGCATTTTATCAAGAGCGATCTGGAGAGTATCAGTCTCTTTGATAGTAATCACCTTAGGGTTGCCGCTTACGAGATCCTTAGCTTTCTTGGCATCTACGATGCGAAAGAAGTCAAAGATCGCTATGTCGTGCTAGCCCGCCGGCTGTCCTTAGCGCCATCGACGCTCGGGAACTGGGTGAAGAAATTTAAAGCAGGCAGGCAGACGGGGAGGAGACGGCCGTAGCGGTGCGGTCAACGGACATATGAACGAACTTAGAGTTCACCTAATCCGCTGTTACTTGTCAAATCTCAACAGTTGCCGACGTATGAAACTCATGATTACGGGCCCTCACCAAAATCTTGAGCGACTGTGGAGCTAATACGCCAGCAACCGCTCACTTATTAACACCTGGAAGGTATCATACAGCCTTGATGCCAGCACCTTGATAAATCCGCTTAGTATCTCATGCTCTAGGTGGGGATTATCCCGGAGCATTTGCCTGAGTTTCATACCATTGATGGCCAGTACAGCTGTCTTTGTCAGGCATACTGCTGTGAAAGAATAGTCGAATGGACCAAATGTAACGGGCCAGCCAAGCATCTCGTATCTGGTCACCAGATCAACTGTTGTCCTTCTAGATGTCTGCGGTTGTGATGTCGGTAGCTCCATTTGCAGAGCTACCTTTCCGTCCTCAACAATAATGAGTTCCTCAGTAAAGTCTTTCCCTTCGAGGATAACGGTTCCAGCCTCAAATTGTTTTTCTATGGCTAAGCTGGCTATCTTTTCCAGTTCAGCACCAGTCAATGTCGAGAAAACGCGGCATTCTTTAAGAACTTTCTCAGCTATCATACCGTCACCCCGTCCTTTCCAATCCAACTTCATATCTGTGTGCCTTTGCGGCGCCATCGAGTCGCCAGCTTTCCCATCAGACCAATAGACATTGTCGTCGCTCCAAACAAACCTAGAAAAAATCCCACGGGAGCAAGCATTATGGTGATAATAAGGAACCATCCACTCGCAATGCCTAGTCCGCCGATCAACAGAAATTTGTCGCCCATACTAAGGCCTTTCTGCTCAGGAGTTTCTCGTGGTCTTAATCTAATAGTGGTGAAGACTGGAATGCTAGGTATCTCCGCTTCAATGCATAGCTCTTGTAGCTTGAGCGGTATGTTTGCTCCACTTCTCTCTCTACAAAAGCCTGCGACGACGCTCGAGTTCCAGTCATCTCCAGATACAGCTTGATTGTATAGACAAAGGCAGCGGCCTAGCATGGCCCCGCGGCTAGCCTGGCGACAGTAATCATGAGTGCACTTGGTAACTAGTACCACTCGGATGCCTGGCATCTCTCCGCAAAGTGCCTGTGCCACGTCCAAGCCACCTATTCGTGATAACGGTACAACTTCTGAGCCGACAGCACGGGGAAGACAGGAATCAATTATCGCTATATCCGGCCTTAAAGTCCTAGCCAGAGTTAGAACCGTGGCCGCATTTTCTGCCTCGCCTACGATAATTGTTCCCGCTTCCTCCTCAACTGCCTCTCTAAGCAACCGCCGTGCTTTGGGATATTCTGTGGCAATTAGTACCCTCATATTTTGGTTTTGCATAGTTACCATCCTTGATAAGATTTGGTGCGGTAGCATTCGCTTTGAGCTGTCGTACGCTCACGTTACGAAGATGAGGCTCCGCAGGAAACCGTCCATAGTACAGTGTGGTTACCCACTCCCGACACAGCCAAACCCATATAAATCGTGATGCGGCAACATTGAGCTTCTTCATATATCCTTACTTCAGCAGCGATGTGATGTCATCGGTCATCTCAGTGTCTGGGAAAAACGCATGTCCGTATGTCTTTCTAATCATTCCCTCTTGGTCGATAAGGACAACCACGACATCGTGGCTAAAGCGATGGTCATGTTCGTGCGAGCCTTCACCTTCGTGGTTATCCTCAACCAGTTCATACTGCATACCATAGTTATCCGCAACCTGGCGGATTTGCTCGGCGGTGCCGGTAAGGAATTGCCATGCTGGGGCATCGAATCCCCGTTCGGTTGCATACCGTTTTAGTACCTCGGGAGTATCAACCTCAGGATCAAAGCTAACCGATATTAAGATAATATCTTGTTTCAGCTCACCATTCAGTCCGTCCTGTACAGTCTTCAATTTATTGTTCAGCCTCCCACAAACATCCGGGCAGCTTGTGAAGATGAAATCCATGACGACAACCCTACCCCGAAGATCAGAAAGCCTGACCTCCAGCCCATCCTGATTGGTGAGGGCGAAGTCTGGAGCCTCTCTTAGTACTGGCAACTCTGCTTTAGCAGTGCAAGCTCCCAGGACAATGGACATCATGAGAATAAAGGCTACCGCGGTAATTGTCCTAGCTTTAACACCCACACTAAACTTTTTGATAAGAGTCAAAGGGTGTACGTGACATCGTGTTTCCATTTTTAAGATTATTCTCATGCTGCCTCCGAGATCATAATTCCATATTCATCTATTGGATAATGAGCCTGCCCTCCAAGAGCACATGATGAATGGTGCATCTATCATTGATACAGAAGAAGTTAAAAGTCCCCACCTTGTCTGCGGTAAACTCTATGGTTCGCCTGGGAGTCTCGGTGTTTAGCTGGCCTACCAGCCCATACCCGGTGAGACGGATCGGATGCTCTCCGTGGTAAGGATCCTCAGTCACGAAAGAAAGCCTTATCCTATCTCCTTTGTGGGCTTGAATCGCGGAAGGTGTGAACCCACCCGGCGTGATTCTCACGGTAAAGGATACTGTCTCCCCATTGGATGAAGCACTTCCCTGGTCGGTGGCCTTGGATTGAGGCTGAGCGCAGCCCACCACTGACAAAGCCACGATGACTAGTACTATCCAGAACTTAAGGCTACACATTTATTCTTCCGTTCTTTGCAGAAGAAGTTACTGATAAAATCCATGACGACCACCCTACCTCAAGGATCAGAAAGCCTAACCCCCAAACTGTCCTGGTTGGTGAAAATGAAGCCAGGAGTTGTTCTTAGTACTGGCAGCGGTGGTTTATTAGTGCATGATCCCAGGCAAAGACCATCAGACAGGACGACCTGCCGCTGTAATTGTCCTATGTATGATCCCCTCATTACACTTTCTTTGCAAAGGGAATGGGGCAATCAGGGACCCAACCACTGGCTGAATCCCTGACCACCCACTGTGCCAGTACTTTCTTGGGCCTATCATTTGCTTCTTTCCTGGCTCTTACCTGGGTATTACGGTAACGGCAATCCTCATGGCTTCGGCGTGCTCCTTGCAGCGGACTTGGTAAATACCCGCCTTCTCAGCCACGAAGGACATCGTGTATTGCCTGCCGCGGTTGTGAGACTCCTCAGCAACGACTATCCGCCCGTCAGGGTCTTCAACTCGGTCGGTATGCAAATCGCCATTGACCACAAAGAGCACTAGCTTGACAGTATCCCCTTGGAAAACGGTGAGGGCACTGGGATTGAATTGATAAGACGCTACCTGCCACTTGTTCGGGTTTGACGGGTCATAAACACCGGGCCCCTTAAAACCAAAAGTCTTTCCCAGACTTTTAGGATCTGTCTCAGGGGCGGCCAGACTATCTGTAGAAGTACCCCCCTTGATCTCTATGGCATTGACATAGAATACCCGCTCAGTCGCGGGCGGTGCCGCCGTTCCTCCGGCGCAGGCTGAAAACAGCAGCATGACACTCAGGATTAGACTTACAGCTATGATACCTTTCTTCACTTACATATCCTCCTTTAAAGTTAGTTAACAATTCTTGGTTTTGCGTGGGATTTATTTCCCGGGTTACTTGAAAATTCCACTATAGTCCTAACATCATCTAACCTCCTTTCGTGCTATTCGGAGCGTTCGCTACCAAGCCGTCACCTCACAACAAAAGCGCTCTCCAAAACAAGCAATTCGTGGCCAACGCCACACTGAACGGAGCAAGATATATCAAAGGCGCCCAGGGCATCAGCAGTAAACTCAATACTATCAATGGCTTCCTCTAAAGTAGATGCGTTCGACTTGGGGCTTAAATCAACATTGAGCTGAGCAATAAAAACACCGTGATCTGCTGTATCTGGCTTATCACGCGCCTCCTTAATTAATCCAGCTATTCTGGGGTCTCCCGGTGGATACTCTTCCACAATGCCATCACCTCTAGAAGCCGATAAACCTTCCTCAATAACTCTCTGATACATATCTTCCTCTAACTCCTGGGATAATAGGGAAGCGGGGATAGCCACCAAGCGAACCGTGGTGCCTCGTTTTACCTCCATTTGCTCAATCTCGTCCCAGTTCTCATCATATAAGGCATACCCCCAGTGATAAGCCACGATGTTAAAGGTTTTGGTGGGGGGTGCGCCCGATACAAACGCATTCCCGAGGAGAAGACCGGTAATGATACCTAAGAGGATAACCGCGATGGCGGTGAAAGTGAGTCTTCTTTTCTCGCTAATTGCCATAATGCCTCCTTATAAAGCAGCCGACAGCGCCCACAGCGCTGCCATGCCTAAGACGAATATAAAAGCTCCTATCGGTAAAAAAGCCCTGAAGGCAATATCCCTATCCGGGAACATGCGCCCGGCCAGTTTATAGGCAACATAGAGGCTCAAGCCAAAGCCGATGCTGATTAGCACCAGCTGCAACAAATATGTCTGGTTGGCGGTCATAAGCTGCTTCACGGTAACCTCTTCGGCGATGACACGGTTAAATGGAAAGTCTCGGAACAGGGCACCTACTACGTCGAAGATTGCTCCCCACGTCCGGAAAACGTGGTCTATGATATCGGAGATGAACTTCATTATTCCTAGAGGTACCACCGCATAGCCGAAATGGGTGAAGAATGTCTTGGTTCCGCTGTCTTTCACGCCGCTAAAAAGCCTTGAGAGGTGACTGAAGCCGTACATAAGGAACAAGGAGACGGCGAGACCACCCAGATAGAGTAGGCCGACACTCACTATCCGGGGCCAATCATTAGGTGGTACTCCAGCGGGCAGAATTGTGTCCATGAAAGACTTCAAGGGAGGCAGGAAGAGGACCAGGAAAAGGGATACCATGGTAACCAGCCCGCCTATGATGACAGCCCCAACTGCCTCATCAAGCCTCCCTTTCCTCCTTGCCCACAGGTCGTGTCCCCACATCCTAAACCTCATCTTAATATTACCGTGAGGACAAGACTTGATACACTCGGTGCAAAGTATGCAATCCCGATTCGTATCCATACCCCCTCCCTGATACTGGTTCATAGGACACCCATAGGCGTGCTCGCTGTCATTAAAACAGGCTTTCGGCCCGCACTGGCGGCAGACTTCAGCATCCCGTCTTCGTATCTCAAAGGGCGCCATCATGGAGGAGATACCTATGAAAGCAGTGAGGGGACAATGATAAAGGCAAAAGGTCCGTCTCTCAAAAAGGAACGCTACCCATATTGCCCCCAGAATAAGCACTGCGATGAGCCCAGCGGTGAGGTCAGGGCTGTTAGAAATCCCATACCCGTTGTCCATAAAAATGAAGACGACGAAGAAACCTATGGCAAACCACAGGTTTTTTAGCCGACGGGGATACTTGAAATTGAATCCCAAGACCCACTCCCTTTTCCGCCACAGGCTGAGTCTTTGCAACCACTCCCCCAGAGCAGCGAAGGGACACATCATACACCAGCCCCGGCCAACGACGACAAAGAGAGCAATTACAATCCCCCACCATACCACCCAGGTAAATACCATCCCAAAGTTAAACCCGGGATGTTTGACCCCGAATATGATGGAGATGGCCGCCATAATAAAAATGAGTAACGAAATAGCTATGAAGAAGAACTGAAAAGCGTGGAAATTGACCAAGCGCCTGACGATGCCAATCTCCATAAGGTCAGTAGTGAGACTCTTAACCCACTTCACCTTGCTTTACGCCTCCCAATAACGAGAAAAGCGGCGAATATGCCTCCCATGACTAAGGTGGCGGCATAGGGTAGAATCTTGCCTATTCCGACACCAGGGGTACCGACAATTATGCTCCCTTTCATATAGGGGTGCCCGATACCACAGAAGATGCTGCAGTACATGGTATAGGTCCCCTCAGGAATATCTTCTGGTATCACTACTTCGTGGGCTATCTCTCCGCTAGGGGCCAGGGGTAGGTTAACATCCATCTCGTTTATGGCAAATCCATGCGTAATATCTACACTAGTGACGATAAACCTGACCGCCTCACCCGGGTTTACCCTGATGATTCCCGGGCCATAGGACCATTGCGACGCCGATATCCTGAACTCCCTCACTCCACCTACCAAAATCCCCTCATTCTCATCTCCCCCTCCGATTACACTTTGAACACCATAAGCTATGCCTCCAGTGAAAAGGATGACAATGAATGCCGTTATGGCAATGAGTAAGGCTCCCCCTGCGTAGGGGCGTTTAGGTTTTTGGGGAATTTCTTGGTTTTTTTTATCTTCCTCAGTCAACGTTCAGCCTTATTAGATTGAATTTGATGCTGTCCAAGGTCTCCTCCAAGGCAAATGCATTCTCCCTTGGCTACTGCAAACATAAGTGTAACGAGTTCCTCGGAGCTACAGAGCTTGGTGAGAAATCCGTCGGCACCACTCTCCATTGCCGCAAAGATGTACTCATCACCGGAGGCAGTGAGAATGATAATCTTAGTCTGGGGCATCTCAGTCTTGATGAGACGAGTTGCTTCCAGACCATTGCAACGAGGCATTTTGATGTCCATGAGGATGATGTCCGGATTGAGCTGGCGAGCCTTCTCTGCGGCCTCAAGTCCGTCGCTGGCCTCCCCTATTACTTTGATATTGTGTGCCCCTAAAAGCTTGGCAATGCTGTTACGGTTCCGAGGATGGTCATCGACTAGTAGTACTCTCAAGTTTTTAGTCAATATCGTTCCAGTCTTCATCACAAAGGCATACCTCCTAATTTAGTGTACTTAAGTCTTGGTTGCAGCTGTGTGAATAAAGTAGAGGATAATGTTACAATCGTGTTACAATTCCGCTTACCTACAATTGCATAACAAAAAGGAGATGCTCTTAAAGAGCATCTCCTTTAAACGTTGCAGTGTTAGTGGGTTTAGCTGGGAGGCAAAAGCATATAGCCTATTCCAGGCTTAGTGAGGATATAAGCCGGTCGTTCAGGATCCTTCTCTATTTTTTGGCGCAGCCGTCGGATGTAGACCCGCAACCCTTCATAGTGCTCTCGGTATTCAGGCCCCCATACCTTTTCCTGAAGTTCTTCATGGACAATTACCCGGCCTGCATTAACCGCCAGGCATTGGAGAAGTCGGTACTCTGTCGGGCTCAAGCTGACTTCTTGCCCCTCTATTTTCACTTTCCTTTGCGCAAAATCAATGGACAGTTCACCGATAGTGAGAACAGGGAGGGCGGTTACATCAGCCATACGGCCACGTCGCAGTACTGTCTCAACTCTAGCCATAAGCTCTTCGGCCCCAAAGGGCTTGGTGATATAGTCATCAGCCCCTAGACGCAAACCTTGAACCTTTTCTCGTTCTTCTCCTTTGGCAGTCAGCATGATAATAGGAACAGAAGAAAATTCGCGGATCCTGGTGCAGACCTCATAGCCATCGATGCCGGGCAGGCGAATATCCAGGATAATCAAGTCGGGGCTTTTCCCAGTGACCAATGACAGAGCTTCTTCACCGTTAGCGACGGTGATCACTTCGTAGCCTGCTGCTTCCAGATTATACCTCACCAGCTTGAGATAACGGGGCTCATCATCTACAACCAAAATCTGGATCTTGCTCATCAGTCAACCTCCTGAAGGGGCAATGTAAAGCAAAAGATACTTCCCTTGCCTGGAGTACTCTCCACCCGGATATTGCCTCCGTGAACTTCTACAATTGATTTGCAAATAGTGAGACCAAGACCAGATCCGCGCACGTTTTGGGCATCAGGATTATGAATTCTATAGAAGGCATCAAATATCTTGGGCAGATCCGCCTCTGGCATACCCTGACCTTCATCGGTAACACATAATTGGATATGATCATTCTTCAACTTTCCACTGATGGTGATTCGACTCCCCTGTGGAGAATATTTTATGGCGTTATCCAGTAAGTTATGTAATACCTGCTCAAGACGCCGAGAGTCACCCAGTACTGAAGGCAGCTTGGGATCAAAACTCAGGAACAAAGAATGCTGGTCTGTAATTGACTCTACCTTCTTAACAACTATTTGGGCCAATTCCCCTATGTTTATAGGCTTTTTCTCCACAGTAAAAGTACCGGCTTGAATTCGTGAGGTATCAAGAAGATTTTCTACCAGTTCACGCATTTTTTGGCTTTCCTCCTCAATAATCTGAAGGAATTCTCGCCTTGTTTCCTCGTTATGAGACACATCAGGACGAAGCAAAGTGGTGACATAGCCGGTGATAAAGCCCAGTGGAGTTCGAAGTTCGTGAGAAATGCTCGATATGAATTCAGACTTCATACGGTCCATCTCTCGTGTCATGTGAAGTTCGCTAATCTCTTCTATCATCTGTTCAAGCTCCTTGGCCCTTGCTTCAACCCTTTCTTCTAGTTCGACATTCCATCCTTGTATCTCATCAATAGACTCTTTAAGCCGTAGCCTCATCTCCTCAAGGCTTTTCCCCAGGACTCCGATCTCTCCTCCTTCTGAAATCTGAATGGGAGTAGTCAGTTTCCCCTCGGCAATCTCCTGAGCGTTTTTGGTAAGCGTATTAACCGGGCGCACCAAGCGACGAGTACCTATGAGTGTAGCCGCCACAATCATCACCAACATGAGTCCCCCGATAATAAAAAAACTGTTCCGCAAGTTTATTACTGGGGCAAAGGTCTCTGTGGCATCTCCGCCCATAGCTACTCCCCAATCAGCCATATAGAGGGGAACGAAGGCCATAACGTGCATATGTCCGTACTCTTCGTCATCGTCCTCATAAAGTATCGATTCCACTCCCTCCAGCCTTTCTGTCATCATTTTACGATAAAAACTCAAATGTTCTCCTGACCCTAGAAATACTCCGGGCTCGGTCGAAGCGATTAATCTCCCCTGGCTATCGACAATCACAGCGTGACCCGTATGGCCCAATTTCATAGCTTGCTCAATAGGCCTCATGATGTCAGGGCTGGAGAGGTCCATGAGTCCGCTGAGTATGGAAATCACTTGGCCTTGTTCATCTCTAATAGGTATGGCAAGAGCTACCGTCGGAGTACTTGTCGCAGGATCCACGAAGGGTATGGAGATGCTTCTTTGACCAGATGCTATAACCTGGCGTATATGTGACCTTGTTGAGTGGTCAGTGCCTACAACGCTAATATCATAAGGCTCTGCTAAAACTACCTTTCCCGTGGTATCGTAGAAGTAAACGCCCAGGGGAAAAATACTTAGTCTGCCATAGACATGAGCTAAAACGTCTTGTTCTTCCTCCAGACTGGTGGCTTGCGGATTAAACCGCGCAAAGGTGGCGGCTTTCTCCAATTCCTGGAAACCTCGGCCTAGCACTGCATCGATTTCGCTGGCTGCCATTTGGGTTAGCACCAGTCGCTCTTCCAAAATTCGATTGGTGCTATCGTTAACTATGCTCAGGCTAAGAAAACCAAAGGCAGTGAAAAAGACGAGGAAGCCAAGCGTGATGACCAGAGCCATCCGGGGCCAGATGCCAATATTGTGAAATAAGTTAGATAAGCGATCTCGACTAAGCATAAGCATCAACTTTTTTCAATAATTCCCGCTCAAACGATTGATTGAAATCGACTATGTTACCTTTACCATCAATTAATTCCCTCCAATACAGCTAGGAGTTTTGAGCCTGGATCAAACAGTGCCTTCGGCAAAAGAAATAGTGTTCTTGCCAATTCTCTTTTCAGCTACAATGTACTACACAACTACAAGGGAATCCTTTCAACTCATGGAATAGTTTCCACGAATACTTTACACATTGTGATCTAAGTACTAATGGGTACTATTCTAACAATGTTATTGTAACAGGATTGCAGCCTTTTCCTCTACTTTGTTCTCGTAGTTGTAACTTAGGTGCTGTCAAACTAAGAATTATACATGAAGTAGGCGCTATGAAAACTTCGACGGTCAGTTACCGTGACATGTAAGTAGTTTGAGGGCACTTAAGTGGGGAAAATGCGTCTTGGGACAAGCCATAAATAGACAATCATCCCGGAAAGTTCAATGAGACTCTGCAGGACGATAACTGCCACAGCTGCCTCCCATCCGACAGGTAAAGCCAGCGCCCGCGGAAGGACGACAAAAGAGTTTCGGGTTCCCGCGTTGAAGGCTAACGTGCGCCCAGCCTCCGTTTCCAGCCGGAAAATTAAGGTCATCAAGCGTGCCAGGAGCGCGGCGAGGATGAGGTAGAGAGCAAATACCAGCGCAGCCCAGCCAAGCGATGTGGAGATGTGGCCCATTGCTTTCACTTGCGAAGCGACGATGAGGAACAAGACTAGGGACAGCAGGGGAACGGGAAGCCTTGCTGTGGCCCTTAACCATCCAGTGCCAATAGAATGGTGACTTGCCCAGTATCGGGTAAGAGTTGCCATGATGAAAGGTACAAGAATAACCCAGGTAAAGACTTGCAGGAACGGGCCGGCGGTTACCGCCTGAATAAAATCCTGTCCCAGGAAGCCCCATAGATAGACAGGTAGAAGAGCGAACTGCGCCATCAGTTGGACCGGCACCAATGCCACGGCCAGCCGGGTAGCTCCTTTTCCCAGATGAGTGAAAGTGACGAACCAGTCGGTGCAGGGCGCAAGTAGCACCATAAAAACGCCCAGCCTAATGGCTGGGTCCAGTGGTAAAAGCCAACTCAGAGCCCAGACAATAACGGGCACTAAGGCAAAGTTCGTGAGCAGAGAGGCGGTGAAAAATCGCCGGTGACGGAAAGCCTGTACTGTGTCACTAAATGAGACCTGGCAAAAGGTGGTGTAGAGCAGGATAGCAAGAACAGGCCAAACCAGGAATTCCAATCGCTCGGCAGTAGCCGGCCACAGTAACCCGGCTATTCCACCTAACAAAACTACTGCTAGATATACGGCAACTTGGTATCGCTCAAGTGATTCCTTTGTCACTAAAATACGTCTTTCCCCCGACATTTTTCATCAAGTTAGACGATACCAGCCCCCCTCAGATTGCGAGATTGCTGGCTTAGCATAATATCGCTGCTCGTATTTCCGGGGAGTAAAGCATGATGTTGATGGCTTATTTGTCTTCCTCATGCTAGCAGAAAGGTATGAGGGAGACAAATAAAGACATATAGGTAAAAAGGTCTTCCGTAGCTAAATAGAGTATGGGAGTAACATTTAAGTAACTTGTGACCTGTGAAGAAGTGAGGAACTGAAGGCATACATGAAAGAGGATTACCAGGCTGGGAAGAGAGTCAACCCTGCGCTCTTACCCACTAAAGTCTCCCCGCTATACAAGAGGGCACTCCGTCATTCACCCGGTAATCCCTTGTTTAGCATAGAACCCCGGAGTTGAAACAGTCAATCGAATTTTGTCACGATTTTTTCGAGTATCATGAACAAGACAGAAACACTAACGCCATGGGAACGATTCTATCGGTGGTGTCAACCTTGCGTCTTCATGTGACTGGGGCCGATTTCAGGATATAGAGTAAACAGGGGGTTGGACCAAAGATCATCCCCAGCTTCAATACCCTTCTTTGTCAGACGGTAGTAAGTCCGCCCTGGAGCCGGCGGGTAGTTATCTTGAATAGCGGAAGGCTCGGTTTCAGTTGTTACTTCTACCCATTCGAGTCGCTTGAGCACGCCGAAGTACATCAGGAATGAATGATACCGCATGTGGGTAAACTTTCGGGACACTCTTTTCAATTCACGCTCGTAGATTTTGTCCGCCTGTTCTTCTGTAACATCGGCGCCGCTAACTACCATGCGGCTTATTATCCGCTCGGCGCGTTCCCTGGCGGTAGCCCGGGCGAGAGCTTCCTTATATTCGTAATTGATGTCAGCTTGGGGAGCGCCCTGCTGTGGATCAACGACACGTGAGCCTTCCGTCCCCTTACCCAGGAGAAACTCGCGGATAAACCAGCCGCAGCCGAACGGCCTTAGAAAACCTCCTCTGTTTGGTCTAATCTGAATTACCATCTCATAATTTCTCTCAAGCTATAATGTATGCCTGCGACCTGGGGGTGACGGCAACCGTCTCAATATCAACCGTTTTCAGCCAGCCGTCATTCCCCGGACCAAGATAGGCGATGGCGTAAATGTTGCCTGAAATATGAATCATGCTCTGATACCTGCCGTTAGCCGGGTCATACTCCAGCGCAGATACTTCTCCTCCGATAACACCGCTGCCATTGATAGCAACTGTCTTCAGCCATCCATCACCATCAGGACCGTCATAGGCAATGGCGTAAACATCATCAGCAATGTGGACGATCCAGGGATTGCAGCCGTAGACCGCTTCGAACTCAGTCGAGTCAATGACTGCACCGATAGAGCCGCCAACTATAGATACTGTCTTAAGCCATCCATGGCGTCCCGGGCCGCCGTAAGCAATAACATAAATATCCCCTGAGATGTGGATAATGTCAGGGGCACTCGTCTGGTTGCTGTCATAGTCATAAGAGGACATAATCGCTCCAATGATGCCATTACTGGCGACGGAAATAGTCTTAAGCCTCCCCGGGCCGAATATGGCATCGGCAGTATACGCAACCGCCCAGACGCTGCCTCCGATGTGAATCGGGTCTGAATAAACACCATAAGCGGTGTCAAACTCCAGAGAATCGATGATACCTCCAATGCTGCCGTCGCTGTTAACGGTAATAGTCTTGAGCCAGCCATCGTTGTCCGGTCCCCCGTAGAAGATGGCGTAGACACTACCTGAGATATTGACTATAACCGGCTCAATGACGCTGGGGCCGGGATCATGGGCAAAGGTGTCAATCACAACCCCAATGGTGCCATTAGCCTGAATGGTCAGAGTCTTGATGGTTCCGTTACCGCCCGGCCCGACGTAGGCAATAGCGTACACATCGCCCGCTATGTGGATAATCCAGGGATGGGCACCGTTAGAGGTATCGAATTCCAGGGAGTCGATTACTCCCGTAATGGCTCCATTTGCCTCTATGGATATAGTGACCAGGTAACCATCATTGCGGTAGCCCTGGTAGGCAATGGCATAAGTAGTGCCTGAAACGCGAATAATCTTGGGCAGGAGACCACCGTAAAGGTCAAAATCCAGAGAGTCAATTATGCCCCTGATATCTCCAATTGCCATTCTTTACTCCTCATCTCTTGGTCACTTTCAGACAGACAACGGCCCTGGTGATGGTCGTGCAGCTGTCTATGTTGAAAGCGAGGATATCTCCTTTATTAAGCGCCTTAGTCCACCCGGAGAGCGCACTGTCCCGGTACTTGCGCCCGCCGGCAATCTCAGGCTCGTTACCGCCGCAGATACTATCCCCGTTAGTGGGAGGGTAGTGATCGTAGGTATCTTTCCAGATATCTATCTTGATAGAGCCGGACTGGTCAGCCAATAGCGACACCTGCTGTAAGGTGCAGGTAAAAGGTACTTCCAAGTGCCCCTTTCCCCCGGTAGTTATAGCTGAGCCGCCCCCATCGATGATGAAGACCAGCCCTGCCTCTGGTGTTATTTTTAACAGCAGACTCATTTCTTACTTACCTGCTCCAAAGCGTCAATTATTTTCGTCGAGACCTTACGTATCGCCGTCAGGTTCGCTTCGAGAACTTTTTTGTCCTCAGCCCAAAGCGCCACGTAGGAAAACGATCTTACGCCACTGTCAAAACCAAAGTGAACTCCGACGGTGAAGGCGGCACTCTCGGCAATTGTTTCGGCATCTTTCCTCGGGATACGGAATACGCCCTCAGAATAGTAGTGTGCCACCTCGTGGAGGAAGGTCTTCAGCTGCTGGGCACGGGACTCTTCCGGTCTTACCCATATGTTTTTCCCGGAGTAAGTTCCCTTAATAGCAGGGTCCTGATAAGGCCTTGACTCAAAGCTCACGTCAAGCCCCTGTGACCTGGCCAGCGCCGTGACCATATCGAAAAGTCTTTCGTTTGCTTCGCCGGTAAGAGACGGTACTTCAAACTCGGGAAGAGGCTCGCCGTCGGTCTGGCTGATGTCAAAAACATGCACCACTTTAAAATATATCGGCGTTACCTCAACCGAGCTTTCATCGTTTTCATCTTCCGGCTCGACTACCTTCGTTTTCTTCGGAGGCATACAGGGAGCCAGTATGGCGATACCTTTCTCTCCCTTTCTGACATACTTGTCCAGTTCCTTCCAAGTGGTATAGCCAGCCACCCGGGTAGCATCCGGTTTCTGCAGCATGATAAGTATCAGGTTGCCGATGCTGTAGTCATGAAACTTAGACATGGTGAGCAGAAACTCCCGGAAGTTATCGCTTTCCTGTATGCTTTCTACGCCGGATTTAAGCCTTCTTAGAACTTCATCGATCTTTCTCTCCTTGGTTTCCGGCTCGATGGCAAAGCTGTAATCCGGCACCGGTGAGTTAAACCAACTGACAAGGTCATAATGGCGAGGGCGAACTATCTCACATTTGTCTGCTTCGACTTTGGGAATATATCTCTCTCGTTTCGATGATTCATTCGATATTTCATCGGTAAAACCTCTACCCAAATCCACAACGAGAGCACCCATTAACGTAACTCCTGCAAACGCTGCCACAGGCGTCATCCAGTCAATCATCACTGGTTCTGATTGCATAGCCAGCAATTCAGCCAAAGCGGAGTCACCGGCTTCTATGCCTTCCATCTCTCCGGCGTTGACCTCCAGGAAATACCTTGCCGACAATTGTGAAGTTACGAATAAACCTGGCTCTACACTGTGATAGATCTCGGTTACCACTAAATCACTCGTTAGGAAAGCAATATCCAGTGCGAAAACCATCGGCTCGGTAGTCACCTGAATAATCTGCTCAAACCCGGTATCGAAGAGCATACCAATGTCGGTGGGCATCTCTAATAAGCCTCCCAGACCCTGCGAGAGCTCCCAGGGAGCACTGGCGATATCGACCGCCCACTGTTTGTCATTTATCGTTACTAAGGCCTGTCCTGCCATGGCTACCTCCCCGGTATGCGCTTGATACCATTGAGTTTTTCTTCAAGGTTCATCTGCTTGGACTCGTAGCCC